>N._stephensi_709_foregut__coassemble_17_pt1 | contig 69372 bp, 51 predicted proteins | sample N__stephensi_709_foregut__metabat2_low_PE_014 | metagenome-assembled genome bin N | reverse complement strand
TCAAGAAAATTATCATCGTCAAAGACCATATTAAACCTAAGCGTAATGAGGATGGTATAGTAACGATAGGTCTGATAGACTTTTTATTGAGGCCGGAAATTCTGAACTGGTAATTTCATATGTAGTTTACAGTGTTACCTGACGATACACATCGCAACGCCAGTCTAACGACTGACGTTGCGGTGTAAATTTGATGCTCTTGCCCTGCAAGTATGCGATTTTTAAAGTTTCGCTTTTGCGTGCCACGAAGAAGTAAATCATATCAGTCGCACCGTATGCATGCCTGACAAGAGTGGTCTTACCTATGCGTCGCCTACCTGTTATCACTGTCATTTGTGCGTAAGATTTAGAGGTTTCCTCAATCTTACGCAGCGTTTCTGTCTCTATTTCCCTATCGTAGAATTTCATATTAGTGTAACGGCTGTTACTGTAACCGCTGTTGCAAAATTAGCATTTTATTTTAGAACAAACAAATATTTAGCAACTTATATTTTATCGTTGCTCAGCAAGCATCCGTGATTTTGTCAGAGATCTTTCACGGATTCATTTCCAGCCGCCGCCCATGGCGCGGTAAAGCTGTACCACAGCAAGATGCTCGTCGCGTACGGCATTGATTAAGGCCGTCTGAGCCTCGAGAAAATGACGCTGCGCATCAAGTACGTTGATATAGATTATGCTGCCTGAGATATACTGCAATTGTGCCAACTCCAGATACTTACGCACCGATTCGCAGAGCTTCTGCTGTAAATCCACACCCTCACGGGCCTTACGATAGCCCACCACCGCATCGTTAGCTTCCTTGAATACCTCAAGCACTGTCTGCTCATATCCGAGACGCGCCTGCTCATAGGCCTCAACCGCTGCGCGATAGCGCGACTTACGCCCATTGAAGTCAAAAATCGGACCGGCTATGCCCGCTGATATAAACGAGAACGGTGATTTCAGAAGATTCGCGAAATCATTGTCCTCCACACCCCCGGTAAGACTGATTATCAGACGAGGAAAACGGTCGGTATAAGCCACGCCCACATCGGCCATAGCCTTGCGCAGACGCATCTCGGCTGCACGCACATCCGGGCGTCGCAGCAGCAACTCTGTCGATACCTCCGATGGCATGGAGTCAGTGAGGTTATCATAAATATCCGTGACATTCGACATGCCTATATCCTCCTTGGGATATTCGCCCATAAGGAGCGATATAGTGTTGGATGTGGCGGAAATACGCTGCTCCAGCTTCGGGATGAGAGCCGCAGTGGAAGCATACTCCACCTGCGCCTGCTGATACACGGTCTCTGAAGTGAGTCCCCCCTCGTATCGAAGCTTGGCCATACGCACATTCTCGCTACGCGTAAGCAAAGTAGTGCGCACCACGTGCAATTCACTTTTCAGGGCCATCAAGCTATAATACGCCGACGCCACTTCGGCCACCAGCGACATACGCAATGCGTGCCTTTGCTCCACAGCTTCCTGATAGCTTGCCAATGCTCCCTTTTTTGCCCATGACAGATTACCCCAAAGGTCTGCCTCCCACCTCACAGTGGCTTTTATGCCTATTTCCGGGTCGCGTACGAATCCTTCGCCGTGATAGTCGTTAGTCTCCTGCTCGGCATATACTCTGCCGTCGAGCTGTGGATACATGGCAGCATTCTTAACACGGAAATAGTATCTTAGTTCGCGCACCCTGGCTTCGGATGACAGCAAGTCCTTGTTGCGTTCAAGGGTCGATGATATCATTTCGCTGAGTGTCTCGTCGGCATAAAACCTCCACCATTTTTGGTCGGCAAGCTGCATTGAGTCATATTCTGCCTCAGCCTGCTGAGGCAGAGCCAAATCAGGCTGTCGGCATTCTTTTGTGGCATTGCATGCGCTGAGCGTAAGAAACGCCATAAGGCATATGTATATATGAGAATACTTCATTTTGCTGAATATTTAGCTTTTACTTTATAAATCCACACGAAAAAGAAAGGCACGAACACTATACCTACCGTGATAGCCACAATCATACCGAAGAACACGCCGGTGCCTATACCCTGACGGCTCGCCGACCCCGGTCCGGACGCAAAAACCAAAGGCAACAGACCCAGGATAAAGGCCAACGATGTCATAACGATAGGACGGAAACGCAACCTCGCCGCTTTGATGGCGGCACGCACCGGTGCGCTGCCATTATCCACCTCCTCCTTGGCGAACTCCACGATAAGGATAGCATTCTTGGCCACAAGCCCGATAAGCATCACAAGCCCGATCTGGAAATAGATATTGTTTTCGAGTCCGCAGAGCATAATGCCCAAATAAGCCCCTACCCCGGCCACCGGAAGCGACAAAAGTACTGCGATGGGCACTGACCAACTCTCATATAGAGCCGCAAGGAAAAGAAAAACGAACATGAAAGCCAATCCCAGCACTATGCCGGTTTTTCCGCCTTCCTGCTTCTCCTGGAATGAAAGGCCACTCCACTCCACACCTATCGATGCGGGTAAATGCTCGCGTGCTATCTTCCGGAGTTTTTCCATAGCCTGACCGGAGCTATAGCCTTGTGCAGGTTCGCCGGTAATTTTTGCCGACTGGAACATGTTGAAACGCTTAATAGTACCCGGACCGGTGGTATAGTTGGTTTTGCCCAAAGCCATCACGGGTATCATGGCATCTCGAGAGCCACGCACATATATCATATTCAGATCGGTAGGTACCGACCTGTATGACGATTCGGCTTGTATGTACACCCTGTAGATGCGGTTGTACATATTGAAATCGTTGACATATACAGATCCGGTAAAGGCCTTCATAGTAGAAAATATATCTGACACCGGCACCCCGGATAATTTGGCTTTGTCGCGGTCCACATCAAAATACAGTTGAGGTATGTCAGGCTGCATCGACGTTACAAGTCCGGAAAATTCAGGCTCCATGGAGGCATAATACATTATGGTATCCACAGCTTGGCATAATTCCTCGTAAGTGGCCCCCTCGCGAGCTTCCACCATCATCTCAAACCCGCCCGAACTTCCCAAACCCGGAATCACAGCCGGTGTGGAGAGGTATACCTTACTTTCAGGATATTCTTCGAGATGTTTGCGAATACGCTCCATAGTGTCATCGATGCCGCTGCTTCGTTCGCCCCAGGGCTTCAGAATCACTGTGAGCATGGCGCGCGACGGACTTGCACCGAGTCGCGGACTCGACCCCGTGACGTTAAGCACATAGTCCACGTCGGGGTCAGCGAGAAGATAATCCATGGCCCGATCCGTAATCAGGCGAGTGCGTTCGATTGTGGCGCCCTCCGGCAATTCAAGTTCCACTGTGAAGTATCCCTGATCCTCCTTTGGCATAAAACTTTGAGGCGTAACCTTATTCAGAAGCCATATGCCTATGATTATGATAGCAAATCCGGCAAACATACGTCGTGAATACGTAAGCGCCCACTCTATCATACGCCCATAGCCCCTGTTGCCTTTCATTAGCCATGTGTCAATGTGGCGGAACACAACATTCTTCTTGCCTTCCTTTTTCGGGCGCAGCAGCATCACGCACATCACCGGACTAAGCGTAAGGGCCACTATTGTGGAAATTATCACCGACACGGCGATAGTGATGGAAAATTGGCGGTAAAGCTGCCCTGAAATACCCGAAAGGAAACTGACGGGCACGAACACGGCACAAAGCACCAGCGACATGGCCACAAGCGCGCCGCTGAGATTGCGCATAGCCTTCTTGGTGGCTTCATAGGGCGTGAGATGCTCTTCATTCATAAGACGGTCCACATTCTCAACCACCACGATGGCATCATCCACCACAATGCCTATGGCGAGTATCAGGCCCAAAAGCGTGAGCATATTAAGCGAGAACCCGAAGATAAGCATCACGCCGAATGTGCCTATCAGCGAAATGGGTACTGCTATCACAGGTATGAGGGCCGCTCTCCAGCTCTGCAGCGACAGGAACACCACTATTATCACAAGCACAAGAGCCTCAAAAAGCGATCGGTACACATGATGAATCGATTCGCTGATATATGTGGTCATATCAAAAGGTATGTCGTAGGATATACCGTCAGGAAAACTTTTCGAGATCGTCAGCATCTCTTCCTTTATCAGACGCGCCACCTCCATGGCATTTGCCCCGGGCAGTGTCTTCACATCGAGTACGGCTGCATTACCGCCGTTGATACCGCTCTCTGTAGCATACGAAGAGGCCTCAAGCGATACGCGCGCCACATCTCTAAGGCGGATAATCGAACCGTCGGGATAGGCCTTGACCACGATATCCTCAAATTCCTTGACCGATGATAGACGACCGCGGGCAGTGATAGGTATGGTGATATCAACATCCGAAATGGGAGCCTGCCCGAGCACACCGGCCGCTGATTCGCGGTTCTGGTCCTTGAGCGCTGTCTGTAAATCCTGCACCGTGATGCCCATATTGGCGAGTTTGTCCGGCTCCACCCATATCTGCATTGCGTAATATCGGCTGCCCACATTCGACACATTGCTCACGCCGGGTATTCTGCGTAATTTGTCAATCACGTTAAGTGTGGCGTAGTTGCTGAGATAAATCTCATCATATTTGGTCTCTGTTGACTGCAGCACTATTGTCATAAGTTTGCCGGATGCCTCTTTCTCCACTGTTATGCCATTCTGCACCACTTCCGACGGCAGATTGCCTTCAGCCTTTTTCAGCCGGTTTTGTATATCCACGGCCGCTATGTCGGCATCGGTGTTTATATCAAAAGTCACCAAGGCCGAGAAACCTCCGGAATTGGTGCTCGTAGATTCCATGTACATCATGCCCGGGGCGCCATTGAGCTGCTGCTCTATAGGCGTGCCCACAGCCTGAGTCACGGTGAGGGCATCTGCGCCCGGATATGTGGCCGCCACACGCACCACCGGCGGCACTATCTGCGGATACTGGTCGATAGGGAGCAGCATAAGGCCTATGCCGCCCACTATCACTATCACAATCGACAGCACTATTGAAAATACCGGATGGTCTATGAAAAAATCAGTTTTCATCTATCTAATATCTTAATACCTAACACCTAAAGCCTAAAGCCTAACACCTAACACCTAATACCTAATACCTAATACCTAATACCTAATCCTCGTCCCATGCTTAAGCTTGTGTATACCTTCCACCACTATTTTTTCATTGGGGTTAAGTCCACGCTCGATTACAATGGTACTGCCGTCGATTTGCGGGCCGGGCTCCACAAGACGCTTTTCTGCCACGCTGTCTCTGCGAGCCACAAATACGTAAGCGCCACCCTTTTCTATCATCATGGCACGGGCAGGCACCACAGTGGCACTGTCGCGCACATCAAGTAGCATCCTCACCTGTGTAAACTGCCCTGGAAGCAGTATATGGTCAGGGTTGGGCATTTCTGCCCTCACGGCAAATGTACCTGTTTTTGGGTCAACCACCGGATCGGCAAAGTCGATGAGCCCTTGATATGGATACTCCTTACCGTCGGGCAATTTAATGGTAACATATGGATCCCATTCGCGGTGTGAATCGCGGTGCCCTATATTCAGGTTTCTGTCTTTGGCGTTCTGGTAATCGAGGGCTGTCATGCTGAAGTCCACGCTCACCGTATCGCTCTTCACCACAGTGGCAAGCAGGGATTTGCCTGACGACGGGCCCACAAGTGTGCCGATGTCGGCGTTTCTCTCGCTTATATATCCTGATATGGGCGATACCACGGATGTGTATCCTAATATCAACTGGTCCTGTGCGAGGTCGGCCTGGCACACCTCCACATCTGCTTGCGCTGCCTCATGAGCAGCTATGGCATTATCGAGGTCAAGCCTGCTGGCAGCGTTCACTTCGTATAGGGGCTGTATGCGCTTGAGGTCGCGGTCGGCTTTCACAAGTTGGGCTTTGGCTTTATTGAGCAGAGCTTTTGACTTATTTACTTTTGCCTGGTACACTTTGGGGTCGATTTTAAAAAGTGGTTGCCCTTTTTTCACGAATGTGCCTTCGTCGAAGAGCATCTTTTCGAGGTACCCCTCCACACGGGCATGTACCTCCACGAATTGCTGTGCCTTGACTCTGCCCACATAGTCGCCGTAGATATTCACGTCTTGTGTTTTCACTGATTCCACGCCCACAACCTCAGCGTTTTCGGGTTTTTGCTTGTGATGCAGATGTCTGTATAGTATCAGGCCTCCTATGCATAAGCATATGCACACTGCTGCCACAATTATCGTTTTGATAATGTTGCCTTTCGTAAAGCCGCCTCTTTTACTCCGTATATCGTATACTCCTCGCATAGTTTAATCATGAATTATAATAGTTGAAACGTAAAATAGTCGAAACCTAATCAACTATAAAAACAACCAAGCGGTGATTATGTTGCGAACGCACGGATATCCTACACTTGTACAATATATTTTATACAATTTTATTTTGATTTAGCGACAAATATATAGTTTACACATAATGGTTTACATCAAAATTCAGTAATTTGACGGCACTTTGTTCAGTAATATGGCGGTTTATGGCATAGATTTGATGCTGTTGGCCGAGGAAAAATGTGATTGGAGAAATTGTGTTTGGAGGATTTATTTTGATTTCAATAAAAAAAGTGATAACTTTGCGAGTCAGAGCTTGTAAAGTTCGAGCATAGACGATATGCGCATTTAAGCCTTACGGTTGAAATTATCTTTTAAACTCATAATATACACATGATTAACGAGATTCTTGAATACAACAAAAAATTCGTGGCCGAAAAAGGCTACGAGCGCTTCATCACCTCAAAATACCCCGACAAGAAAATAGCCATCGTCACATGTATGGATACAAGACTCGTGGAACTGCTTCCCGCGGCCCTCGGGCTGAAAAACGGCGATGTGAAGATGATAAAAAATGCCGGCGGTACCATCACAAACCCATTCGACTCCACTGTGCGTTCGCTGCTTGTGGCAATATACGAATTGGGAGTAAACGAAGTGATGATCATAGGGCATACCGGCTGCGGCGTACAGGGCATGAACGCCAAGGAGATGCTGCACCTGATGCGCGAACGCGGCATCTCGGAAGAACACATCAACCTTATGCGTCACTGCGGCATAGACCTCAACAGCTGGCTCCACGGATTTGACAACACTGAAAGTGCTGTGCTTGAGACAGTGGATTTGGTGCGTAATCATCCGCTCGTGCCCACTGATGTCGCTGTACGCGGATATATAATGGATTCTGTGACAGGTAAAATCACTCCGGTAGGATAATGGTTATGTCAGACGAAACTAAAAAATGTGCCGGGCAGCCGTTTGTGATTCCGGCACTGCTCGTGGCTATAGGATTAGCGCTCCTCGGATTGTTCATAAAAAGCGGTATTGGGTCGATTTCCGACAACCAAAGGGTAGTGACTGTGCGCGGTCTTGCTGAAAAGGAAGTGGAGGCCAATAAAGTGACATGGCCTATCGTGAGCAAAGAGCTTGGCAACGACCTGACTCAGATTTACAATCGCATACAGAGTACAAATGCCGCCATCGTGAAATTTCTGAAAGATAATGGCATAACCGACGAAGAAATTTCGGTGAGCGCGCCTCAGGTCTATGACCTTTCAGCCGATAGATACAGTTCAAATAACAATCCCTACCGCTATACCGTGACTACTGTGGTGGTGGTCACTTCTAATCAGGTGGATAAGGTACGTCAGTTGATCACTCGCCAGACCGAATTGCTTAAAGAGGGTGTTGCGGTGGTGGCAGGCGACTATAATTATCAGACTACGTATGAGTTCACCGGACTTAACGATGTGAAGCCTGAGATGATAGCCGAGGCCACAAAAAACGCGCGTGAGGCCGCGCGCAAATTTGCCGATGACTCCGAATCCGAGCTCGGTAAAATAAAGACCGCCTCGCAAGGTCAATTCTCAATCGAGGACCGCGACCAATACACTCCGTACATCAAGAAAATACGCGTGGTATCCACCATCGTGTATTATCTGAATGACTAACACAGCCACCCGACGCATCCGTATCCATCCGCGCAATTGTTAACCCGATGCCTGCGGCATCGGTGAAAACACTAAAAGCGGATTTTCGCTGATGCGTCGGATGGCACGCGGATCTTTATCAGCTTAATTATCCGATAAACGCGCAAGCTACCATCAGCCTTGCGCGTTAATCGGCATGGAAGGGCGAATTCATTCTCCCGAAATAAGTGTGCGGAAATTAGCGTTCCTTCCGACATCATGATACTTTGCAGCGAACGCTCTCGCCAACGCTCCACTTCGCAAAACACAAAAAACTGATATACAAACAAATACAACTATAGATAACAACGTTAAATAATATTTAACAATAATTAGCATTAGGGGGGGGTAATTAAATTAATGTTTTGTAAATTTGCAGAATATTAGAGATGTATGTAAATTACATTCTCTGTAAATTTTAAAAATTTAATTTATCCCATGAAAAAATTGTTACTTGCAATTGCTTCCCTGATAACATGGATAGGTGCAAATGCTGACACCTCTCCCAATGGTAAGCAGTACGACAGTATGGTCGATGGACTATACTTTACCACCTATACTTACAGAGGAAGTTCGGTGAAGGAGCTTGTAGATGCAGACTACACGGAAAATATGATTATCCCCGATGAAGTGGATGGCTTGAAGGTGGAAAGAATATCAAAAGATGCATTTAGAGGTCGAGTAGATATTGAGTCAGTGGTATTTAATCCGAGTATGAAATATATGGGAGATAATGCCTTCAATGCCTGCAAGTACCTATCGCATATCGATTTGAGCGCAACCGAGAACCTTAATAGTGGATATTACGTATTCGACGAATGTATAAGCCTTGAATATCTTGAGATTCCTAAAGGATTGGTGGCATGGTTTAGGAACTGTACCGGATTAAAAAAAGTAGTATTCAAGGATGTCTCCGGCAGTATAAGTTTCGACGGATGCTCGTCATTATCCGATATTGAGTTCGTAGAGGGTATGACCTCTTTGCCGACACTAAGCAACACCGCACTGACAGAGGTCGTAATTCCGGCATCCGTGAAAACTATCGGAAATGATATTTTTAATGGCTGTTCTAAGCTAAGTAAAGTAATGTTTTCAGATGATTCACAATTGACTTCTATTGGCAACTATGCATTCTCCGGAACTTGCTTGTCGGAAACAAATCTTCCTGATGGTATTACTACTATTGGATTAAGTGCTTTTGCAAACACAAAAATCACAGAATTCAGAATGCCATTGGGTCTGACTGATTGTTCACCGAATGATATATTCACAGGCTGTGGAGAATTAAAAAGGTTAATATATAATAGCATGGAGCAACTGCTAAATCTACCTCCATGTCTCTATCAATATAGTGGATTAGGAAAAACGCTAATAAATTGTGGGCAGTATTTAGAAGTGTACATCGACGATGCTCCGGTTACCGATCTCTCATTACCAGGCGGTTATCAGCCCAAAAATAATGATTTTAGTCTTATTTCGACCATTAAAAAAGTGAAATTCGAAAATAGCACTAATACAAATAGGTATGTATGTACATTCTATAGGTGTCCATTCCTTGAATCTGTGGAAATTGGTGCGGGTGCTCAAAAATTAGAACAAACTTTCAGTGATTGTCCGAATCTAAAGAGTGTGATTGTTTCACCGAAGAATCGTGCAGAATTGTTGCATTATGCTTTTTCAAAATGCACCTCTCTTGAGTCTGTTAGTTTCCCGGCTGTTACTACAATTTACAACGCCTTCAATGGTTGTACCAACCTTAAGGAGGTAGATTTGCCTGCTTTGGCTTGTATAGATACAGAAGCATTTAGTGGATGTACCGCACTTGAGGAAGTGAACTTCCCGAATGCGACATTTAACGGCTATTACTCTTCTTCTGTATTTTCCGGATGCACCTCTCTTAAAAGAGTATATATGCCGAAAGTGGAGGAATTATACTCTAATACATTTTTAAATTGCACATCGCTTTCAGACCTGACATTGGGCAATGTCACCACCATAGGTGAAAAAGCCTTTTACAACTGCGAATCTTTGACTGACTTCGATTTCAGCAATGTACAAGAAATCGGGTCTAATGCTTTTGATAATAGTGGTCTTACGTCAATAAAGCTTCCTTATGGAGTAAAAGTGAGTGGCAGGTTTGCTTCGCTTAAAAATCTCAGATCATTTGAGGCAGCGGGAATTATAAGACCGAATACGACGTCTGTATTTGCTGATTACAATTTAAGTGATTTGGAATCGCTCGAAGAGGTGATTATATCGGGACCTATTAATGCCGTATATATTAGTAATTCATTCAAGAAGAACCCTGGAAGAATTATCCTGAATGATGATGCTATGACAGTAAGCGTTGGAAGATCTTGCGACTCACTGAAATCTGTGAATTTTAGAGGGGATGTTGAGAATGCAACATTTACCGAATGTAAATTAGATTGGGTAAGCTTTAAGTCTGTCGAATCTTATTTGAATACTAACTTCAAATATAGCACAAACTCATACAGAACTCCGGCGTATCAATCTGATTATGCAGTCACTGATTTCTGCATTAATGGTAATAAGGTGGCCAATCTTGAGATTCCGTCAGGATCGACCGTCGGTGTAAATGCATTCAGAGGCATGACATTTGAGAAAGTCACTTTTATGTCGGGTGATGAAGAAACTACTATTGACGAAGCAGCTTTTCATGGATGTACCAACTTGCGTGAAGTGAAATTCAACGGTAATGTCACTTCAATCGGCAGAGACGCTTTCCGCTTGACGGCTCTTGAATATATCGAGCTCCCTGAGTGTGTCTCTTCTCTCGGAATGTCATGCTTTCAGCAGAACGAAAATCTAAGGCACATCACTTTCTCGCCTTCGATTAAGAATATTCCTGCCGGTGTTATGCATAATTGCAAGCAAATTGAGAGTGTCATATTCCCTGAAGGCACAGAAACCCTTGACTATAGACTCACGACAAATGATTGGAACCCATCCGTAAGACTTATCAGTTTGCCGTCAACTCTTAAGAGCCTGTATTTTGGCAGTGACGCTTACACATTTGACAGATTATCACCTTCTGTAGAGGTATTGTGTTGGGCAACAACGCCTCCTGCTGCCGGATTAGCCAATTTCGACAATAATACTGTGCACGTGCCGGCCGGATATGCAGAGGCCTACAAGGCAAGCCGCGAATGGATGAATGCTAATATTTTGGATGACCTAATTTTGGGTAGTACTCTCGAATATTTCACAAGTGAGGGATTGTCCTTATCAATTCCAGATAATAACGTTGCTGATGATGCAAGAATAAAAAGATGTGTAGTAAAGGTTACGAAAGACGGTGAAGAAGTGACATCCTATGAATTCGATGTCGCCGGTGACGGTCTTTCAAGGTCAGATAATAACGGAAACATCTCTCTATTTGTACCGGTTCCTGATGTTGAACCAAATACCTTCTATAATTATACAGTCAATGGCTATACTCTTAACAATGACCTGATTCATGTATCTACAGGAGTAGCCGAGGCTAAGACATCTTCTATAAGTGCTGTAGGGGCAGAAGGTAATGCTATCGCCATTAACAATGGAGTAATTAACATAGCTCCTTGTTTTGCAGGAAACTTGCTACAGATATATTCTGCTGATGGATGTCTGGTCTGCAGCAAATTAATTACCGAATCGGGTCAAATTTCTCTTGACACTTTGGTAAATAGTGGCATTTATATAGTGCGTATAGGCAACCAAACTGTTAAAGTAGCTATCTGATATCTGACGATATTTACTGAAGTGGGTCTTGACGGATATCCGTCAAGACCCTTATTTTTTTGCTATAGTTGACGCAAAAGGATTTGTGCAAAAGAGCGCTGCTACAGTCACCTTCCCTGAATTTGTATCCTATAAGATATCATTATGGATGTAACAATTGATAAGCCATCCGGCAGCAGGAAAGATCCGCGTGCCATCCGACGCATCCGTATCCATCCGCGCAATTGTTAACCCGATGCCTGCGGCATCGGTGAAAACACTAAAAGCGGATTTTCGCTGATGCGTCGGATGGCACGCGGATCTTTATCAGCTTAATTATCCGATAAACGCGCAAGCTACCATCAGCCTTGCGCGTTAATCGGCATGGAAGGGCGAATTCATTCTCCCGAAACAAAGGAGGTAATGTCAAGGCGAATATATCCGGCAAATTAGCTTCGGGCGAATAAATTAGCCTTTCCATAACACCTGATGACACGGCTCTTTCATTTATAATTTAAATGATAGAGCCGTGTGTACGTGGTTGAGAATTTTATAATTTTATTTGTTCTTAAAAAAACAATGTGTAACTTTGCAAAATCAAAAGTACAACTTTGGATTTTGCAAACTATGACTAAATATATTCCGCGTACCTTAGAGCAAAAAATAGAAAAGGCTCATAAATATTATCAGGTTATAACCCTGACGGGACCTCGGCAAAGCGGTAAAAGTACCTTATGCCGACATCTATTTCATGATTATACCTACGTCAATTTTGAGGATATTGCAACAAGATCATCAGCAATGATTGATCCCTCGGGTTTTCTAAGCTCTTTGGGTAAAAATGCTATAATTGATGAGGTACAACATGTGCCGGATATCCTTTCTCAAATTCAGGTAACTGTCGATAATGACGCTTCTTGTAAATATATTTTGACAGGAAGTTCTAACTTCTCATTGTTGGAAAGAGTTACCCAATCATTGGCTGGCAGGACTGCCCTTTTCACTTTACTTCCGTTCTCGATTGACGAAATAAGAGATAGATTACATGATAAGACTACAGATTGGATTATGTATGATGGTTTCTATCCGGGAGTAATTGCCAAGGATATTCCTGCCGATATGTTTTATCGTAACTATTATAATACATATGTCGAACGAGATCTTAGAAATTTGTTGCGTGTAAATAATATTATTAATTTCGACAGATTTATCAGACTTCTTGCAAACCGGGTCGGAAGTGAATTTAATGCCGCAGCATTGTCTCGCGAGGTTGGAGTGTCAGCCACTACCATATCCGAATGGCTTTCATTGCTTGTTACGTCTTATATTGTATTTCAGTTGCCACCATATTTTAATAACTTGTCCAAGCGTATCACCAAAAGCTCCAAGATATATTTCTATGACAGCGGCTTGCTTTGTAGTTTGTTGGGCTTTAAAGCTGCTGATCAAATGAAGAATTCATCTTTGCGAGGTGCGGTATTTGAAAATATGGTAATTGTAGAGCTGCTGAAGAAATCATGCAATGCAGGAGAGCGACCTGATATTTATTTCTACAGAGAGAATTCCGGTATCGAGGTGGATGCAATTGTGCCATCAGTTGACAACATTCGATTATATGAGATTAAATCCGGACAGACATTGCTCCCCTCTTTCGCCAAAAACATGAAATCTGTCTCCGAAAAACTCTCATTACCTGTTACCTCTACGGTTATTTACGACGGACCGTCATTCATCCCCACTGCCCTGAATTTCCGGGATATCTAATCGTACAGATGAAATGAAAAATATTTGTGCATTTGAAATGTGTGGGCGTTCATTGGGCACGTGAAACAAATATGCCTAAATATTAGGTGTTTATGTGCAGATTTGCTACACATGCCTAAGGCATGTCCCTACATTTTGGGAGAGATATTTTACGCAATTATAAGCCTAACAATAAATATGTGTCCCATATTTTATGGGAATATATTTTACACAATTACATATTGTTTAATACATAAATTTGGATAATCGGGTAAAATTTTGTAATTTTGTCACCATGGTAATAATTACAGCGGTGACAAAGTATGAAATTCTATAATAGGACAAAGGAAATAGAAGAGCTGAGGCGTATTCAAGGTCGAGCCTTCGACTCCCGGTCGAGGATGACTGTGATAACAGGCCGGCGGCGTATAGGCAAGACTACACTGGCTCTGCGCGCCACGCAGGGCGAGTATCCTACGGTATATCTTTTTGTCAGTAGAAAAAACGAGGCTGCATTGTGCGAAGAGTTTGCCGGACTTGTCTCGACAGCTCTCGATTGTTATGTGCCGTCAGAGATTAAATCCTTCAGGTCTTTGTTCAAAATGCTGATGGAGCTTGCAAAGACACGCAAATTTAACTTGATTATCGATGAAATTCAGGAATTTTTCAATATCAATCCCTCTGTATTCAGTGACATACAGAATATATGGGACTTATACCGAAACGATACCAGAATAAATCTGCTGCTGATGGGATCGGTATATTCCATGATGCACAAGATTTTTGAGAATTACCACGAGCCCCTTTTTGGAAGGGCTGATGCCATGATTCGTCTGTCCGGATTTGGAACAGAAACAATGAAAGAGATTATGCATGACTATCGTCCCGACTATACCAATGACGAATTGCTTGCATTCTTTACCATAACGGGTGGGGTGCCTAAATATATCGAGCTGCTTTGTGATGATACCGATTTGTCGATTGATGGAATACTTGACTATATAGTTCGGGAAAATTCACCATTTGTCAATGAGGGGCGTAACCTTTTAATCGAGGAATTCGGGAAAGACTACGGATTGTATTTTTCTGTATTGAGCTGTATCGCATCCGGAACAAACACTCAGGGAGAGATAGAGAGCGCATTGGGAGGAGCGACTGTTTCCGGACATCTGAAACGGCTGATAGAAGATTATTCTCTAATCAAAAGGATGCGCCCTATTATGTCAAAGCCACGCTCTCAGAATGTGCAGTATGAAATCACCGATAACTTCCTGCGTTTTTGGTTTAACTATTTTGGCCGTAATCAGACGTTGGTAGAGCTAAACAACTTTGAACACCTACGCCATATAGCATCATCCGATTATCCGACATTCTCAGGACTTGCACTTGAAAAATGGTTTCGCCTAAAGATGATGGAGAGCCGTCAGTATGCCGATATCGGCTCGTGGTGGGAACGTAAAAAAGGGAAGGAAGCAAATGAGATTGATATCGTAGCTCTTTCTATAGATGGCAAGACGGCAATAGTGGCAGAAGTAAAACGCCAAAGTCACAACTACGACCACAAGGCATTTATGGAGAAAGTTGCCCGTGTAAAGGCCGGTATTTTATCCAAGTATAGTATAGAGACACGATTGCTTACATTGGAGGATATGTAGTATTTTTTAATTTTTTCACCGTGGTAATAATTACGGTGGTAATAAAATGTATGATAAAGATGTACGAAACACGATGAAAAAATGAGCGAGCTAATCGCTGAAATATGAGAAAAAATGCGTAACTTCGCAGTCCGAAACAAACGTAAATCCACATTCTATGAATAGACTCGCTATACTTGCCATCTCCTGCGCCATGGCATCTACCGCCGCCGTAGCGCAAGTGCAAGAGACATCTTCGTGGCGCTTCGGTTTTACCGGAGGCGCACACGCATCCAAAATGTACATCTCCGATATCAACAAAGACCTGTTCCCCACAAATAAGGCCATTTTCTCCGGCATGGGGTCGGTATATTTCCAAAAATCATTCGGACGCGAGATGAACTTCGCCATACGCCCGGAAATAGCAATTTTGAGCCGCGGAGGTAAAATCACCGACATTATGCGTAACAAACTCAACTACTATCAGGACAACGGATATAGCGACATAATATACAAAGTGAAAGCCAACTATGTGGATCTGCGCCTGCCATTGATGTACCGCTTCGGCACCACCCGGTCGCACATTCGGCCCTACATTTACATAGCCCCGATATTCGGTCTCAGCACAGGAGGCAAGCTCACCCGCGAACTACAAAAAGGGGCTGACGGCAGCGACCAGCTAAACATAGACGCCACTAAGGCCAATCTCAACCCCGTGTATTTCAGCGGTGCCTTCGGCCTTGGATTCGACTGGCTATTCAATGTAGGCAACCACGTATGCACACTCGGCCTGGAAGCCATGTACGAACACGGATTCACCAACACATTCGGCAATGACGCCACAGCCGAAAACCGCCTGCCCATATCCATGGATCCAACCAACCTGGTGACAATGAGCGACCGCCGATTCAGCGGGGTAGAGCTGAAATTAACACTTGGCATACCTTTCAGCATCTTCGGCTCCACGACCAAAAAGACTATAACAGACACCGACGATGACGGCCCGGAAATAGAAGAGGCATTCTTTGACGATGATCTTGAATCGGAATCATCAGTGGGCGATCGCGACTGCCTATCACTCGACGAGATAATGCAACTTATGGCCGACGGGCAATCGGTATACGGAAAGGTGATTTGCGATATCGACGGAGCGGTGGAGTTCAACTCAAGCGACAGTTCCATCCTGCCGGAATCATACGGATACCTCGACCGCGTGGCAGAAGTGCTGATACGCACCAACGCCCCGGTGAAAGTGATAGGGCATACCGACAGCACCGGCAGCGACGAGCTAAATATGAACCTTTCGCGCGAACGCGCCATAAGCGTGGTCAATTACCTAAAAGGCAAAGGAGTGTCGGCTTCAAAAATATCATACGACTATTTCGGAGAGAGCAGACCCATCGATACTAATGCCACACCCGAAGGCCGCAGACACAACCGCCGCGTGGAATTCGAACTACTAAAAGACTAACACATAAACTCATGAAATACATATATTTGCTACTACCTATACTTGCAGCCGGAGCCACCTCATGCCTTGGCGACGGCAACGAGACTCTCGTATTCACCGACGAGACACCGCAGACCCAACCGGAACCTACCGAAGCCGACAATCTGAAAATACCCGATGACGCATCAGCCTCTGAAGCCCCGGAAATCAAGGACGATGAGATAAACACCGAAATACCCAATAGTACGGCAATCGTGGTGACCAAGGGCGCATACGGATACATACCCATGTCAGGGCTGAAAAGCAAGGACGGCAACTGGCTGCTGCTGAAAGGCACCGGCGAAGACGGACAGAACACATGGCTCACCATCGACGGCGACCCTAAAGGAGTGGACCTAATAGAGACCAAGAGCGCATGGACACAAAACGCCTTCCTCACCCCCACCGACCTCGTGTTTCTTATAAACAACTCGTCCAGCATGGCCGAGGAAGTGAATGTACTGGTAGATGGCATATCCGAATGGGTGGACCGTGTCACCAACCAAGGTATCGACCTGCGCACCGGATTCGTAAGTTATGATGAAGGGCAATTCTCTATCAACGGCGCATCCGACCTCACCGAGCCGGCTGATATCATCAACTATCTACACCGCGACGGCTCCACAGGCACCGCCCGCACAAGCGGATTTACCGGCTCGGCGGCACAAAAGCTTGAGGAGGTCTCTCATATGGATGATTACATCAATGATTACTCCAACGAATGTGAAGTTTTAGCCTTGCGCTTCGCGCATGACCGGTTTGATTTCCGCCCGATAAGCAACCGAATCTACATCAACCTTACCGATGAGCCCAACCAGCCCGGCGGACGAGCCAAGTGGTCAGTGGATGTTCTGCGACCGCAGAACGGATTCTGGATGCCTTCGTACGGCACCGTGTACTGCGTATACAGCGGCAATACCGACTTCACCGTAGTGCCGCAAATCACAGAGCAGCCATGGCTTATGGCTGAATATACGGGAGGAATAGCCCAATTCTGCCCTCCCGACTTCGCCGGTGTGTCGCTTCTTACCCTTGAAGCCACACAAGCCATAACACACAGCCATTTGATAAGATTCCGTACCACCGACGCTTACAACGACGACAAGACACACACGGTAAAAATCACAGTGGCCACCCCCGACGGCACTTTCGCCGAGAAGACGATGCAAATGACTTTCGTAAAAGAATAAAATCGACTTAGCGCAGACACGCCCATACCAATCTTGTGATCGGTATGGGCGTGTCTGCAATGCCAAACGTAAACATCTGTTAAAACACTCGACTTGTCGATTTAGATACAACGTATTTCCAATCAATTTTGCATACACATGGCTATGCCGTAAATTTGCAGCGTGAAAATAATGCTCTACTATACAGCGACAACTTAATTTCTTTATGAGACTTAAAATTATCACTCTGATTTTGGCTATGACCGCTATAGCCGCGTCGGCCTACAACATCACCGGTGTGGTGATCGACGAGACAAACGAGCCTATGATTAAAGCTACCGTGAGAGTATTGCATCCTAAGGACAGTACAGCGGTGAAAGGTGCGATTACCAACGCTAAAGGTGAATTCCACATCACAGATGTGCCTAACGGCAAATATCTGCTTGAGACAAGCTATGTGGGATATACACCAATTTATAAGACCATTCAGGTAAAGGGCAAAAACATAAACGTAGGCACTCTTCCTCTCGCCGAAAACGCCGAGATGCTGAAAGATGTCACAGTCACTGGCATCAAGACTCCTATAAGGGTAATGGAAGATACCGTGGAATTTAACGCTGACTCATATAAGACACAACCCAATGCAGTGGTAGAGGACCTCTTAAAGCGTCTGCCCGGTGTAGAGGTGGGTACGGACGGTACTATCACCGCCAACGGCAAGACGGTGACAAAAATACTTGTGGATAATAAGGAATTTTTCAGCGACGACCCCAAGGTGGCTTCAAAGCAACTGCCTGTTGACATAGTGGACAAGCTGCAAGTAGTGGACCGCAAAAGCGACCTTGCCCGCATGACCGGAGTGGACGACGGCGAAGAAGAGACGGTAATCAACCTTACCGTTAAGAAAGACAGGAAAAACGGATGGTTCGGTTCAGCGGAGTTGGGATATGGTACAGACTCGCGATATAGCGGACAATTCAATATCAACCGCTTTACCGGCGGTAATCAAGTGACATTGCTTGGCAATTTCAACAACATCAACAACATTGGAGTCACCGACGGAGGCTCGCGATTCTCCAGATTCGGCGGATTCGGCGGTATCACTGATTCACAGTCATTCGGCTTAAACTTCAATGTGGGTAAGGAGGAGATAATAAGAGTAGGCGGCGACGTGTTGTATTCGCATATCGACCGCGACTCATGGAGAAAACAGAACAGGCAATACCTGTTCACTGACTCCACTTCGTACTACGACTCGGAAAACGACGCTAATGACAAGGGACATAACATACGCGCCGATTTCAGAGTGCAATGGAAGCCCGACTCGTTCAACACTCTCGACTTCCGCCCCAACATATCTCTCAATTATAATGATTCGAAATCTGACACAGAGTCGAATACTTTTGCCGGTATAGTAGGTTCTGATCAAAGAGGGGATGCGGTGAATAAGAGTCTTAATGCTCTGGATTCGCATGGAAGTTCGTTCGAATTTGGCGGACGTCTGATTTACAACCATAATTTCAAACGTCATCGCGGACGCTCGGTCTCAGCTTTCATAGAGTACCAGTTGTCAAACCGCAGAGAGAAAGAGAACACCTATTCATGGAACAGATTTTTCAATGCCATGATGGCTGATAACCCATATGATATCTACGACCAGTTTGTAGACAATCACACATGGTCCAACTCTGTGTCAACTCGCGTAACATGGACCGAACCTTTAGGCGATGTGAAAAAAGGCAACTTCCTTACAGTAGCCTACAGATTCCAGTACAGATGGAATGATGCCGACAAAATCACATATGACCGTCCGCTCGACAATATCGACCAGATGCTCAATGCCCCTATCGTGCCGCCTGCTCACCTTGACCTGCTGCCCTCCGACGTAATGCTCGACTCGTTGAGCAACCGATTCCGCAACGACTACATGAACCAGGATATACAAATCGGATACCGCCATGTGTCAAAATCCACCAACCTTAATCTGGGTATTTCGCTTGTGCCGCAGATGTCAAAATCAATCGACCTGATTGACGATGCCAAATCGATACCCGAACGCTGGGTATGGAATTATGCCCCATTCATACGTTACCGCTATAAAATGACCAAGCAACGCTCTATGCAGATTGACTATAACGGACGTTCGTCGCAGCCATCACTTACTCAATTACAACCGGTGGCCGACTATAGCAACCCCCTGAATGTGACCCAAGGTAACCCGAATCTTGACCCGTCGTTCAGCCACAATCTCCGCTTGCGTTTCCAGGACTTCAATATGGAGGCTCAGCGCTCGGTTATGGTAATGGCAAGTGCCGGGCTTACGCAAAACGCCATAATCACGCGCACGGAATTTAACAGCACCACCGGCGGACGATTCAACACATATGAGAATGTGAACGGCATTTGGAACGCCAACTTTATTACCATATTATCATTCCCCTTCAAGAATAAAAACTTCACATTCAATAACCATCTCGGAGGTATGTACAACCATAATGTAGGCTATTCTTCGGTAGGAAGTAATGAGTACAAGCGCAACAATTCCGGCTCACTTAGCGTGAACGAGAGTTTCGGTATCGCTTTCCGTCCGGATAATCTTGAGGTGGAGCTTCGTCCGAATTACTCGCTGCAATATGTGAGCAATTCTGTGCAGAAATCGGCTAATCAGACGGTACACCGTTTCGGTGGCTCGATGTATGCCACATATTACGCGCCTTTCGGCCTGGTACTCAGCACCGACCTCAATTATTCGGCAAGAAGAGGATACTCCGCGGGATTCAATACAAATGAATGGATGTGGAACGCAAGCATATCTTATCAAACTCTCAAAGGAAAGAATCTGACAATTACCCTACGCGGTAGTGACCTCCTGCAGCAGCAATCCAACATCAGCCGAAGCATCAACGCCAACTATATCGACGATACTCTCACAAATTCTCTCACCCGCTATGTGATGCTCAGTGTATCGTATAAGTTCACGCAATTCGCTAAAGGACAGCAGCCGGAAATGCGCGGAGGCGACTTTCGCCGCGGCGGCCCCGGTCGTATGGGTCCTCCTCCAGGCGGTCCGAGATGACAAACCGCTCATGGCCACACACATACCCTGTAGAGAGTCTCCCCCTCCGGAGACTCTCTACTTTTTTCAGTCGGCATAGAGTAGTAAATTTATTCGCCTTAAAATTATCTCCTTGGGTTCGGGCAAATGAAGCCCCTCCATGCCGCCTGACATGTTCTTTATTGCACGATATTGCTATCAATTGATTTTTTACGTCCATTCTGTTTTATCTCAATCAAAATATCCTTACCTTTGCACTAAAATCGAATATTTTATACCTCATGAACAAATTCATTAAATCAATCACTATATTATCTCTTCTCGCTACGCCGCTGATGCCGGTCTTCGCGGCAGTACCTACTGTGGAGTGGGACGCAGATGCGAATACGCTCTTTCTGCCCTCCGAACTTTCGCCTTCGAAAACCATAGGGCATATAAAGGCGGGGAAAGTGCGTGAAGCGTCAGGATACCATAATATCATCCGGGGCAGCAAGGGTGTGGCATCGCAGCCATCGGATGCCGATTTCGAAATAGCCGCCGTGTACAATATACCGTTGCCGGAAGATCGCGACTGCCTGCTCGACATAAATTATCGCGGTGACTGCGCTCGCCTGTACGCTGACGGCAAGTTCATAGAGGATAATTTCTACAACGGCCGATCTATGCAGTATGGCCTATGGCGTCTGCCGTCTGATGTGAAAAATCTTGAACTTCGCATACTGCCTATCCAGCCGGATATGCCTGTATATTTCCCGAAAGAAGCCGAAACTATCACCGGTGAGGCCGTAAATGCGATTAATCTCTTATCAAGATAGCAGAATGAAGAAATTAGGATTGATTGGGCTGACTGCCATAGTGTTCGGATCAATGATTGGCAGCGGCTTATTCAATATCGTGCAGAATATGGCATGCGGGGCGTCGGCGGGTGCTGTGATACTTTCATGGGTCATTACGGCCGCAGGCATCATATTTTTGGTGGCAACGTTCAAGATACTCTCCGACAAGCGCCCCGACCTCAACGCCGGTATATACCAATATGCGCAGCAAGGCTTCGGCAACTATGTGGGCTTCAACATAGCATGGGGCTACTGGCTCTGCACTGCCATGGGCAATGTGGCCTATGCCGTGATGTTCAACGACTCTTGGGGCGTATTCTTCCCCACCCTGCTTAAGCATGGCTGGGAATCGTTTGTGTTCGGATTTATTCTGATAGTGGTAATGTACTTAATAGTCACGAATGGCATACGCAGCGCCTCGTTCATCAACACGGTGATCACTGCATTCAAGCTTATTTCTATCGTGCTGATTATAGGCATTCTTGTGATATACTTCAAGATAGGATTGTTCACCTCTGACTTTTGGGGCGGCATCAGTCTCGACACCGATATATTCACCCAAATAAAGCACACTATGCTTGTCACGCTATGGTGCTTTTTGGGCATAGAGGGGGCTGTGTCGATGTCGGCCCGAGCCAAGCGGTCGAGCGATGTAGGCAAAGCCGGCATTTTGGGTTTTCTGTGTGCATGGGTGCTGTATGTGCTTGTGTCGGTTCTTGCCTTCGGTGTGATGACGCGTCAGGACATGTCAGGCCTTGAAAATCCGTCGGTGGCCTATCTTCTTAAAGACGTATGCGGCGAGTGGGCTTATTATTTTGTGGTATGCTCCATAATCTGCTCGATAGGCGGCGGATGGGTGGCATGGACTCTGATATGCGCTCAGGTGCCATACGAAGCGGCCATGGTAGGCATTATGCCAAAGCAATTCATGCGCCTCAATCGCCACGATATGCCGGCCTACGGTCTGGGGCTGTCGTCCGTGGTGATGGTGCTGTTTTATCTTGGTGTGCTTATGGCAAGCTCTGTGTACATGGCAGCCATAGAGGTAGCCGGCATGATGGTGCTTCCAGCCTATCTTTTTTGCGGTCTTTTCCTTATCAAGGCATCTATGCGCGGAGGTCAGGGTCTACGTCTTAAGCCCGGTGAAAGCTCCATGCCGTATATGATTATAGGCGCCGGGTGCACTTTATACTGCTTATGGACGATATATGCCGGCGGAATCGACAAATTATTCGTCACTTCACTTTTGTATCTGCCCGGCACATTTTTCTATCTTATGGCACGCAAGCAGAATGAGGCTAACGGTCTTATCCCGTTCACAAAAGCCGAAGCCGGCGGATTTATTGTGATAAGCCTTTGCGCTGTGATTTCGGTGTATTTAATCTCTAACGGCAATGTGGCCTTTGGCGGATGATTTAAAAGCGTAAGGGCCTGATGCAGCGTTTGCATCAAGCCCTATCGACGACTATTCTCCCATATCCTCTTCCTTGGGCACTTTTGTGACTTTTGTCTCGGGATAATAGGGTATGCACACCGTGGCAGCTAACAATGCAGCAAAAAGCTTTTTCATATCTGTAAGCTGGTTTATTTTTGGACAAAGCTATTGAATGAATGTGGGGCGAGGGAGAGGTTGATGTACTTGCCGCCAAGTTCCACACTCACTTTCTTATCTTCATCGCTGAAATTACCGGCTACCACCACATATTTGCCATCAGGATTAAGCGCTACAAGCACTGGTACCTTTTCTGATCCTGTGGGCTGTGCGCCTACTATCTTTGTGCCCTCTTTTATGAAGTGGCTGTAATGACGATAGGCATACCATTCAGGCACATACTCATAAGAGTGGTCTTGAGAATTGACGCGCACAAGGGCATTCTGTTTCCACCCCCACGGACTTTCGCCTCTGTCGGGGAGTATGAGGTTCCAGTTGTTGTATTCTGAGCATCCGTTGCCCACATAATGGTTGATAAGGTGGAAAGTATGTTCGCCGGCACTCCAGTCCATATTTCCATTGCCACATTCGCTTTCAGTGCTGATATATCGATATTCGGGATATTCCTCACGTATTTTAGGCAGTATTTGTCCGCCTTCCCATTGGAATCCCACTCCCTTTATATTGTCCTTCATGCGCGGGTCGGAGAGAAGTCCTTTCACGTGGTCGTAGCGGTTGGTATTGAAAGTGCCAAGGCATAGCTCCACGCCGGGATTCTTCTCCTTTAGCGTGGGCGAAAGATATTCGAGATTGAATCTCAAAATACCCTCAGAAGTCCACGGACAACCCGGATAAGGGGTATAGCTGTAAGCCTCATTCTGGTACATCACCATTTCGATAGGCACGCCCTGCTCGCCGTAGAGGTCGATAAATTTGCTGAACATATTGGCATAACATTGCAGGTAGCGAGGGTCTTGGATAAAATAATCCTGAACAGCCATACGGCGAGGAAATTTCTTCTTGTCGGGATTTACCTGTTCGTTATCAGAGCGGTCACCGTCACCGAAAAGCAGATGATCGAGCTTAGGGTCAAGGTCGTTATATTTATTGCTCTGTACAGCATAGTGGTTGTTGATTTTCATCCATGTAGGCGGCGACCATGGCGACATCCAGAATTTCATGTCGGGATTGTATTTCTGTGCCGCTCTGATGTAAGGGATGATAGTCATCTTATCGCGGTTGATATTGAAGTGTTTCAGGTCGAAATCGCCTTTCACCTCGCTGCAAGAGTACCATGACATAGCGTAATCGTTGGCATTCATGGATATACGTCCTAAGGAGAAACCCAGCTCGCCGTCGGGCGAAAAAGCGCGGCTGAGTATCTCGTCCTGCTCGTCGCGGGTAAGCATACATAGCGCATTCCAATCCTGTTCGTTGAATGTGGTGCCCCATCTGCGGAATGTGGTTATCGGTGTTTCTGCATTGGTTTTCACCACTATATCGCCTTCCGGCGTCGATTGGGCTTTTACAGATTTCCCCTCACTCCACTTGGCATCCTGAGTGGTGGAGAAATGGGTGAATGTCTGAGCCTCCGCTATCATTGCCGTCGACATTACCGTAGCGCATAAAATAGCTTGTTTTAGTGGTCTCATTGTTGTAAGTAAGTGAAAGTGTTAGTTATTAGTTATGAGTTATGAGTTATGAGTTATTAGTTATTAGTTATGAGTTATGAAGTATGTTATTATTGACATTTTCAGCAACTTGCAAAATTCAAAATTATGAATAAATTTGATTGCTCACTTATAAGAAATTAGATTTATAAAAATTAGACTTATAAAAAATAGATTTATAAAAAATATATGATGTGTCAAAATTAATCGGCACATCATATATGTTATTAAAAGACGGTTAGATAATCATCACCATCCGGGAGTCTGCTCGTAGCCTGTGCGGACGAGTTCGTCATGGCGTAAGGGCAAGAAGTTGTTCTTAGGCGAATTGAATGTGATTTTCGGGTCAACGCGGCTCTTGGTGATATCGTATACGATGTTGCTGTTTGGATCGGCAAGGGTCTCGTCATATCCGGTGATTGACACACCATAGAGGTTGTACACCTGCTGATAACGCGGGAGGTTAGTCTCGGCGTCGGCACTCACGTTGTTGTCGTACAGTTTCCAGCGACGCAGGTCGAACCAGCGGTGATCCTCGAAGCAAAGCTCGATGCGGCGCTCGTTCTGTATTCTTTCGCGAAGAGCCGCCTTGTCAGTAGTAGTGAGTCCGGGCATACCTACGCGTCCGCGTACCTCATTCACATACTGAAGAGCTTCGTCTGGGCTGCCTGCTTCATTGAGGGCTTCAGCAGCATTAAGCAGAATCTCGGCATAGCGGAAAATCGGGCAAGCGTGCGGTTGGTCACCTACAGTACCGTCCCAACGGATGTTGTAGACATACTTCTTACAGTAGTAGCCTGTGGCTGTACCGCCGTTACCGCGTGAATAGTCGGCACCCTGATAGTTTTCATCATAGTTCATGTTGAGTGGACGAGCCTCATCGGTGTCACCCCATATCATGCCATGGTAGAAGATAGTCTGAGCAAGGCGCGGGTCGCGGTTTGCATAAGGGTTCTTCTCGTCATAGGTCGGATCCTGATCGATAGGCAGACCGTTGATTGTCTCATAAGCATCCACGAGGTTCTGAGTGGGATTGCAATATCCCGTAGCGCTGATTGATCCGGTAAATCCGCAAGGAGCGTTGTAGTACTCGAGGTTTCGTGTGGTCCATACCGAACGGCTGAGGATGTACTCGTTGTTGTACACAGGGTTGGTGGTGAAGCAGCGGTAGTAGTTTTCCTCTATGTCTCCGCTATTGTATGTGTAGATGCGGTAAGGGTTAGAGCATCTGCTATTGGCTGTGATGAAGTCTTTGGCAGCTGTTGCGGCAGCTGTCCATCTTGTCTGATCGTTGTTGGGGTTGAAAAGTGGAGAGGCGAGGTAGAGCAGAGCGCGGCTTTTAAGAGCGTAAGCGGCTGCACCGTTCACGCGTCCCCAGTTTTCTGCTTCATTGCTGTAGCGGAATGGCAGGTTGTCCTTGTATTTATCGCACTCGTCGGCTACCCATTGCAGTACCTCTTGAGCTGAAGTGCGCGGGGGGAGTTCGGTGGCAGGCTCAAGAATGATGGGGTTGCCGTCAGCGTCATCTCCGAGCAGGGGCACATCGCCGAACCAGCAGCAGAGGTCGAATTGCAGTATGGCGCGTATCACGCGTGCCTCAGCAATCCAACGGTCGTAGAGCTTATTGTCATCGCCCGACTTCTCTGCATTACCCACCACTTCGGCGCGGGCGTTCTTGATGAACTGGTTGCAGTGGCGTATACCGGCAGTACGGTTGTCCCAATAGTGACCTGCGAAATAATGGTTAGTGGCATCGTATGCGTCGGCGTTTACCTGATGATAGTAAGCCACACCCCAATAGTCCACGCAGTTGTCTGTCATGCAGTCGTTGTTAAGTCGATACTGTGTATCATTGTATCCCTCAAAGGCATCAGGCAGATATGTGTACGCATATGCCAAGTGTCCGAGGGTCTGGTCGTAGTCAGAGAATACGAGGTCGGCCTGCAGGGTAAGGTCAACTTCCTTGTCGAGGAAGTCGGAGCAGGACGATGCTCCCACAAGGGAGAGCATCGCTGCCGCGTATGTGAAAAATTTATTGAATTTCATTGTAATAGAGATTGATTTTAGAATGCCACGTTGATACCGAATGAGAAGATACGTGTCTTAGGATACCACCAGCAGTACGACATAGGCTTCTCGGGGTCCATACCCTTTGGCAGATGGCTCCATGTGGCCACGTTGTATGCGTTGACGTACAGGCGGCATTTTGTCATGTAGAGCTTGGATATGAGCTTGGCGGGAAGCGAGTATCCGAATTCCACGTTACGGAGTGCGAAATAGTCGCCGTTCTGAATCCAGATGTCGTTGTTGTAGCTTGATGTTGTGCTGCCGCGGGATGAGTCCTCAGTGTTGTAGCTGTAGCTCAGGCGCGGCCACTTGGCGTTGATGTTACGGGGGTCAGTGGGGTCGTCGGTGTAGTATCCCCATGCGTTCACTACCTCGTGTGTGGAGTTGTTGGAGCCCCATTCGGAGAATGTGATTGCAGGCGAGATGAATACCGAACGGTGGAGGTAAGCTGTACCTACCACGCGGAGGTCGAATCCGGCATATGCTATGTTGATAGCCACTGAGGGTGTGAGGTCGGGAAGAAGGGTGTAGCCCATGGGCTTCATATCCTTGGAGTCGATCACACGGTCGCCGTTGAGATCCTTGAACACTGCGGTACCAAGCTTCTGGCCACCGCCGGAGAATGAGTTGTAGGGATATTTATCGGGATTATCGATAGCGTCTTGCTGCGAGGTGGAAATCTTGTCGGGGTCAGATGCCCACTGTACGAACTGGTACATGTTCCAGCCGCCTATCACGTCGGCACTACCGCTCTCATAGATAGCAGCTACCTCTGCGTAGTCGCGGATACGGTCGCCGGTCTTGGCCTGCCAGGGCACCTGAGGTGTCACCTCGTCCATTTCGGTAATCTTGTTGGTATTGTATGACAGCATACCCTCGATAGAGTATTCCACTTTGCCGATTTTGTTGGCGTGGCCTACCACGAGCTCGAAACCTTTGCTCTCTACTTTACCGTAAGAGTCCTGAGCGAAGCTGATACCGAGCACGGAGGGGATGGTGGAACGTGTGACGAGGATGTCGCTACGCCATTCTTTGAACACGTCAAAGTTACCGTAGAACTTCTTAGCCCCGAAATCCCAGTCAAGTCCGAGGTTCACCATCTTGGAGACTTCCCAACGGCTGTTGGCCGAGCCGGCACGGTCTTCCTTATATCCGGGCACCCATACGTTGGTGGTACCGAACTGATATCCACTGCTTTGAGCGTAAACTGACTGGTATGGGTAGCGTTCTGCGCCTGTGTCGTTCATACCTGTGACACCGTAGCTGGCGCGGATTTTCAGAAGGTCAAGCCATGAAGCGCGGAGGAAATGCTCTTGCGAAAGCACCCATGCACCGCTCACGCCCCAGAATGTGCCCCAGCGGTTGTTGGGGTCGAAGTTGTCAGATCCCATGCGCGATATATTTCCGTTGATCACATAGCGTTCATCATATACATATGTCATTGTACCGTTGTATGAGAGGTAACGGTCGGATGACAGATGATACCAGTTGGCGGAGTGCGGACCGCGGTTTTTGCGCCGCATGTAGCTGCGAGCAAAAGCGTTGAGCGACACGTCATGTTTCCCAAACTGACGGTGGTATTTCAGACCTCCGCGGAGGTTGAGTGTCCAGGAGTTGTCGCGTTCGTTGGCCGACGGATTGGTCAGCTCTGAATAGCGGTTGGTCTGCGTGTATGTGAATTCGTCTACGCTCTCCACAGCTGTGTTCGTATAGTCATAGCTGTAGGTATTGATGGCATTGGTCTGGGTGGACTCGAATCCGTCGTATGCATCAAATGATACCACGGCCTCAACACCAAGTCCTTTGGTGATGGGACTCAAGTCACCCTCTACTGTAAGGGTTGAGTATAGCTGACGGCGGCGGTTCTTTTCCTGGCCTGAGGCTCCAAGCTGTGCAAGCGGGTTGTTGGCCGATCCATCATAGTAGATTTCACCGTTGGGGCAGTATACCGGACGCATGGGGTCGGCCTCCACGGCACCGAAAGTAGTGAGGTTGAACACTGAGGCTGTGGGCTGCATGATGTTGTCGATACGGCCACCGAGGTCAAGACCTACTTTGAGGTACTTGTTCACCTGCACGTCGAGATTGGAGCGGAGGTTCCAGCGGTTGAGCACGTGCTGTGTGTTGAAGGCTTTGTTGAGCGTGGTGCCTTCGGTGTTCCACATGCCCTCCTGACGGAGATATGAGAATGATATGTAGTACTTGGCGCGGTCGTTACCACCTGAAATCTGTAGGTTGGTCTTAAGCACGGGGGCTGTCTCGCGATATAGCACGTCGAACCAGTTGGTGTTGAAGTAACGGTACTGGTCCATGCCCTCGAGAGTCTCGCCTGCGCATACGCGGCGGTATTTCTCAATCTGCTCGGCCGACCACTTGGGGTCCATACCGTCAAGGTAGGCCACTTGATTCATTGTCAGGGCATGATTGTATGAGTTTTGGTTCTCATACTTGCCGGTAAGGGTCTGGAATCCTACTTCCTGAGTGAATTCGATATTTGTCTTACCCTCTTTACCGCGCTTGGTGGTGACGAGTACCACACCATTCGCGCCGCGCATACCATAGAGTGCGGTAGCTGCCGCGTCCTTAAGGATGGTGACGTTGTCGATAGGGAAGGCATCGAGGAATGATATGTCACGCTCCACATTATCCACGATGATAATAGGGTTACGGGCCGAAGAGTTCATGGTGCGCACACCGCGGATATATAGCTTGGTCTCCGACCATCCGGGCTCGGATGCCACCTCATATGTCTGTGTACCGGCGAGTGTGGAGTTGAATGCGTTCTGAAGCACTGTGATCGGGTAGCGCTGCAGCTCCTTACCGGATACTATAGATGTGGCCTCGGTCATGTACTTGGCGGGCTTCTTTTCAAAGGCCACGTCGCGGAGGTGAGAGTATGGGTCGTTATCCGGGTTTAGGATAATCACGAGCTCGTCGTTTACATTGTTCACTGTGTCTACAGCGGTGATATAACCTACAGAAGAAGCATTGATTTCATCACCGTGAGAGGCTCCCTTAAGGAGGAAGTATCCGTCAACGTCGGAGAGGGCTATTCGGCTCTGCTCTGCCACATTGACCACCGCGCCGACGATGGGATTTCCGTCTGGGTCGATGACGCGTCCCTTAATGTCGTAAGCTGAAGCCACTGACATTGACAGGGTGCTTGCGATGAGCAGCGCCGCTAACGGACGCATACCCTGTCGGGTGTTATTGTTTAATTTATTTTTCATTTGGATTTAGATTCAATGTTAGTTCCAACCTTCATTGTTCTCAATGTTAGTCTTCCAAGTCTCGGTCTCGGGTATGGGATAGCGGTACATCCTCTGCTCGAATACCCGTTCTTGGGCTACCTTACGTGTCACTGTGCCGTCTTCTTTGACTTCCACGCCATAGATTGGGCGTGATAGGGCTTCAACTGCCACTTTCCAGCGACGTACATCCCATGAACGATGTTCTTCGAAGGCGAATTCCACTGTGCGTTCTTTGTGTATGAAGTTACGCATGGCTTCCTTTGTGGTAAGGTCAGCGCGTTCGGCCACGTTACCGGTGATTCCGGCACGATGACGCACCTGATCCAGAAGGCTGCATACGTCTTCCGTCGGACCACCTACCTCATTGAGGGCCTCAGCGTAGTTGAGAAGAATCTCGGCATAGCGGATAATGGTCCAGAGACGACGGGCCGAACCGCCATGGTTGCTTGATAGCACTGTCTGGGGTATGTATTTACGCATGTAGTATCCGGTGGGGGTACTGTTGGCGTTACCAATGGGGTTGTCGGCATGCCCGGCTATCACGTCGATATAGGGGCTGGGGCGCATAGTTCCCCACTCTACGCCTTGGAAGAGGACTGTAGCGTTTAGGCGCGGGTCACGGTTTTCCCACATGGCTGTCGAGCCTTCCACGTATCCGCTTGCAGGGTTGATGGTGGGTACTCCGTTGGTATATACGGGGGCACCGGTGGCATCGTAGTTGACAAACGGTGATGAGCCGTCAATCATATCGTACATGTCCACGAGGTTCTGCGAGGGGCAGTTGCCTCCGCGGCCGCCTTCGCCCACAGGGCTATCCATTGAGATGCTGCTCCATCCGATGTTCTGGTCGTTACGGAAGAAGATTGTCTCATGATTCTGGCTTGCATAGGGCTCGCGCAGGATAGCGTTGGTATAGTTCTCCATGCCTGAGTGATTCTGCTCGGCGAAGAGTTCGAACTTGTCGCCGAACTCGTCGATGAACATCTTGGCTGCATCGGCGGCTTCTCTCCATGTGATGCCTGAATCCTCTGAATAGAGGGGCGAGGCCATGTAGAGCTTGATTCTCGAAAGGAGTGCCAAAGCCATAGGCTGCGACAGACGTCCTATACGGTTGGAGTCCCATGCGTCGTCGTATCCTAAAAGATCTACGTATGAGTCTTCGAGTTCGGGGATTATGAAGTCCACCACATATTCCTTAACTGAGGGACGAGAAAGATAAGGTGTGATCATATCTTCTTCGGGGTCAAGCACGTCAGTGATGATAGGTACCGGACCGTAGCGAAGGAACATCTCCCAATAGAAGAAAGCGCGGAAAGTGCGAGCCTCAGCCACAGTCTGGCGACGGAGTGTCAGATTCTCTTCTTCTGTCTTGGTGATATCTTGTGGTACAGAGTCAATCTGGGTGATCACGCGGTTGCACTTGCGTATGCCGCGGTAGCGGGATTCCCAAGTATCGGTAAACTCGCGGTAGCCGGCTGATGAGTAGTAGTTGCCGATGTTGAACGACTGGCGTGTGCCGCCGGTAGAGAACGATGTCTCCGCAAGGTCGGTAGCGGCATCGAGCCATGACTCGTTAATGCAGGCTGCACCGTGACGGAGGAAGTTGTATGTGTCGGTGTGGAAATAGTTGAACATATTCCAGTCGGCCAGGGTTTTTTCTTCCGTAAGGTCGTTGGAAGGCTGCTTGTCGAGGAAGTCGCTGCATGAAGCGAGCGATAATCCACAATAAGCTATGGCAGCCGCACCGGCAATATTCTTAATATACTTTTTCATATTGTTTTCGGCATTAGAATTGGATGTTTACGCCAAAGTTCACGGTCTTGCAGATGGGATAGCGGTTGGAGCCGTTGCTTTCGGGGTCGGTAAGGCCGTCGAGGTGATCCCAGGTGATAAGGTTATTGCCGTTGACGTAGAATCGGCATTCGCTCATGCCTATATGGCGTATGAGCGAGAGGGGCAGTGTGTAGCTTACCTCCACATTCTTCAAGCGGCAGAAGGCGCCGTTTTTGAGGAAGAAGGAGTTGGTGCGCTGGTTGTGGTCGCCGTAGCTGTCATAGTGCAGCAAGGGGTATTTGGCGTTGGCAAGGTTGGTGGCTTCGTCGAGTGCGGGATTCCAGCGGTCGAGGTGGTGTTCTTTCACCTTACCGCCGCTCACGAAGGCGTACATTGCCTCTGCGTCATAGTAGCGGCTCACGTGATCCACGCCCTGTAACATTACGGAGAATCCGAATCCCTTATAGTTGGCGCCAAGGGTGATGGCGTAAGTGTTTTCGGGGATATTGGTGTATCCTATGAATGTCTCGTCACGGTCGTCGATGAATCCGTCACCGTTCATATCGCGGTATTTGAGGTCACCCACTTGCACATCACCGAATGTGGATTTGGGGAAGTTGGGGTCGGCAAGGTCAGCGGCTGTAACGAATCCGTCGCACTGTAGTCCGAAATACTGGTCTATGCCGTGGCCGGTGCGTTTGCGGTAGGCTGTCTTGAGGTCAGGCTCGTTCATTTCCTTAATCTCATTCTTTGCGTGTGAGTAGTTGGCGCCGATGCTATAGCTTACGTTGCCGATTTTGTCGTTCCAGTGGAGCTCGATTTCGTAACCCTTGTTGGTTGTCTTGCCGAGGTTACCTACTGCTGAGGTCACACCGAACCAAAGTGGGCGTGTGCCGTATTCGCAGAGGATGTTGTCGCGCTTCTCGTAGAAGTAGTCGAGCACACCTGTAAGACGGCTGTTAAAGAGACCGAACTCAAGACCGCCGTTGTACTTGTGGGCGCGTTCCCAGGTTACGCCATAGTTAGGGTACTGCTGCTCATAGATACCGGTTTGGCCTGATGATGCGCCGAAGTAGTAGTCATTGCTGATTTGCGACCATTTCTGCTCGAAAAGGAAGCGCTGTCCGCTGTAGTTGTCGTTACCTACCTCACCGTAGCTTGCGCGTATTTTGAGGTTGTTGAGCCAGTCCTTGGTACTTTCCATGAAGCTTTCCTGTGTGATGCGCCATCCTAAAGAGAACGCGGGGAAGAAGCCGAAGCGTTTGCCCTTCATGAAGTTTTCCGAACCGTTGTAGCCGGCATTGAATTCAGCAAGATACTTGCCTTTGTATCCGTAAGTGATACGTCCTACCACACCTTGGTAGCGTTGTGCCAGCTCGGAGTCGTAGCGATAGTCGTTCTGCATGTACAGCACCATGGCTGTGACATCGTGCACGTCGTTGAATGTGCGGGCATAGTTGAGCTGTGCTTCCAGGTATAGCTTGTACACTGTGTAGGAGTCATAGCCGGAGGTCATGATCTCGTCCTTGTTGAATCGGTTGTATGAGTCGATTGTCTCAGGGGCGGTACGGTCGATAAGCTCGTAGGTGGCGAATCCCTTGGTGTAGCGGTTGTTGTGGTAGTTCTCGTAGTCGAACGAAGCCATAGCCCTTGCCGAGAGGCCTTTTGTAAGCCAGTCGAGTTTGTAATCGGCGATGAGGTTGGTCTCGTTGATGGTATTGATACCTTTGTGGTATCCGGCTTCTGTGAGTGTGGCCACGGGGTTGCTCTGGTATTGGGATGTTCCGGCATAGAGTGTCTTCATCGACTCACCGTTCTGCACCTCGTACGACACGGGGAAGAGCCATCCGGGCATGTGGTTGATCTGATAGTAGATGTTGCTGTAGTCCGAGCTTTCGCTTGAGTTGGGACCGCGGCGTTCCTCAAAGCGTGTGCCGAAGTTCACTGATACGGTAAGGTCTTTTGTAAGGAAGAGGTCAGCGTTGGCGCGGAAGCCGTAGCGCTTGTATCCGATGGATGACTTGTTGCCGTAAGCGTCGTTTGACATTTCCTTGAAGAGCGATCCTTGATCGTAGTATTCGAGTGAGGCGTAGTAGCGCATACGCTTCGTACCGCCGCGGATGCTGGCGTTGTAGCGCTGTGCGGGTGCCGACGAGCGTATCACTTCGTCGTACCAGTCTATGTTAGGATATACCATAGCATCGACACCGCTGAGCTGGCCGAGACTGCTCTTGCGGAACATCTCAATATCAGATGCCGAGTACTGCGAGGGCAGCCCGTCGTTGGCGAGGGCTTCTTCGAGAAGTTTCACAGAGTTGTATGAGTCAAGGTAGGTGTCCTTGCGTGTAGGTGTCTGGAACTGCCAGTTGGCGGTAAGGCTCACCACCGGCTTTTGGTCTTTACCGCGTTTGGTGGTGATAAGCATTACACCGTTGGCGCCGCGTACACCGTAAACGGCTGTGGCTGATGCGTCTTTCAACACCGAGATGGTCTCGATATCATCGGGGGCTATCTGCGAGAAAGAGCGTTCTATACCGTCGACAAGCACGAGGGGCTGGGCATCGCCGGCGAATGTGGCGCGACCGCGGATGTAGATGTTGGCGTCATCGGCACCGGGCATACCTGAGGTCTGCGATGTGATCACACCTGCCACTTTACCTGTAAGGGCCTGTGAGATGTTGGCTGCGGGTGTCTCAAGAAGGTCGGCTGACCCTACCTGCGAGATAGCACCGATTACCGACTCTTTCTTCTGTTGACCGTAACCTACCACCACCACTTCTTCAAGGGCTGTGGATGAGTCCTGGAGCTTGATGGTGAGATTGGTCTGTCCGTTGACAGGCACCTCTAAGGGGTTATAGCCAATGTAATTTACTGATAGAACGGCTGTCTTGGGGTCCTCTACGAGTATGACGAATTGTCCGTCGATATCGGTGAGCGTACCGGTCTTTTTGCCTATCTCCGTAACAGACGCGCCGATCAGGGGCTCGCCAGTATTGTCAACGACTGTACCGGTGACTTTAGTCTGGGCGTAAGCTCCAAGCACGGCCAGCAGCATGACTGCCACTGTAAGCATGCCTAATCGCTTAAGCGATGAGGCGAAGCCTGCTGTTTTGCTTGAGTTGTTCATTAGTGTGTATTGGATTTAAGTTATTATTTTTTTGTAAGATCGCACCAGGGATAATATCCGATGCGCACAAAGTCGAGCCAGCAGCCTTCACATGTGAAAATCAAGCTTAAAGGCAATGGGAAACCGTCATTCTGGAACTTATAGATGGGCATTTCTGTACCATCAGCTTTCCATTGGCGTGCAACGATCAGAAGTTCATTGCCGTTACCGCTGAACATGACACGGCTCTTTGCGCCCTGCATGTCGCTTATAAATGTATCCCAATCGAATGATTGCGTTACCTTATCAGCGTCCCAACGATCAGCCCATCCCCAGGCATCGTCGCGTAGATATAGGTATTCGGCATATTCGGCATCCCCGGCACCTGACTGATAGCCATTGGTCACTACCAGATTCCAGAATTGCCAATTGCCAGATCCAGCACTATAGTTATAGAACTCGAAACCGAAATTGGTGAAACTTGTGTCAAAACGTTCTTGAGGTGTCCAGCAGCTCCAGAATCCATTGGAGAAATCTTTATTGCCAAGTGTATATTCTCCCGAATTATAGTATCTGCCTACGAATGTCTCATCTGCAAGGAATTGCAGCTGTGCATTCTCCACAGTAAAGAATGCGCCAAGCAACTTCTCACTATATCCGCTGAATTCCACATTCCAGTAGTATTCCTGTCCACTTGTTGTTGTGGTTGTACTGTTAATAGTCACCACATCACCTTTATGGTATATGTCAATCACCACATTGGCTCCATCCATATCTGATGTGAATGTATCCCAATTGTAATTGCTGTCTTTGGTAGCTGCATCGTAATATGTGCCCCAGCCATATGCATCGGCGCGAAGCACTATCAGCTCCTGACTTCCGTCATAACCATTATCATTAGGTGTCAAGCCGGAGCTTGTAAGCACAAGCACCCAGTTTTCCCAGTTACTGGATCCCTTGGTGTAGTTGGTGAATTCATAATGAATCATTCCATCATCTGTCAAGTTGACGGAGGGTGACCAGATTGACCACCATGATTGCGTGCAATCATCGGGTCCGAATATGTACAAGTCAACCTCAGATTCTTCTTCTTCGCCGCCACCGACATTGCCTTTCTTAGGCTGTTTGGTCTCTTTTTCGGTGAGTGCGTTGCGATAGATGTTGATATCGTCCACCAGGAGCTGCTGTGTAGCTTCTGTTGAACCGAGCTGTACGGTAGATGCGTTGTTCATAAACTCTACCATGCTCATCATATCGAAGTCGTAGACTGTCTCGTTGGCTCTCGACACACCGTCTACGACAATGGAGTAACCCTCATCGTGGATGGTGACTGCCAAAAAGTGCCAGTCGCCGCCGGCTACGATCACTGAATCTTTTGCCGAAGGCGTATTTATGGTGAATGTTTCGTTTGTTGTGCTATAGGTGATGTCTCCGTTGGCGTTGAATGATAGAGAGCCGTAGTTGGTGTATGGCTCTGCATCGGCGCGTGATTTCGATTCTGCACCCGGCTCGTTAACAAATGTGATAATCGGACTGTTGATGTCCTGTTGTCCGAGGACATTCCCTTCCGCGTCTTTTTCCATTGGTTGGTGCATCCATAATGTGAATGATGCGGCTTTCTGGCATACGAGCGAGGTGAGTGGGTTGGTGTACGACACGGTGCCTTGGTTGAGTTGTAGCACCGGGCTCTTTACCACTTCATCTTGCACAATTTCGGGAGCGGTGCCTGTGGCTGACGCCACGACAGTGAATTCGCCGGGGTCAAGAGTAGACACTTCATCGAAATTAAGCTCGCCGGCTTTCTGTAGCTTAGGATAAACTTGGTTGCCTGCCGGCGGATCGGCTTGCCCCCAGTCATCCAAGCACGAACTCCCTGCCAGCAGCAATGCGACTATGGCCGCTTGCGAAGCAAAAAATCTTAGTTTCATAAATGATTGGTTTAAGGTATTGTTTTTTAGGTATTTTAGTTTTTTTTTATTAATTATTATTTGTTTGTCGGTAAAGATTGACGTTTAATGGTCTGATGTTAAGGATATTTAGAGATAACCGCGAAGTTACGCAAAAAAATTAAATATTCGTTAAGATATATGTTAAATTTTATCCTCCTCTCATTTTTTCCCATTTTTTTGGTATTGACTTGTGCATTTCCAAGCGGCGTGGCATAAAATAAATGATAAAGATCCGCATACCATCCGTCGCATCAGCGGAGATCCGTGTTTTGTGTTATCATCGATGCCGCAGGCATCGTGGAAACTTGGGCGGGATGGATACGGATGCGTCGGATAGCTCGCGGACCTTTAGAAGGATTATAGGCCGTGGACGCCTGCAGGGCTTTCATCAGGCGACATGGAGGGGCGAATTCACGCCCGAATCCAAGGATGTAATTTTAAGACGAATAAATTCGGCAAATTAGCTTCGGGCGAAAAAATTCGTTCCTCCATGCCTTCTGACATAAAATTGTAACCAATATGAAAATCAAGCAGATAGTAGGTAATATTAAAAAGTGTTAAATATTACGCCATACTGATTGGTGCCACAAGATTGAGTCAAGTCCAAAGCCCCCTTAGCTCCTTTAAATCAGGAGATAAGGGGGCTATATCTTCTTCGCCAACTGTCAAAGATGAGAGTTTGAAAAATCTTCAGCTATCTGTCCTGAAAGTATAGGAACTGCTTTTATTGGGGTTGCCATAATATTCTTGATTTAGACTGCAAAGTTACAACTTTATAACAAAAAACAATAGTCAGGATGTTAATTAGCTGAAAATAATTCATAATACGCCTGACATTTCTTTACATCACATCACAGCCAAATCATGCTCCACCTCTTTCAAAACGGCACGATTGATAATCTCATTAATGGTGGTTCCGGTCGCATCAGCGAGAGCAGCAACACGGCTATGGAGGTCGGAAGTCATGCGCACCACAAATCTACCGCTGTACGGTTTTGCCGGCTCGATGCCACGCTCCTTACAACTTGCGAGGTAATCGTCAATAGCTCCCTCAAAATCCTCCCTAATCTCATCAATGGTCATACCTTCATAAGAAATAAGAGTGCCATGGAGACCTTGAACTTTACCGAAAAGGCAATTATCCTCATCGCTGAACTCCACCGAACCGGTGTAGCCTTTATATTTTAAATATCCCATATTCAGATAAGTTTTAATGTTTGCAATGTTTCAATTATCTGCTTCACTTGGTACGGCTTCAACACCCCGGAGGGATGCGGCTTGTGAAGTAATATAGTATCTTTGCCTTTGGCATACTCAACTCTTGACCCGGATGTCTTTCCTTTGTTCCTCTCTTCAAATCCGAGGGCGCAAAGCAAAGTCCTTGCTTCATCATAAGTGAAGTCCTTCGGACGTGCCAAAAGTCTTGCAACCAATTTCTCTTTCTTACTCATGTCAGTAAATTTTATGCAAAGATACTAAATTTAGTATTAATAACAAAATTTTTCATGGGAAAGTTTCTTGTGGAGGTGATTTTGCCGGCTGCGGCTTAATGTGGGAATCTGGCTCTCATGCCGATAGTACCAATATATAAATTGACTTGGGGATTGCTACCCGAACTTTATGAATATAGAATCTTAGAATTTCTATGAATTTCTTAGTATTTTCTTATATTTTCTAACTCCGCTCACAAAGATAATCATAAGTTTACGAAGAAATACGAAAAGAACGGTATCAATTATGGCAAATGGGATAAGACGGTAGCCAACCGCAAGCAGCTTATCAAGGCATTGGAGGATGCGATTACCGAAGATGGCCGTTATCATATAGATTGGAGTCGGAACTCGCAAAATATCTGTTCCAAATCTTGTCTCAAAAGAGATTAAACTTGCGAACAAGCCATTACAAAGAATTATAAATCATTGTATCTCGGAAGAAGAAATTAATGCCGTGGAATATATATGGAAAAATCCTTCAGCATTACGAAATCCGCGTATTAGTCCACTCAGAGAAAATAAGGATATGACACTTGAAAAGAATATCAAAAATATAGAGAGTAAGAAAAAACGAGGCATACAAGAATATATTGAGTATGAATTTACGTTTAATGGGAAAGTGTGGCTGATTAAGTTGGAACATCATAAAGCAGGGTTTGAGCAACCATATCATATACGCAAAAAATAAAAGCTCCCGACATAGTGCTCAAATACACTGTAATGCCGAAAGCTTTTTGCAAAATTAACAAAAATCTATCAATAAAACAAATATGACACTTGAAAATATTAAAAAATTCGCCCAAAACAGCATTTATGACACTGTTGAATACCTCGGCGAGTGGAATGGCTACAAAGTCTATGAACCGTGCTTTAATGACGAAGAAGAGTGTTGCAGCGGCTTCCCATCCTTTATCCTTGTCAAAGGCGAATCTATCCGTTGGAATAAGGATTGGGAAAAGAGCCGTGCGATTATGTCGGCTCTATATCCGAAAGAGGAAGAGGATTAGTGTCTTTATAGAGAAAAATCTGATAAAGATCCGTATACCATCCCTCGCATCAGCGTAAATCCGCGTTCTGTGTTATTATCGATGCCGCAGGCATCGGCTGTAACAAAAGTGCAGATAGATACGGAAGTGTCGGATGGCTCGCGTATCTTCTCTACATACGGATGGCGCTATTTTCCGCATCCATTGTTTCGGGAGAATGAATTCGCCCTTCCATGCCGCCTGATGCAAATATGCTTGGAGATGCGCAAATCTTTTGCGTTTTTTAGTATAATCGAAAAATACACAAGATTATACAATCAAATACCGAATCAGTGAGTCATATGTTGTGTTTTTCAATAAAAATTAAGGGCTTGCAATAGCGTAATCTGCTGATTGTAAGCCCTTAATTCTCTGTCGGGGTTACTAGACTCGAACTAGCGACCTCACGCCCCCCAGACGCGTACTCTAACCAACTGAGCTAAACCCCGATAGTTCTGAAAAGCGATGCAAAGTTAGACACTTTTTATGAATGTGCCAAACAAAATTACATCCTTTAATATATTTTTGTTTATTTTTAGAAAAATCGATTTTGCCAAATTATCACATCCAAGATCTAATCAGTTGTTCTGCATTAGTTTATATATCACACATTGAATTTAACAGCAGCATATTCGTGAGCAAGAGAATGAATACCTGCAAGTGCAACATTCCCGTATGTTGGCGAAGGCTTCCTAAAACCATTTATATAGTTATAATACTTGCATTTTTTTATATCAGATACCATAAAAGGGATTGGCTTTTCTCATTACCTGATTCGCCCATTTCTATGATGTACGTAAGTAAGTGAGAAGTATTAGTTATGAGTTATGAAGTATGGTACTATGATCATTTTAAATTACTTGCATAAACTCAAAAATACGAATAAATATGATTGCCTACTTATCAGTAAAACGTATATTTATAATTCGCTTATTAATCCTCCTTTTTAGCAAAGTTGTTGTTACATTTTTCTAATAATTACCCATCATGTCCTGCACATCGTAAGTTCAGGAAGAAGCACTGCCGTCTCGGGCAATTCTTTTGGAGAATCCTTCTCTCGCCATGCAACGATGAATCTCACTCGTGCCTCCTTAACCCGATAACCTCTTTTCTCCCATTGTGCGACAGAACTTCTCATCGAAGATGACAACTTTGCCACACATACACCTGTATCAGGATGTAATAGCAGATAGTTGTCATATTTGAGACTATCTCCACTACGCAAAGTAAGTACATGATGTTTAATATTGGTGAAAAAATTTAAAACAACGTCCCTATGCGTAAGATGCAATGCTATTTTTTGCGGCATCTCATAATCTGTGGTATCAAATGAATAATGAGCCGGCAATGAATAGAAACAATTTGAGCGTGTATACACTCTCAACTCTTTTTTTGCTCTCGTTATACCCACGAAAAACTTACGCATCGTATCAGCCACAGCACCATCAGCATCGGCTACTGCCATATAGACTGTATCATACTCACTACCCTTTGCTTTATGAATAGTTGAAACTATCACTTCACCTTCTTCACTGCCGCAGAAATCTTCTAATGATGACTCAAATAGGAAATCGCGTAAATCGGAAAGATACTTTTTCCTTCCTAATGAGTGGAAGACTTCGACACATCGCCTTAAATATGGCAATGCTGTACTTTCGGCATATGCCTTTTCCGTGTACTCAAGAGCATTTCTCCACATATCATCAGATATAATACCATCTGAAATACTATTATAGCAGCTACTTACACCTTCAGATATACGCTTGAGAAAATATCTCACTTCTGCAAGGTTACAGAATCTAAACCCGTCAATAGACTGTACCAATCTACTTCTTATGCCACGGCTTTTTAAGTAAGTATCCATTATAAGGGCCTCTTTATTGGTTTGCGTAAGTACACACACCGAACCACCGGATTGCAATGAAGATATCGAGTCTGCTATAGGTTTATAAAATCGGGGTGATGCACAAGTTATCACCTCGACATATCCTTTTTCCCCATTTACAGACAACAAGGGAGCAGTCTTCATACGATTAGGTATACGCATACAAAAGCCATTAGCGAAACTCACTATAGCAGACGCACTTCTATAATTTTCGGTCATCTCAATGAAACGAGCCGACGGCATATGGGACAACAATTTAAGATGTGTGGAATCAGAGCCCCTGAAGCTATAAATATTCTGATCATCATCGCCCACGGCTATCACTCTTAAATCATCATTTCGGTGAATCAATGCCATTACTAACGCATACTCGTCTACACCCATATCTTGTGCCTCGTCAATCACAAGTACGCTTTTACATATTTTACTTGGCTCTGCCTCATTAGCTGCTATCATCTCTACAGCTCGTCCCACTACATTCTCTACTTCTTCGATATTACCCACTCTGCCAAGTATATCAAAGCAATAGGAGTGAAATGTGGTTATCGTCACATAATTGGCTGCATTACCTACAAGCTGACGAAGTCTCATTCTGAATTCTGTAGCTGCAGACCTTGAGAAAGTTAGCATAAGCATTTGTTCATGTTTCACATCCTCAAGCATAAGTAAAGAAGCGAGTTTATGCACTAGAACACGTGTTTTGCCACTACCCGGACCAGCTGCCACAACTATGCACTTTGATTCCTTATCATCAATAATCTCTTTTTGCTTGACCGATAGACTCCCGAAAATCTGCTTATATTTATTTGCGGAGATATTCTTCAGAATCTGATCGGCTCTCTCCCCTTTGAAATATTTGGAGATAAATGTTTTATAATCTATTCTGAAATAATCGTGTACATATTGCAGAGCCGCTTTATAGTCACGCACCATAATGTTGGCATATTCCCCTACAATATGTATTTGCTGAATTTTATGTTTGTAAAACTCATCTAAAGTGCGATAGTCGGTTGGACGGTATCTTGATTTACTATCCTTAACCCTATGTATTTCCATTCCGGAGTAGATCACCATGAATCCACCCTCTATCTTCAGTAATCCCATAATGGAGAGGTACAACAATGCCTCCTCCACATCTTTTATCCCAAGTTCCCCTATTCCTAAACTATCGCAGCCGCTTAACGCAAAAAGTGTTGTATTCCCAGATTTTATCTTTTTCAATATATCCATCACCGAAAAACGAATCGACATCATACCATTGGCTTCTTCCGATTCCGAGTCTTTATACTCCGATACTGAATCAAGTATAAACCTGCATATATCAATACGTCTGATAAATATCTCGCGTGTGACCACCATATCTCTCTTCAAAGTCAACAACATGCTTTCTGTGCCATCATCCGTCTTCCCTATATATCCACTCACAACAAGGAAATATAGCAATGTACGCAAATCTTTTTCGGTGGAATGAATTCCCGCTTTCATTGCTTCTTCATTAAGGACTTTTCGTGAAATAGTCAATCCGCTCTCTGAAATCTTAGACACCAAGAACTGTTCAAGCCGGGAGATATATAAAAGTCTGTTTTGCGCACGTCTTATGGCATCAGGCGCAGTCGGCATAAAAGCATTCATATCCTTACTGTCAGCCAAAATACCGTCTTGTCGCATCCTTTGGATTACAGATATTACTTCTGACTTTTTGATTCCGAGAATATCGGCAAGATAATCTACCCTTGATTCCGCATCTTCCCCCTGTGCTTTCGACACATTTTTCTTTGATATCAGCGATTTGATTATTCGCACCGCCTTCTCAATATCCGCCTCTTCGAATAATGGCGAAGATGATATACGTAGACGAGCCTCATCTACACTCTTCACCATAATACCGGTGGCATACACATGCGGCACATTGTTACCTCTTGTTAGGTAGCCTCCCTGTTCGAGCACAGATATGGCTGTACGCACACGCGTTTCCATGTCTGACACTGAATCATCCCACCCGGCTTGTCTGGCTATCTCTAAAGCAGAGCAACACACTGTGTGGCGTTGCTTTGTAAGCTCTTTCACAGCTCTCCATATTTGCTGAATTTCGCTAAAACTTAATTTAGTCTGGTTTAAAAGAATAAAATGCTTATTGAGGTCATCGTCACAATACAGCACATAGCATCTTGCTTCAAGCGACGGGTCTCTCCCCGCACGTCCTGCCTCCTGCACATAATTTTCAAGTGAATCCGATATATCATAATGCACTACTAATCCCACATTTTTCTTATCCACACCCATACCGAACGCAGATGTTGCCACAATCACACGCACTTTATCGGAAATAAAAGCATCTTGATTGGCCGCTTTCTCGTCGGGTTGAAGTTTACCATGGAAGGGAAGGGCTCTGATACCATCATACGTCAGTTTTGTAGCAAGTTCCACAGTACGTCGTGTCCGCGATGTATACACTATAGCCGGACAATCGCACTCCAGCAACAATGACCTTACCTTATAATATTTGTCACTCTCCGTTTCAGCATGGATTACTGCATATCTTAGATTAGTTCTGTCCGATTCCGAGGCAAACAATTCAAGTTCGAGCCCGAGTGTTTCGTTAAAATATTCCTTGATGTCTTGTATAACCTTTTGTTTAGCTGTGGCAGTAAAGCACGACACCGGGATTGGACTTTCTAATCCCTTCATTCTGACATATTCGGCAATAAACTTACCTATATAAAGGTAGTCAACCCTAAAATCCTGTCCCCAAGATGAGAAACAATGCGCTTCATCTATCACAAATCTTACCACATGACGTCCGGAAATCACACGTTCTATGGTCTTGGATCTCAACATTTCCGGTGAAATATACAGCAATGAAGCTTCACCGTCTTGTACCCTTTGTAGCGCAAGGGCGCGTTCTATGGGGTCGAGTAACCCATTTATAGTTACAGCATCGAAGATACCGCGTTCTACAAGATTATCCACCTGGTCTTTCATAAGTGACTGCAATGGAGAAATCACCACAGTAAGGCCATGCAGTGCCTCACCGCTCATAAGAGCCGGTACCTGAAAAGTAAGCGATTTGCCACCTCCTGTAGGAAATATAGCCAACAGTGATTTTCCTTGCACAGCCGCGTTTACAGCCTGCTCCTGCAATGTCGCACCATCAAAAGTACGATACTTGTCAAAACCAAAATAACGTTTAAGCCCTGCATATATGTCTAAACTGCTTTTACAATATGTACACCCTGATGAACAAGGAACAGATCTAAGCATAGCCTTAACATTCTCTACTTTTGGATAATGATGTAGTACCCATCTCGGGGTGATGGATTTACGATCATTGGTGTCAATTATAGCCAATGCAAATGCCAATTCACAAGGACTTGATCTTATTATTTCAGATAATGGTGCATTCTCGCATATCTTATCCTTATAACATTTAGTTATTAATCCTCTGATATCTATCGATGACTTTTCGGCGCCTACGTAATTAAGAAAGCCGGAAAATTCTTTTTGATCATAAAGAAGATATGTATAAATCCATTTTCTGGAATCCGGCAAATGAAACCACGCATTTACTTCCTCAATAAACAGTTCGCGAGCTTTAATGCAATCATTGGCAGGATTATTTATTTGATCCGATTGCAATTTTTCATCTTTCACAAGGCGATGGTATGGTCGTTCAGGAAACAAAAGCGGTGAGAGGTAAAGAGTATCTATCAGTTTGAAATTTATTTCCATGTCCATAAACAGATACACCGCGTCATGATGTATCACATTATGGCCGCATATGTATTTCATGCCTGAAAGATGCTCCAAAGCTTTCTTTCGGTCTGCCCCATGATAAAGCAATACATTATCATGGCTCAACACAGCCATATCGCGGATTTTACTATCGTAAGCCCCCACTTCAAGATCTACGACAGCATAGCTGCTACCATCCGATATATAAGAACGACCACCTGCCATCCGCAACGAAATTTACTCCTTGAAAGCGTCGAGAGCCACTGTGGGGGCTCCATTCTCGAAGCATCCCATATCGTAGCCGCCATTGTAGCCTCCGGGGGCTTCGGGCTCCCAGTAGAATATGCCTTCCACCGGTGCTTTCATCATCTCCGATATCAGCCGGCGGCAATCCTCGGATTCATCATAGCGCATACCAATCTCGCATATCATCACCGGCTTGCCGTATTTCTCCTTCAGATGGTTGATATTGGCTATGCAGTCAGCAGCCACCTTCTGCCACCCTCCTTGCTCACCCTCCTTTAACGCCCAGAATGGATAGAGCGACATGCCTATCATGTCATATTTACCACCGTTGGACTCGAGCGCGTCAAACATTCGGTCGTATCGCCATTGATCCTGGCCGCCGTCGAGATGCACGATGCACACCACATCCGGGAACACGGCCTTGGCCGCGTCATATCCAGCGTTGTTAAGGGCTGTGTACTGTGCAGGATTCTTCTCTATATCACCTACAGGCAGCATCATGCCGGGTGTGGTCTCGTTGCCTATCTGCACCCATTCGGGTTCCACTCCGGCCTCTTTAAGAGCCGTAAGTGTGGCAGATACATGGGCAGCCACGGAATCCTGAAGTTGGTCAAGCGTCGAGCCTTCCCAGGCCTTGGGCATATGCTGCTTTCCGGGGTCGGCCCATGAGTCGGAGAAATGAAAGTCGATCATGGTGCGAAGCCCAAGGTCGGCGGCTCGGCGCGCTTTGTCCACCACATCGGGGATGGAGTTCCATATTGTGTCGGGGTGTACCCATACGCGGAGTCGTATGGAGTTGACGCCGCAAGAGTCGCGAAGAAGAGTCATACATTCCATCTCCTGACTATTCGGGCCGGGGGTATAGAATTTATCGCCTCTTGCCTCCATTTCTGTGAGCCAGCTCACATCGGCGCCTTTGGCAAATGAGCCTCGCGGGCTCACAAGCTCAGCCGTATCCTCTGCATCCCGATTATTATCAGATTCAGTACTGTTTTTGCCGCAACCGATCATCAGCAAAGCTGCGCCTGACATTATCAATGCCGCAGCTCCGCAAAACAACCTGTTTCTTGTATTACTTTCCATATTTGTATGATTTATACATTTATTCCGCAAATATAAGCATTTTTTCAGCATCTACGACAAAAACACATGATTTTTCCAATTATTGCAAATAGTATAATTTCTTAAAAATAAAAGTGGCTCCGAAAGTTGGCTGTTTGATGATTTTTTTGTAACTTTGTGCACTAATTCAATAAGGAAAAAACAACATCAAATACTATGGCAGAAATAGAAGAAGAGTATGGCGCGGATAAAATCCAGGTGCTTGAAGGTCTGGAGGCCGTGCGCAAGCGCCCGGCTATGTATATCGGCGACATATCGGCCAAAGGTCTGCACCATCTGGTGTACGAAGTAGTGGACAACTCTATTGACGAGGCCCTCGCCGGCTACGCCAAGCATATTCAAGTCACCATCAACCCCGACAACTCAATCACTGTGGTGGACGACGGTCGAGGCATACCGGTGGATATGCACGAGAAAGAGCACAAAAGCGCACTCGAAGTGGTGCTGACGGTGCTTCATGCCGGTGGTAAATTCGACAAAGGTTCGTATAAGGTGTCGGGCGGTCTGCACGGCGTAGGCGTTTCTTGCGTGAACGCCCTATCCACATATCTGCGCGCGGAGGTGCACCGCGGAGGCAAAGCCTACATGCAGGAATACTCATGCGGTAAAGCCACATCCGAACTACAGATTATAGGAGAGAGCAGCCATACCGGCACAAGCATAACATTCAAGCCCGACGGCAGCATCTTCACTGTCACGGAATATGACTACGACACCCTCGCAAAACGTCTGCGCGACCTCGCTTTCCTAAACGCCGGAATCGAACTCTCGCTCACCGACATGCGAGACATCGACGAGCAGGGCAACCCGCGCTCCGAGACGTTCTTCTCTAAGGATGGTCTGAAGGAATTCGTGCGTTATATCGACTCAAACAAGGAGTCGCTCATCGACGACGTAATCGACCTCAATACCGAACGTCAGGGCATACCTGTGGAAGTGGCCCTCACCTACAACAACACTTACAACGAAAACGTATACTCATACGTCAACAATATCAACACCATCGAAGGCGGCACTCACCTCTCGGGATTCCGCCGCGGCCTTACAACTACCCTTAAGAAATACGCCGAAGACAACAACCTGCTGAAGAACGCCAAAGTGGAGATCTCGCCGGAGGACTTCCGCGAAGGCCTCACTGCCGTGGTGTCGGTAAAGGTGATGGAGCCCCAATTCGAAGGGCAGACGAAAACCAAACTCGGCAACAGCGAAGTGACAAGCGCGGTATCGCAGTCGGTAAGCGAGGCTCTGAAGATTTATCTTGAAGAGCATCCCGCCCAGGCAAAGACTATCGTGGCCAAGGTGGTACTCGCCGCACAGGCACGACACGCCGCTTACAACGCCCGCAAACAGGTGCTGCGCAAATCACCGCTAAGCGGAGGCGGCCTGCCCGGTAAACTCGCCGACTGCTCAAGCCGCACCGCCGAAGACTGCGAACTCTTCATAGTGGAGGGAGACTCGGCAGGAGGTACAGCCAAACAGGGACGCGACCGCGTGACTCAGGCCATCCTGCCTCTGCGCGGTAAGATTCTGAATGTGGAAAAGGCTATGGAGCACAGAATACTCGACAACGAGGAAATATCCAACCTCTTCAAAGCCATGCGCGTGACCATCGGCACCGACGACGACCCCAAGGAAGCAAACCTCAGCAAGCTCGCATACCACAAGATAATAATCATGACCGATGCCGATGTGGACGGCGCACATATCGCCACTCTGCTCATGACTTTCTTCTTCCGCCGTATGCGCCCGGTAATCGAAAACGGCTACCTATACCTCGCCACCCCACCGCTATACAAATGCAAGATGGGAAAGAACGAGGAATATTGCTGGACCGACCAGCAGGTGCAGCAGTTTATCATGAGATACGGACAGCGCACCACCGTGCAGCGATACAAAGGTCTCGGCGAGATGAGCGCTCAGGAGCTGAAAGACACCACAATGGACCCAGAGCACCGTATGCTCAAGCAGGTCACCATCAGCGACGCTGCCGAAGCCGACCGCATATTCTCCATGCTTATGGGCGAGGATGTGGGCCCCAGACGCGACTTCATCGAAGCTAACGCCAACTACGCTAATATCGACGCATAAGACGCAGCTCCGCACTATCTCTTCGATATGGCTGACGCTTAATATCCGTAAGAGCATAAAAAATAAACACTTTCAGGCAATATTACGTTATATCTGTAATATTGCCTTTATATAATAATAGGTGTAGAGTATAGGCATGATACACCAAGCACCCGACACATACCTACACCTTATATATTGACGCATACTTAAATAATAACGGACTTCAACTAAAGCAAGATATTATGGCCCATACAAAAAACAGGAAAATTCCCGGACGCCAGCTGCGCGCCATGATAATGGAATTTGTGGATAAGCAAGATAACAAGACGTTCAACTATCATCAGGTGTCGGCGGCCTTGGGCCTTAATACCTCTGCCCAACAGAAGTCGGTGGCCATTTGCCTTGCCGAATTGGCTTTTGACGGTGACATAATCGAGGTGTCGCCAGGTAAATTCAAGGCTATCGCCCGCTCGGTAAACGCTACCGGTATTTTCGTAAGGCGCTCCAACGGTAAGAACAGCGTTATTACCGATGAGGACGGCGAGAATGTGATGGTGGCCGAGCGCAACTCAATGCATGCCCTCAACGGCGACAGAGTGGAAGTGACAATAGCCGCTCGCCGCCGCGGCATCGAGCCGGAGGCGGTGGTCACAAAGATACTCGAGCAGAACGATCAGGTGTTTATAGGTACTCTGCAAGTGGACAAACACTTCGCCTATCTGCTCACCGACTCAAAATACCTTGCCACCGACATATTCATTCCGAAAGGAAAACTGAAAGGCGGCGAAACGGGCGACAAGGCTATCGTGAAAATCACCGAATGGAAAGAGGACCAGAAAAACCCGCGCGGCGAGGTGGTGGATATTCTCGGGAAAACCGGTGAAAACACCGCCGAAATACACGCTATTCTGGCTGAATTCGGGTTGCCTTATAAATATCCGGAAGCTGTGGAGAAAGCCGCCGATAAGATAAAGGCCGGCATCACTGACGAGGAAGTGGCGAAAAGGCTCGATATGCGCGGTGTCACCACATTTACAATCGACCCTAAAGACGCCAAGGACTTCGACGACGCGATATCTTTCCGCCGATTGCCTAACGGGCACTATGAAGTGGGTGTGCATATTGCTGACGTGACTCACTACGTGCATCCAAATACCATAATCGACCATGAGGCTGAAGACAGAGCCACATCAGTGTATCTGGTGGATAGAGTGGTGCCTATGCTCCCCGAACATCTCTGCAACGATATATGCTCGCTTCGTCCGAACGAGGACAAACTCACATACTCCGTGATTTTCGAGATGAACGATGAGGCGCATGTGATCAATAGCAGGATAGCCAAAACCGTGATACGAAGCGACCGAAGATTTGCCTACGAAGAGGCGCAAGAGGTGATTGAGACCGGACAAGGCGACATGGCCGACGAACTGCTCACACTCAACAAGCTTGCCATCAAGCTTAGAGACGAACGCTATCAGAACGGCTCTGTGGAATTTGACCGCGCGGAGGTGAAATTCGAAATCGACGAGAACGGACATCCTGTAGGCGTGTACTATAAAGTGTCAAAAGAGGCCAACAAACTCATAGAGGAGTTTATGCTTCTTGCCAACAAGACTGTGGCCCGCACCATAGGCGACGTGAAAGGCAAAAAGAAGCCAAAGGCTTTCGTGTACCGCATACACGACATGCCCGACCCTGAAAAACTTTCTTCACTCGCCGAAATGTCAAGTAATTTCGGATACAAGATTCGGTCATCAGGTTCGGCTAAAGATGTGAACCGCTCTATCAATGCCATGCTTGCCGCCGTAAAGGGTCAGGGCGAGGAGAATTTCCTGTCCACTCTGGCCATACGCTCCATGGCCAAAGCCGCATATTCCACCAACAATATAGGTCACTATGGTCTTGGATTTCCATTCTATACACACTTCACCTCTCCTATCCGAAGATACCCCGACATGATGGTGCATCGCCTGCTCGATAAGTATCTTAGCGGAGGCCGAAGCGTGAATATCGAGAAGCTCGAAGAGCAGTGCAAACACTCATCGGCTATGGAACAACTCGCCACGAATGCGGAGAGGGCTTCAATAAAGTTCAAGCAGGTGGAATACATGAACGACCACCTCGGGGAGGAATATACCGGTATGATTTCCGGCGTCACAGAATGGGGGCTATACGTGGAAATTGAAGAAAACATGTGCGAGGGACTTGTGCCTGTACGCGACCTCGCCGACGACTACTACGATTTCGACGAGAAGAACTATCGACTTGTGGGCAGAAGACACAATAACCAATATCGCCTTGGCGATATCGTGAAGGTAAAGGTGGCACGCGCGAATCTCGATAAGAAACAACTCGATTTTGTGATGGTGGATGACCTCGGCCCTGTCGAAAGACCTGATAAGCCTAAAGCACAACAGCAGGAAAAGCCTAAGACAAAACAGCGCACCCGTAAACGCTCATACAGCCCCGGACGCAAAAACAAATCGGCAAAACACTGATAATGGAAAAGATAACTATCTCCGGATTAAAGATAGCGGCACATCACGGTGTGTTGCCTCAAGAGCGTAAAGTAGGCAACGAATTTACCGTGGATGTCACTCTGATTGTAGATGCCTATAAAGCCATGGTAAGCGATGAAATCACAGATACCGTGAACTATGCCGAAGTGGCGGATATCGTGAAGCAGCAGATGGCTGTCCCGTCAAAACTCCTTGAACATGTGGCGTGGAGAATACGAGAAGCCATAACCTCCAAATTCGGATCCATAATTTCGGGCGGAATCGTGAAGATATCAAAGCTGGCACCGCCTATAGCCGCCCAACTTGAATCCGTGTCATTCACCACACAATGGTAGTGTATATCACATAGAAATATCGCCAATTAAGAATATTTAATACCTGCTGACAGCCAAATAATTTGCGCTGTCAGCATTTTTTCGTAACTTTGCTAAATAATGCGCCTAAAAAGCGCCAAAACATTAAAAAACATCCATGTGCTTCGGGCAGATGACTCATCTCATAAGCCTACTGCATACTAAACCAACAATTTATCTTTTGATGAAAAAAACCAAAATCTTATCATTATTAGCCGCTATAACATTATCACTCGGCTCACTCACCTCCTGCTTCGGAGACGGAGAAAGCACAACCAAATACACCACACCATTGGGTAATCTCTTCAACGCAGTGGTAGACCAAAGTACTGGTGACGTGACACTATACAGCAACGTTTCATACCAAGTAGAATGGGATTTATCCAATAACATAGCCAACATAACTGTTATGGGTCTGCAGCTACCCAACTCATCAATCTACCCGAAAATCGAAATCAAGGATCTAAACATGAAATATGATTATAACGGGTGGTACACAGTTTCAGCTACTGACTACATTCCTGCTGACTACGCCGGAAATATGATCTTCAACTACCTAAACTTCACTGTAGATACAAATTTCTCGCCCATAAGCATCAACTACATAGTAGACAACAAATTCAAGGTTTACTCTTTACTTCAAATGTTCGGGATAGTAGGCAATACAAGGATTACAAACCAGAATACAAATAGTTCGTTCGCTTACAACGGTGACATCTGTCCCTCATATTATATATCTTATGATGTGTCCACTAAAATGGGATACCTTGTGATACAGAACTTCAAGCTTACCGAAAACGGCTCTACTTTCAACGTAAAGCTGCCATTGCTTCCATTCTCCGTAAACAGCTCCGGCTTCGTAACAATGGCTGCTGATTCCGTGACTCCCGCACAGCTCTCGGCCACTCTTGATAGCTCATCAGCCCTCAATAGTTCGGGCACTGCATTAGAAAATGCCACTGCTTCCAACATATCAATCTTATATGAGCCATCAGTAGGTGTATATATCAAATTTGACTACACTGTTGACAATGGCGAGCTTGGTAAAGAGGCGTACAGAATTGAGTTTGAGAGAGATTTTGTAACCTCATCGTCAACTCTTTAATACATATCTCTGATGATAAGTCTGCGCGACATACATAAAAGATATGACAGCGTGGAGGTGCTTAAAGGTATTAGCCTTGACATCCCCAAGGGTGAAGTCGTGTCTATTGTCGGGCCTTCCGGAGCCGGTAAGACCACCCTGCTTCAGATTATGGGCACTCTCGACCGCCCGGATGCCGGTAGGGTATGCTATGACGACGTAGACGTATTCAAACTCAACGACAACAGACTTTCGGCATTCCGTAATCATAATATCGGATTCGTTTTCCAGTTCCACCGCCTGCTGCCCGAATTCACAATGATTGAGAACGTGGCTCTTCCGGCTCTTATTGCCGGCGAATCACGCGCCAAAGCGTTGGATAAGGCGGCGAAACTGATAGAATACATGGGGCTTACCGACAGGGCGCAGCATCGCCCTTCGCAGCTGTCCGGTGGCGAATGTCAGCGTACAGCAGTGGCACGCGCCCTTATAAATTCTCCCCAAGTGGTGCTTGCCGACGAACCCTCCGGCAGTCTCGACAGCCAGAACCGCAAAGAACTTCACAATCTCTTTTTCGACCTCCGACGCGACACCGGCATAACATTCGTAATCGTCACTCACGACGAGAGTCTGGCTGCCGACTGTGACCGCATAATATCTATGCGCGACGGACGCATAGTGATTCCGGAGATTGACCAACACGACTCTTCGGCCACAATGCCCTGCAAATAACTCAACCCTATATAACACCAACCAATCTCATGGAAATCCGATTCAATAGATTAGTAATCACGATTATCACCTGCATTTCGGCTATGCTGACAAGTTGCTCTGATGATGATAATTCATCAGGAATGCCCACATCCGCCGTATATGATTTCGTGACTATTGACAGCACATCGGAAAAGGGATCGGTTTTCACTTTGCAGAAAAACGATGACTCGCCGTTAATCTGCTATTATGCCGCAGTAAATTTCTCAAAAATAGAGGGGCTGAGTGAGGGAGATCGAATTATACTTTGCTACAACCGCTCAGACGGCGAGACTTATACCTCCGGCAATATCGACGTTTACGGATATGCCCTGCTGTCAAATACCAAAAAATCAGTGGTAACCGACAGTGCCGCGCAAGCCGAAGGGTTCGCTTGTCAACCTATGAAAGTGAACGCCTTATGGCGTACGGGCAGATTTATTAACGTGGATACGGAGATATCGGTGTTTATGGCATCCAAGCCTAAGACTTTCATATTAGCCACCGATAGCACCACGCTATCTGACGAGGTGCCAAAGCTTCACCTTTACTACATCAACGCCGATGGTAACGACGGGTATTCTCCTTATACTATCTATGGCTCATTCGATATCAATGATATATGGAGCCGCGACGAGTGCAAAGGGATAGAGGTATTTTACCTTACCGCTAACGGCGAGAAATCACAGACGTTCCTGAAATAACAGAGATTAATCAAATAATTCTTAAATACTTAAACTATTATGGCAGAACAACCACAAAAACCCCAGGAAATCAAAATCGAAATCACCCCTGAAGTAGCTCACGGCAACTACGCCAACCTCGCTATGATCGTATACTCTCCCAACGAATTCTTCTTCGACTTCATAGCTGTGGCTCCCGGTATGCCCAAAGCCAACGTGCAGAGCCGTATCATCATGACTCCCGAAAACGCCAAGAACCTCCTCTTCGCTCTCCGCGACAGCCTCACAAAATACGAGAACACCTTCGGTGAAATCGAGCGCAAGACTCCTATCAACAACCCCAACAACGGTCAGTACTCCGCTTAATCTCACATAGGGATTTGTGCAAAAAATCACTCTCAGGCTGTATGGATATGCCCCGTATGCGTGTCCATACGCCTGACTTTATAAACGATAATGCACTGATCTAATGTGCCTACTCTATAAATAATATTGACAATTTGACCTTCACTATGATAAAAGACAATAATCTCACCATATACAACAGCATGTCGAGGCAAAAGGAACTTTTCGTACCTTTGCACCCTGATATGGTGGGTATGTATGTGTGCGGTCCTACAGTTTACGGCGACGGTCATCTCGGTCATGCTCGTCCGGCCATCACATTTGATGTGGTATTCCGCTACCTCAACCACCTCGGTTACAAGGTGCGCTATGTGCGCAATATCACCGATGTGGGGCATCTTGAGCATGACGCCGACGAGGGTGAGGATAAAATAGCCAAGAAAGCGCGCCTGGAGCAGCTCGAGCCTATGGAGGTGGTGCAGTATTATCTCAACCGCTACCACAAGGCTATGGAACGCCTTAATGTGCTGCCGCCGTCAATCGAGCCGCATGCTTCCGGTCATATTATCGAACAAATTGAGTATGTAAAGAGTATTCTCGATAGCGGATATGCTTATGTGAGCGAGGGGTCCGTGTATTTTGATGTGCCTAAGTTCAATAAGGATTACGGATACGGCAGACTCTCAGGCAAGAATATCGACGAACTTCTATCCACTACCCGAGCTCTTGACGGACAGAGCGAAAAGCGCAATCCCGCCGACTTCGCGCTTTGGAAAAAAGCCGCACCCGAGCATATCATGCACTGGCCATCGCCTTGGAGCGAAGGATTCCCCGGATGGCATCTTGAATGTTCGACTATGGGCGAGAAATATCTCGGCGACAAATTCGACATACACGGAGGCGGTATGGATCTGCGATTCCCGCACCACGAGTGTGAGATAGCTCAAAGCGTGGCTCATCAGGGGCATCAGGCAGTGAAGTACTGGATGCACAACAATATGATTACCATCAACGGCAAGAAGATGGGCAAATCCCTGGGCAACTTCATCACCCTTGACCAATTCTTCACCGGCGACCACCCGCTGCTCACCCAGGCATACTCGCCTATGACCATACGCTTCTTTATTCTTCAGGCCCATTACCGCGGCACCGTGGATTTCTCGAACGAAGCCCTGCAAGCATCCGAAAAAGCCCTACAGCGTATGCTCGAAGGCTACCGGCGTCTACAAGACCTGAAACCCTCGGCAACATCCACCGTGGACGTGTCGCAGCTTGAAAAAAACTGCTACGAGGCCATCGACGATGATTTCAATACACCGGTGGTAATAGCTCACCTTTTTGACGCTTGCCGTATCATCAACCAGATTAACGACGGTAACGCCACCGCCACACAAGAAGATATCGACACGCTAAAAAGAGTGATGGATACATTCCTCGTGGATATTCTCGGCGTGCGCACCGAAATGGCCAACGGCGGCAACGAGCAGCTCAAGCCATTCGAAGAGGCTGTGAATCTGCTTCTTGAAATCCGCGCCAACGCTAAGGCAAATAAGGATTGGACCACATCCGACCGTATCCGCAACCGTATGGCCGAAATAGGCTTTGACGTAAAAGACACCAAAGACGGTGTGGAGTGGAGCGTGAAGAAATAATGACGAAAAATGCTTGACACTGAATTCGCACAACTGATAACCGACAATCTTCCCTATACCCCCAATGGTCAACAACAACAGGTCATTGGGGTTTTGTCGCGTTTCTGCTCTCCATCGGCTCCTGAAGAGTCGGTGTTTCTCCTCGCCGGATATGCCGGCACGGGCAAGACATCGCTGTGCGGCGCCTTGGTGAAATCGCTCAAGCAGGTGGGCATTAATTCTATGCTTCTTGCTCCCACGGGCAGAGCGGCCAAAGTGTTCGGCACATACGCTCAGCACCCGGCCTATACCATACATCGTGTCATATACAAGCATCCCGGACTGGGATCGGATATGCAGGGCGCGCGTATGCCGGCCGAAAACCGCTTTAAAAACGTGATTTTCATCGTTGACGAGGCTTCGATGATTACCGGGGATGACCCAAACGGACAGAACCTGCTTGAAGACCTGATACAATACGTCTACACCGGCGAGGGATGCAGACTGATACTTATGGGCGACACGGCTCAGCTACCGCCGGTAGGCAGCACTTTCTCCCCGGCTATGCAGCCCGATGTGCTTAAAGGTTTCGGCCTTAGGGTGACGCGAGTCACTCTCACCGAAATAGCGCGTCAGGGCGCTAAATCAGGCATTCTGTATAATGCCACATGGCTTCGCAAAGCCATGCGCGCCAATCCTCTCCCCACCCCTAAATTCTTCACTGATTTTGACGACGTGCGCGAAATCACGCCCGAGGAAATGGCTGAAGAGCTATATACCGCTTATAACCGCGACGGCATACAAGACACAATAGTAGTGACGCGATCCAACCAACGTGCTGTGGGCTTCAACCGGGAAATACGCTCGTCGGTACTGTACATAGAAGAGCAACTCGCCAAAGGTGAGATGCTGATTGTGACAAAAAACAATTATTTCTGGAGCGAAAAAGTAAGGGAAATCAATTTCATCGCCAACGGTGATATCCTTGAAGTACAGGAAGTGACGGGTATTGAAGACAAATATGGATTCAGATTTGCCGACGTGCGTCTCGGCATACCTGAAACTAACATCACATTTGACGCAAAGGTGATGCTCGACACTCTAAATGAAGAGACAGCCAATCTTTCACCCGAACGTTTCAACCAGCTTTATTATGCCATTATGGAAGACCCGGCCTTGTTCTCTCCTTATACTCCTGCCGACGCAAGGCTCAAAGCACTAAAGCATAATCCTTACTGGAACGCTCTGCAAGTGAAATACGCCTATGCCGTGACATGCCATAAAGCCCAAGGCGGCCAATGGAAAAATGTATTCGTAGACGCATCGTATATACCACCGGATGCAATGGGCCTCGATTTCTACAGATGGCTATACACAGCAGAGACGCGCGCCACATCTCGCCTTTTCCTCATTAGAAATGAAGAATGATTCTTTTAATTTGCCGTAAAGCTCTACAACCCAAATTATTATTAATCCAAATTTTCTAAAAATCGTCGCTATGGCAGTAATACTAAATATCGAGACATCAACTGATGTATGCTCCGTGTCGCTGAGCTTCGACGGCATGATACTCAAGCATCTTGAGAACTTCGACGGGCAGAACCACGCCACTCTTCTTTCAGGATTCATCAAAGAATGTCTTGACCACCTCAAGGAAAAAGGCGTGAAGCTCGAGGCGGTGGCCGTATCCATGGGGCCCGGAAGCTACACGGGATTACGCATAGGTCTTAGCGAAGCTAAAGGTCTTGCATATGCACTTGATATCCCCCTGATTGGCATCAGCACTCTTAAACTGCTGACGGTATCCGTGATGTTCTCCGGCATCGACCTGCCTGAAGACATAATATTCGTTCCGATGATCGACGCGCGACGTATGGAGGTGTATACAGCTGCCTACGACCTCTCGCTGAACACGCTAATGGAGCCACAGCCCCTGATTCTGGACGAAAATTCGTATGCCGATCTAATTGCCACAGGCCGACAATTGTATTTCTTCGGCAACGGAAGCGAAAAATCAATACCGCTGCTTCAGCATCCGAATTGCAAGTTCGTGTCCAACGTAAAGCCATTGGCCACGGATATGTTGGCATTAGCCGACCTTGCCTATAATAAGAGCGAATTTCTTGACCTCGCATACTGCACACCCGAATACCTTAAGGATTTCCAGGCTACCAAGCCCAAGAAGATTTTTTGATCATCATGACTATACAAGAGGCTAAAAGACATATAAGCACATCTCTGTCGGCAGTAATGGATGCGTCGGAGGCAGACGCCACGGCCAAACTCATACTTGAAGAGGTAAAAGGCTACACGGCGGTGGAATTGCTGATGCACGCGCAGCGTACGCTGCTGCCCGAAACGGAAGAGCGTATCGAAAGTATCATACGCAGGATAAAAGGAGGGATGCCTGCGCAATACGCTTTAGGCACCGCATGGTTTCACGGGCGTAAATTTTCAGTTAACCCCTCGGTGTTGATACCACGGCCTGAAACATCGCAGCTCATTGACATAATATCTGACCGATGGGGCAAAACCTCGGATTTATCGGTACTCGATATAGGCACCGGCTCCGGATGCATCGCCATATCATTGGCTCTTGATTTGCCGTTCGCGCAAGTTAAGGCTGTGGATATATCCGCCGATGCGCTCGACACGGCAAAGGACAACGCCAAGAATCTCCATGCAAAGGTGGATTTCATAAAAGCCGATGCCTTCGATTTGCAGTCATGCCCGGATGTAGAAAAATCGGAATTTGATATAATAGTGAGCAATCCTCCATATGTGCTTGAAAGCGAACGCGATGATATCGACCCGCGGGTAAAAGACCATGAGCCTGCCATGGCACTTTTCGTACCCGATGATAAAAAGACTGCCATTTATTCAGCCATAATCGGTTTTGCTTTTTCTCATCTCAACGACAGGGGAATGCTTTACCTTGAGATAAACCCGCTCTGCGATTCTGAAATACTCGCCATGCTCGAAAAGGCCGGATTCTCTCACAGCGAAATAGTAGCGGACTATAAGGGAGCTAAACGTTTTGCTATCGCAAACAAATGAATACTAAAGAATTGACTACATCGGAGGCTCAAATCCGGCTTGAAGAACTATGCGTGAAAGCCGAACGCTGCGAGTACGAACTGCGTGAGAAACTGCGGCGCTGGCGCATACCTGCGGATGAAGCCGAAAACATAATGCAAACCCTCAAAACCCATAAATTCGTCGACAACGAACGCTTTACCCGGGCCTACGTAAACGACAAAATAAAATTCGCCCGGTGGGGAAAACGCAAGGTATACCAGGCTTTGACGCAGAAACGCATACCATCCGAAATCATACGCGAGGCGCTTGACACCGTGGATGCCGATTTATACCAATCCAACCTCGATGATTTCTTCGCAAGCAAAATAAAAGCGCACCCCGAGCTAAAAGACAGCTTCGAGGGGCGCACCAAATTGTTTCGCTACGCAATCAGCAGAGGTTACGAGCCTTCGATTGCATCGGCTACACTGAGAGATATTCTACTGGGCTAACTTGCCGGAAGCTGCATCCTTGATGAGATTCCATTCAGGTACCACCAGAATTTCTACCCTCCGGTTAAGCGCTCTGTTCTTGATGGAGTTATTCTGACCCTTATCGTCACTGTGCCCCATGCCGTATGGCACGACATTCGCATCTTTCACATCCGTGATAGAACACAGAAATCCGTAGATAGCCGCGGCTCTTGACCATGTAATCTCATCGGCGTAAATATCATCACCTGTATCATCGGTGTATACTGCCACAATCACCTTATACATCGTAGGCTGCTGCAATATCGGCTTTAACTCGGCAAGACGGCCTTTGGAGGCTTCGCTGAGTATCGTGTCATTAGGCGCAAAAAGGTCAGAGCATGGTACCGTGAGTCTTACCACCTCGCCTTTACGCACCATATCAGCACTGAAATTCTTTCGCGTCAGGGCATTACCTATGTTGCCTATATGTTTCCTGACCGCGGCCATTGCTTTGGGGCTTACTTCCGGTGTCGTGTAGTTGGTTTCATAATCCACAACAGCCACTGCATTGTTGTCTCCCAAGGATATGAATACCGCACATAACACCGCGATAATCGTCAGTATCAGCCTACTCATTGTCATCCTCCATCAATGAATCTTCGTATTCCACCTCTGCCGTTACTATAATTTCCACATCTTCGGGGGTAAGCGGTGATTTTTTATCTTTTGCTATCATCTTCTTCACGTATTTCAAGAGATCGTCCATATCAAGGCCGTCCTCATCATCCATATCCGCGGAAATATCATTGAGCCCATGCTCGTCATAATAGTCCATTATTGCATCGAGCACATTCAATATCTCGTCCTCTGGCATTTTTCTACCGGTTTTTTCCGCAAGACTTTCGTTTATTATTTTTAAAACCTCATTTTCATTGTATTCCATATGTTCTCGTATCTAAATTTCTATATATTTCGGGTCTATCATAGTTATTCGTTAATTTCAAGCAAACCGTCCGGCAAATCAAGCGTTATGCGATGCAGATCAGTATCAATATGCGAGATAAAATCATCTACTATAGGCACATATACATTCGAGCCGCTATCCATATGCCGTATCACGAACAGAGGATTGTCCTCATGGTCGTCGATATCGTCTATTATACCGATTGTATGCCCGTCATCTGTCAGGGCTTCGTAGCCGATAAGTTGCGCCGCATATAATCCTTCGCTATCGTCGCCGTCCGACTCCGGTATATCTGCTTTCAGCATATACACATTCTTACCCACCAATTCGGCCACTGATTCGCGCTTCTCTTCCCCGTCAAGCGATATCAGCAGAGTCTCACTGCTGCGCGGACGTACATTAGCCGCAAAGAAAGGCACATATATGCCGTCAATGTCGAAAATAAGACAAGTCCCGCAGTCTACGATATCCATTACAGCATCGTCAAAGAATGACACCGATAATTCGCCGTCCACACCATGGGTCTTGTTTACTTTCCCTACCAATGACAATTGCTCGGAAGTAATCATTTCTTTTTCTTCTTTTTGTTTGACGGCGAGGGTAAAGCCTTGAATTCATGCAGACGCACATTACTGCCCAAAAGATTAAGCGTACCATGCGACATATCCCTAAGGTCTCTGAATATGCGTTCGTCTTCCACGCTGTCATTGTCGGCAGTGACCATAAGCTTCTTCATGTGATTGGCTATCCTCACGGCCAACACATCACGCTCTTCGCCCTCAGGCATACGTGAAGCCTCATCTATCATCAATTCCAGGTTTTTGCCGTATTGGCGTCGTTGTATATTAAAGGCGGGGAGCGGCACCATATCAGGCTTTGTGTCAAGGTCGTCTTTGCGTATCACCTCGAATGGCCAATCTATGTCAAGTTTGAATTCGCTCATAATGGCAAGATGATCCCAAAGTTTGCGGCGATAGGTCTGCTGGTCGCCTGTAGGAGGGAATAGTCGGTACATCGTCTCTATTATGGTGTTGGCGCATTCGTTGCGTTCTTCTTTCTCAGTTAGCGTAAGGCAGTGGTCAATCATGCGTTGCACGTTTCTGCCGTACTCGGGCATCGTGAGATTCTTTAGCTTTGTATTGTATGTAAGCATATATAGATTCGTATTAATTTTTCAGTAATTTTGCTTCATTTTCTTTTCGGCACATCCTTATTGTGTGCATCAAAAATGTGTCTTGCCGACGAGGTAAACTCCTTACATCTTCCGGTCCAACCAGTCACATCACAACTATCCGCAAAGACCAACCGGAAATTATCTTCTCTGCCGGTACCCGCAATAGTGAACACCAGATCGTAGTCGGCTCTGTCCACATAAGCATTACCGTCAGCATCACGCCGCAGGTGAGCCCTGACTATGGCACCTCCGCGCGTATCGCGTGTGCGCATGTTGGATATGAAGTTGCCGAGGGAGTATACCAGCAGCTGTCTGCCGCCTTCAGGGTTGGCGCGCAGCTCCATAGGCTGAATCACATGCGGATGGCCTCCAATCACAAGATCGACACCCTGCGCAAGCAGAAAATCGGCGAGCGACCGCTGCGAAGCGTTCGGGAGCATCTTGTACTCTTCGCCCCAATGCACGGCCACACACACCAGCTCCGCTCCCTTATCCCTGGCCTTGGAAATATCCGACTTCATTTGCTCGCGACTGATGTAATCCACTACCACATCGCCTTGGATTGATATGCCGTTGGTGCCGTATGTGTAGTTGAGGAATGCCACCTTGAATCCGTTGATGTCCTTTATCATGGGCAGCATCTTGTCTCTTTGACTTTTATTGGCATAAGTGCCGAGATGATGCACTCCTAAGCTATCAAGAGTGTGTATCGTGCGGCGGAGTCCGCTGTCGCGGCGGTCAAGGGTATGATTATTTGCCGTAAGCATCATGTCAAACCCGGCATCCATAAGCGCATCTACATATGCGTCAGGCGCATTGAACATCGGATAGCCTGAATATCGGTTCTTGGCCACAGGTGTCTCCAGATTCACCACTGCATAATCCGCCTCGCTTATCAGCGGCTTTACAGCCGTGAAATAGTCGGAGAAATCGTAGATGCCATTGCCGCGATATGCCACCTCTATCTGTTTGGCATGCATCATGGCGTCACCTGCAAATAGCAATGTTGCCTCAGATGGCTGAGACAACACACTATTCAATGCTGTAAGTACGGCTATACCTAATTCGTGCACCTCTGATGATTTTGGTTATTAAATATAATTAGTCGTAGTATTGATGCTTGGCTGCCGCGAGGGTATTCTTCATCAGTGAGCATATGGTCATCGGGCCTACACCTCCGGGTACCGGAGTGATGTAGCTGCACTTAGGAGCCACATTCTCGAAATCCACATCTCCGCACAGTCTGTACCCGCTCTTACGTGAAGCGTCAGGCACGCGTGTGGTGCCCACATCCACTATCACGGCTCCGTCTTTCACCATGTCTTCGGTCACGAAACCGGGCTGTCCTAATGCGGCGATTATTATATCGGCATCGCGGGTCACGGCTTTAATATCGGGTGTGGCACTGTGACATATGGTCACGGTGGCATTGCCTGGATAGCGTTTCTGCATCATCAGTTCGGCCATAGGGCGCCCTACGATATTGCTGCGCCCGAGCACCACGCATTTCTTGCCTTTGGTGTCGATATTGTATCTCTCAAGCAGATCAAGGATACCGGCAGGTGTGGCTGATATGAAGCAAGGCAGACCGATAGCCATACGTCCAGCGTTGATGGGGTGGAATCCGTCAACGTCCTTGCGGTAGTCGATGGCCTCGATGATTTTCTGTTCGGAGATATGTTTGGGCATGGGCAACTGCACGATAAATCCGTCGACATCGGGATTGGCATTAAGTTCGGCGATTTTTTTTAGCAATTCTTCTTCTGTCACATCAGCCTCATAGCGTATGAGCGATGATTCAAATCCACATTCTTCACAGGCCTTCACCTTATTTGCCACATATGTCTCGCTGCCTCCATCGTGGCCCACAAGAATGGCGGCGAGATGAGGACGACGTTTTCCGTCGGCCACCATCTGAGCCACTTCCCGAGCGATTTCCGCTTTTATGTCGGCTGAAGTCTTCTTTCCGTCGATTAGTGTCATCTGCGTTTTCCTCCGGGATTCATGTTTCTCATCTGCTTCATCTGCCCCATCATCTTCATGGGGTTCTTCACTGATGAGGCCATGCGCATCATCTTTCGTGTCTCGTCGAATTGCTTGATAAGGCGGTTGACATCCTGTATGGTGGTGCCTGACCCTTTGGCTATACGCTGGCGGCGTGAGGGGTTGATCACATCGGGGTTCTGACGCTCGTAGGGGGTCATGGAGTTGATTATGGCCTCTATGCCCTTGAAAGCGTTGTTGTCAATGTCCATATCCTTTATCGCCTTGCCTACCCCGGGAATCATGGAAGCGAGTTCTTTTATGTTACCCATCTTCTTGATTTGCTGAATCTGCTTATAGAAGTCCTCGAAAGTGAACTGGTTCTTACGCAGCTTTTCAGCGAGCTTCTGAGCCTCCTTCTCGTCAAACTGCTGCTGGGCGCGTTCCACGAGCGATACCACGTCGCCCATGCCAAGGATACGGTCGGCCATACGAGAGGGATGGAATACGTCGATGCCGTCCAGTGTCTCGCTTGTGCCGATAAATTTGATTGGCTTGGTCACCACTGTGCGTATTGACAGGGCTGCGCCGCCTCGGGTATCGCCGTCAAGCTTGGTGAGGATCACGCCGTTGAAGTCGAGTCGGTCGTTGAAAGCTTTGGCAGTGTTCACGGCATCCTGACCGGTCATTGAGTCAACCACGAATAGGGTTTCGTCGGGCGAGATGGCGTTTTTTATCGATTCGATTTCGTCCATCATCTGCTCGTCCACGGCAAGGCGTCCGGCAGTATCCACTATCACGAGGTCGTTGTGGTTTTCTTTGGCGTATGCAATGGCGTTTTTGGCTATCTGCACTGGGTTTTTGTTGCCGTCCTCAGTGTACACGGGCACATCGATTGACTGGGCCAGAGTCTGGAGCTGCTCGATAGCGGCTGGGCGGTATACGTCGCAAGCCACGAGAAGCGGGCGCATCCCCTTGCTTTTAAGCATCTTGGCAAGCTTACCGGAGAACGTGGTTTTACCGGAGCCCTGCAAACCCGACATGAGTATTATGGCCGGTTTGCCTTTGAGCTGAAGCGGCGCAGCCTCCGAACCCATCAGCGCTGTGAGTTCGTCGTGCACTATCTTCACCATCAGCTGGCTTGGTTTAAGGGCTGTGAGCACATTCTGTCCGAGAGCCTTCTGCTTTACGGTATCAACGAATGTCTTTGCCACCTTATAGTTCACGTCGGCTTCGATAAGAGCGCGGCGTACATCCTTTAAGGTTTCGGCTACGTTTATTTCTGTGATTTTGCCTTGACCTTTAAGTATTTTAAAGCTGCGTTCAAGGCGCTCGCTAAGATTATCAAACATGAGTGGTAATTTGGGGTATTGGGGTTATGGTTGGGTGGGTCGATTATCAAATGGCATCGGGGTCACTTCACAAGCTTGTTGGTGGCCGTGTCGGGGAATACCAATGAGGGGGTGAAAGCGCGTGCTTCCTCAAACGTCATGGAGGCATAGCTCATGATTATCACGATATCGCCTACCTGCGCCAAGCGCGCGGCGGCTCCGTTGAGGCATATCACTCCTGAACCTCTCTCGCCGGGTATGATGTAGGTGTCGAATCGGGCGCCGTTGTTGTTATTGACTATGTACACCCTCTCGCCGGCTATCATGTTGGCGGCATCCAGCAGGTCTTCATCGATGGTGATACTGCCTATATAGTCAAGGCGTGCCTCTGTGACTGTGACACGATGTATTTTTGACTTAAGTACCTCTATTGTCATATCATTTGTTATTGTATTTGATATTGTCGATAAGTCGCACGTCGCCACAATATACGGTGACGCAACCCACCGGCATTTCGCTTTCCTCCCAGCTGCTGATAGGCTGCATGGTGGCTCCGTCAACTATCTGATAGTATTGCACCTGCATGTATGGGAAGGAGTTGATTTCGTCTACCACGTATTCGATGGTCTGCTGCACGGTGTGGTCTTTGGCCCATTCGAGCGAACTTTCGAGTGTGCGGTGTATGGCGGGTGCTATCTGGCGCTGTTCGGGGGTAAGGCGCACATTGCGGCTGCTCATGGCCAGACCGTCGGCTTCGCGCTTGATAGGACATGCCACTATATCCAGATTGAAGCCCTCTATCTCGGCCATGCGGCGTATCACGGCTATCTGCTGGAAGTCTTTTTCGCCGAAATAAGCGCGGGTAGGCTGCACGATAGCGAAGAGTTTGCTCACTATCTGTGCCACACCGTTGAAGTGTCCGGGGCGCATAGCTCCTTCCATCACTTCTGCCACAGGCCCGAGGTCGAATACTCTTGTGTCGGGCTCCGGGTACATCTCATCCACGGTTGGCACCAAAGCGAAGTCCACGCCTGCAGCTTCGAGCTTTTGGCAGTCGGCCTCCTCTGTACGAGGATAGGTGCTCAAATCGTTGGGGTTGTCAAACTGTGTGGGGTTGACGAATACGCTCACCACCACCACGTCGTTTTCTGCACGTGCTTTTTCGATAAGCGACAGATGCCCGTCATGCAAAGCGCCCATGGTAGGCACAAGGCCTATGGTTTTACCGTTAGCGCGAGCTTTATCAAGCTCTCCGCGCAATTGAGATACTGATCTTTCTACTTTCATTTCTTTGTTGGCATGCGATACGCAAATATCAAATGCTTATATATTCAACAAAATTTGTGACGTAATGCTCTGATTATCATAGGCATTACCATTATTTGCCATACACAGACAATCGGGCAGCCGCGCCTGGCGTGCCGCTCGAATCCGTGTTTGCACTGCAAAATTACAAAATTTGCCCCAATTCACCAACAAATTAGGGCAAGAATATTTAAACACACTTCATAACTCATAACTAATACCTCTCACTCACCTATATCCACACCGGTGAGTTTTAGAATGGTGTCTCTGTCAAATCCATTAGAAATCATATTCTGTATTATATGGTTTTGAGCTTCCTTCATGCCTTTTTCCATACCTTCCTTCATGCCTTCTTTCATGCCTTTTTCTATACCTTCCTTCATGCCTTCCTTCATGCCTTCCGCATATCCTTGGTCACGATTTCCTTGCACGAGAATATCCTCGTACAGAATCCTATCCAGACACAAATCATACGCATTAAGTTCAGCCTTGCTGAAAGAACCAATTTGCAGGATGTCAAGAGCCTTAGCGGTATCGGCATTTTCCAGCAGCTCGGGCGCCACTGTCTCGTCACCGTTCTTAATTGTCGTGAGGAACTCAAGCCATAGATGTGCCATTTTATTGTGCACACGGTTATCCGACCTGAACTTGGGCAACTCCACGAATACAAGTGTAATATCCTCGAACTTTAGCTCGGGGAAAGTCTCGTGCCTGAACTGGAATATATGCCGGTATACACTCTCAAGCTCGGGATGCTTGACAAACCTGTCGTTAAGTATGCATAGCGAATATACAGGATACAGACTCTTGTACGGAGACCCCTTGTCAAGCTGGTTGGCATATGTCTTTGCCGAGTTGAGGATGAATCTCTTTATGAATGCCTCGTTCCAGAATAGCTGCATTTCCACCAAAAACTGTCTCCCTTTTTGGTCAGCGCACTTCACGTCCACCACTGTGCACTTCCCACCTATCCTTTCAGGAAGCACGTCCAGAGGCTGATATTCTATGCTCTCAATCAGCCCATCCTCCGGCAGCGGCAACAATGCGTTAAGTAGGCTGATGCACAAATCCTTATGCTCTCCAAAAATCTTTCGGAAAGCCACGTCGTTCTTTGGGTCTAAATAAATCATATTATTCTCAATTTAATTGTTTTGACAAATTTAGCCATTTTCTGTTATTTGAAGAAATTTTTGTGATAAAAGGCATGACGAAACCGGATTTTTAACATTTTTTTACTAACAGCCATATCTTCACATTCACAATCCAACCTCGGCTTATCAGGTCTCATGGGATATACTTTTTTGCGAGCACTTCGGAAGAATTAATTTGCACCCTATTTACTAAAAACGCCAATATTGGCAAAAAATCATAAACGCGAATTTGCACAGTTGTCATAATACGCTTAAGACGGTATACCAATAATCGGGTTATACGATTTCCTTTTGAATCCGTCAAGCCTTGACTTTTGAGCTTTGTCTGGAATTTCACTATCAGCTATTACAAGACAGCAGCGATTTTGCGAATATTTGCAAGTCGGCTCATAAATGATGTGTCTGATTTAGCCATGTACATGTTATAATCGGATTGCAAATCAAGCCAAATATGTGCCGCTATGCCAAGGGCCGCTTCCAAAAGAAGTGCCATTTCCGTGTTTACTGCCCGTTTGCCGTTTATCAACTCATTAAGTAGCGACGATGAGACTCCAATCTGTTCGGCGAGCTTGGCTTGCGTCATACCGCGTTCTTCCAGCTCATCCCGGATAAGCACACCGGGGTGAGTCGGCTCAAATGGTGTCAGATTATTTGCAATCATTGACGGATCTATTATACCACGATTTACCTGTCAATCTACAAATACGTTTAGACACATTTTTAATCTGGCAAAATCAAAACCGGCATACCTACCTTTACCAATGTTCTAAGTAGCATAAGATCCTGATTGCGTAGCCTTATACATCCCTCACTTTCTCTTTTACCTATGGATTCAGGTAAGCACGTGCCATGAATACCGATTGACGTCCATTTGGGAGTTTTAAGTCTTATAAACCATAGTCCGTAAGCTCCTTTTCGTTCTCCTTTCCCATCTTTGAAGTCATGAGTCCACGAGGATGAATTTTGTATCTGAGATATTGAAAATCTGCCCTCAGGGGTTCTCATGTCTCCCTTACGCATTTTATCACCTAAATTTTTTCCGGCACATATACGAGCATTAAAAATTGTGTCACCTCCTTCTATTACATAAAGCTCTAATTTGGCCTTATCGATTATTATATAAGTCTCTTCTGCTAATATCGGAATATATGATATTAGCAAAGCGACTAATGAGAATAGTATTTTATACATTAGATTTTGAATCTGATAGTCTAAAATTTAGAACATGACATTTTAGTCTATTAAGATACACAAAGACTTACTTAAGAATTTATAAAATAAGTTTATGTGTCAGATAATATATATCAGTAAATATACCCTCTACCATGACACACACGACAGTGTTTTAGACCATTACATTCGCCACAGCTTATCCATGACTTTGCGCCACTACCGGTGTAGTCATCAACATATTCCATGCTTCCACCTTTATTTCCACAGCTTTTACATACTCCCGTACCTCCACATCTTGAACATTTTGTGCCTGAAGAAGATCCAGATGGACTGCTTCCAGAATACGGATTGTAATTTCCGTTATTATAAGTATCATTAAGAATACTTTGCTTGACTATTATACTATTTGTCATTGATTGTACGAAAGCCCACATTTGCTTATAGAATACCTCTTCTTCAACAGCGGCTACTTCTTTTGCTTTATACTCCTTGTAGCCGGAACATTCAAAGCAGTAGTCGCCCATTGCCAAATTTCGCTCCACCCCTACACCATAAGAATAAAGGCATCCCAACAGAAACCATGCCTCATCCCGATTTTCATTAGCTACAAGACCTATTAATCCTATCCCATCGGTATCACCATTCAGAACCATTTGAAGTCCATCTCTCATATAATTCTCAAAATTATATATTGTAACCGGTGGCACTCGTCTTGCGCTATATTCGATAAATGAGTCTAACACTCGTTCTTCTGGTAACGGACCATTAGGTTGAATAACCGAACGTTTTACTCCAAAAAGGTCACGTGCAACTGCCGGAATTGTCGTGTTAAATAGCATTATAAATAATGCGTAAATGCAAATTGCCTTTATTTCCTTCATGATTATACAATCACGTCCTATAGGCTCTCCGGATTGGACAGATTGGTTTAAACGAAAAAGCGTGAAAGCCTGTATCCGTTGCTCTCTCCGCTTTTCGAGGCTCTCGCAT
>N._stephensi_709_foregut__coassemble_13_pt1 | contig 74292 bp, 68 predicted proteins | sample N__stephensi_709_foregut__metabat2_low_PE_014 | metagenome-assembled genome bin N | reverse complement strand
GCCGCATTCCAGGCATTGGCCCAATCGGCCTAAATCCTAAATCCGAAACTTGAGGTTCTTATAACCTAAGATATCAAGCATAGTTTTAGCATACCGACATCCTAATATTCTATAGGATTCTGATGAGAAATGAGCATTATCTCCCTTATGCTTCAGCCCTTTAGATGATACGATATGCGCAGTGGGTATTAAGTCCGGGATGTCTGCCATCATTCCATTGACCAGGCCGTATTTACCGAAATTTGCAATGGTCACGGCTTCTCCCATTAGAAGAGGCACATTTTCTGCGGAAAGTCCGAGGTCATTGAGCATATCAGTATATAGTTTTTTCACCTTTTGAGGCCATTGTGCATCAGTATAATTGGCTTCTCCTTGATGTAATAATATACCTTTTATTTCGCCCTGTGCCATTGCCTTCTTTGCACAGTCAATTATGACATCGTAGGGCTTATTATCATACTTACTAAGTATTTTTTTTATCCAATCAGACAACCCATTCAAAATATTCTCATCAAAGTCTCGGTCGAGATACTCTATTTTACTGCTGCCTACGGCCACACAAATTACGCCAACATCGATACTATCCGGCAAATTGCTTACCATAGTACGCCCGAACCAATCTACCACTGAAAGATGCGTATCTTCCCTTACCACAGGAGGCAGAGCTGTGTACCAATTATATTTTGTGCGATTAATAGACGGGAAATCCACTGCTGCCATTGTCTTAAATCTTTCCGACACATTGCAGGTATCTATAGGCTCTATATCTCCATAGCCTTCCATATTCGACTGCCCAATACATAAATATATATGCAAATTGGATTCTGCTTCTGCACTACTAACGCAAAGAAAAATTATTAGAGACAGTACAAGTAAAATACAATTTTTATTCATAACTAAAACATTAAAAATATAGGTCATTTTCTTTCAATTGCAAATTTACAAAACTCTTTCTTTTCGTCAAAAAAGAGCCTACAAAAAAAATTTGATGTTATTAAAAAAATTACAATAAAAGCGTCAAATCTCCGCAAGATATAACATTCTCGGTAAAATTCGGTAGTAACTTTGCACCAGAAACGTTTCTAATGTCAATTTAATTATTAACTCATTTTCATTCTTTTATTATGAGCAATCAAAAAAATTCTTCTGAAATCACCTCGGTATCAGCTCAAACCTCATCCAACTCTGCCGTTGCCGACTACATGAAGCCCACTAAGGATGTAGTCGTAATCGAACTTGATGCTAACGGTAATTCCCCCTTTCTAAAAAACACTGTCATCAGTGGTACCGTCCAAGTAAAAGAACTGTGCAACCTTAAATCAGACACACGTTACATTCTAAAAACTGATGCCTATATAGTTAGCGACACTCCAAATAATGTAGAGATGTTTCTCGATGGTGGCAACCTATACCGTTACGAGAACGTCTCAAAAATCCCATCAAAGATAGTATCTATAAACGGCTCATTTATCGATGTGTCGGAAACTCATGACAAAAATACCAATCCTACCGGATTGGCGGTATCTCAGTTCATAGGTGTCGGAGAAAATACCTCATTCAAAAAAATGGGTCCTCAGACCAACTATACCGTTGAGTTCAATATGATGGACTTCGTACACTCTGAGGACTACGGTTACGGAAGCACATCAAGGAGCATATGTCTGAATACTGTGCTTAAACGAATCTTCGATTCCTTGTACAACGACTATCTATACGGAAACCAAAAAATGGTAGTGAAGATGCCGGAAACTCATTTCGGAGGTGCAAACTTCTTCATAGACCGCCCTATAGATATTCCTCATAACGTAACCATTGATTTGTCAGGCGCAAAAGTTTACGTAAACAAGGAGTTCAAAAAGACAAAGATTGTCGATGGTGTAGAAGAGGAAGTCGACTATCAAAATGAGCCTTTCGGTAGCAACTATGTGTTCTCGTTCGACACTAATGAGTTACATCCTAATCTTGCTACTTCTGTAGTGAAAGATGCAGAGATAGTCCTCGATTCGGATCTGGTAAATGAGCCTAACTGCCCTACAGTGATTTTCAACCTCACCCATTTCTCAGGCATAATGGAGAATGTGTCTATCGACCTCAGTGACAGCCTAAAATGTGTGGCACTATGGCAGCCTTTCGGAACCTCGTCTGTGACTTATAGTGACAGAAAAATCTTACGTCGCTGCAAGGTATCTAACACCGCGTGGCGTACGGATACTCCCACTGTGATTCTATGCTATGGCGACGGATGCATCATCGAACAGTGTATCTTAGGATATGTCGCTATAATCTGCGGCAACAGCTATGCCATAAAGGGATGCCTCAACGACAGCTATTTCCTCTATGACACAACGGTGGATTTCTCAGGCTCGTATTGGGAGATTAGCCAATTCCAAATACTTGACAGCAATGTGCGCTTTGCCTCTTCTAAGCTCAATTGTCAAAACAACAATTTTTATACCATGAATTCCTCAAACGCCCGCCATTATGTCGGACCATGGATAAGTGTTGACACCGATGATTGTCGCAAGCGTATTCTCAACATCCTGCATAAATTCAATCTCGGTGATGCGAACTTCAACGAAATCAAAACTGTGGACACAAGCAATCAATACTATCGCAACTACATGGGCCGTGCCACAAGCCGACACTCCACTGTAAGTTTCGACCCGACGATACGGAGCCAACAGATCTACTGGGGCTATCGTCAACCAATGAGCGGTCCGCTGCTAAAAGTAGGCGATAATGCTCGTATAATCGGTATCGAGAATCTGGAAAGCATCCCGTCCATCTTTATCCATAATTCCTTGAATAAGGAAACACACTTCGCTGACCAAAACACCGAAGAGGTATCAATAAACGCTTATAATGCAGCAACAATTCCTCTTGTCAACGGTGATTTCTTCAATCTGAAGAAAGACATTGCAATACCTGCCAAAGTCACTGTGAATGTGACCCACTATTTCTGATTTGCCTGTATAACTGTATTTATTTGGCACCATTGACACATTTTCGGCCACGCTTTGTGATATCACTATTGGCTCTTGAACTAAAACAATGACATACATAATCGTTGAAACGATTATCATTAATTTTCTTTTCATAAAACAAGGAATAAATTTATAAGATCAATTAAATTAAGCATACGCAAATTTATGAATAAATAAAATAAAAAACAAATATTTATGTCTTAAAAAATACAACTCATCTTATCACCCGGATAAATGAAGGCTTAAACAGGAAACCAAGAATTGCTGCTATACGAAACGAGGGGACGCATATGGCACCCTAAGAAATGAAGATCTACATATCATTTTGCCGAACAAATCGCATGATTTGGCGTTGTATTGGGTAGCAAGAGGTTGATAAATGTTAAAAATTTCATGTGTTGGAATATTTTAATTAATTTTACGCCCCGAACACTATATTAATAATGTAGAGACACCTATCAGTATGCTAAAAAACCTCGTAATAGTAGAGTCACCCGCAAAAGCTAAAACCATAGAGAAATTTTTGGGTAAGGACTATAAAGTGATGTCGAGCTACGGACACATCCGCGACCTGAAAAAGAAAAATTTCAGCATCGACATCGACAACGGCTTTTCACCAATTTACGAAATCCCCGACGACAAGCGCGACCTCGTAAACGAACTGAAGAAAAACGCCTCTGAAGCCCAGACCGTATGGCTCGCCTCCGATGAGGACCGCGAGGGTGAGGCTATCGCATGGCATCTCTACGAAGTGTTGGGTCTCGACCCCGCACACACCAAGCGCATCGTATTTCATGAAATCACCAAGAACGCTATCCTCCACGCTATAGAAAACCCGAGAGATATAGATATCAACCTTGTGGATGCCCAACAGGCACGCCGCGTGCTCGACCGCATAGTGGGGTTCGAGCTTTCGCCGGTGCTTTGGAAGAAAATCAAGCCGGCATTGTCGGCCGGACGCGTACAGTCAGTGGCTGTTCGCCTTATCGTGGACAGAGAGAACGAAATCAAGAGATTCGTGAGCGAACCGTATTATAGGGTGAACGCATCATTCGCCACTGCCGACGGAGCTACTTTCCCGGCCGAGCTGCACCGACGTCTACCCGACAGCAAAGAAGCATCAAAATATCTCAACGACTGTATCGGAGCCAATTTCCGGGTAACAGACGTGCAGGTAAAACCGATGTCTAAGATGCCTTCCCCACCATTCACCACTTCCACGCTACAGCAGGAGGCATCGCGCAAGCTCGGATTCACCGTGTCGCAGACCATGATGGTGGCACAAAGACTGTACGAGGCCGGACACATAACATATATGCGTACCGACTCCACCAACCTCTCATCGCTTGCCATAAGCTCAATATCCGATGAGATAAAGGCCACAATGGGCGACAAATACCTGAAAGTACGCCACTACCACACGCACTCTAAGGGAGCTCAGGAGGCACACGAAGCGATACGCCCCACCGATATACGCCAACACTCTATCGACGGCACAGCACAAGAGAAGCGCCTGTACACTCTGATATGGAAACGCACCCTCGCATCCCAAATGGCCGACGCGGAGATAGAGAAGACCACCGTGGAGATCACACCCTCTACCCGCACCGAACATTTTATGGCTTCAGGCGAGGTGATTAAATTCGACGGTTTCCTGAAAGTGTATATAGAGGGACAAGATGATGTGGCCGATGATGGCCAAAACGGAATGCTCCCGCAGATGAGCGTGGGCGACAGTCTTGACGCTACCGAAATCACTGCCACAGAGCGATTCACACAGCAGCCGCCAAGATACACGGAGGCCTCACTGGTGAAGAAGATGGAAGAATTAGGTATCGGGCGCCCGTCAACCTACGCACCCACAATATCCACTATCCAGCAGCGCGAATATGTGGAGAAAGGCGAGAAGCCCGGCACAGAACGCTCATATGAGGTAATAACCCTCAAGGACGGCAAACTGGCTTATGACACACGCACGGAGACCTACGGCTCGGAGAAAGGCAAACTGATACCCACCGACATAGGCACCGTGGTCAACGATTTCCTCGTGGACTATTTCCCCAACGTAATCGACTACAACTTCACCGCCAACGTGGAGGAACGCTTCGACGAAATCGCCGAGGGCAAACTCAAATGGCATGGCGTGATGGATGACTTCTACAAAGATTTCCATCCGGAAATCGATAAGGCCATGAATATGCGTCTGGAGCATAAGGTGGGCGAGAGAATCCTTGGCGTGCATCCGCAGACAGGCAAACCGGTATCAGTGAAAATCGGTCGTTTCGGGCCGCTGGTACAGGTGGGCGACGGCGACGGTGACGAGAAACCGCAGTTCGCTTCGCTTCAGAAGGGGCAGTCAGTAGCCACCATTACTCTTGACGAGGCCCTTAAATTATTCGATTTTCCCCGCGTGCTCGGCGACTATGAGGATAAGGAAGTGTCAGTGGCCATAGGCCGCTTCGGCCCCTATATCAAGCACGACGGCAAATTCGTGTCGATACCTAAAGATATCGCCCCGGCGGCCGTGACTCTTGACGAAGCGATCATGCTTATCAACGACAAGCGCGAGTCAGAGAGCAAGAAGACCATCAAGACATTTGATGAAGAGCCCGAAATGCTAATTCTAAACGGTAGGTACGGCCCATATATTTCTTATAAGAAATCAAATTTCAAATTACCGAAGAGCGTTACCGACCCCGCTGCTCTGACTTTGGAGCAGGCACTTGAAATAGTGAACAGCGAGGAAGCGAAACCCAAGAAGACAAAAACCGCACGTAAGAAATCAAAATAGCAGATACCAACATGGCTCATCAACCACTTCGCACAAAGCCGGGCGCCGAGCGCTCTGCTTTCGTACCTGACACTATAGCCGAATTGCCTGTGCGACAGCCGGCTCTATTACTGGAGCACTTAATAGCATCAATGCCCGATGCCAAGCGCACCACCGTAAAGAACTATCTGAAACACAACCAAGTGATGGTCAACGGCGTGGTCACCACCCAATTTGACCGACAGCTTAATCCCGGCGACGAGGTAAAGGTAAACACCTCACGGGAATTCCAGGTATTCGGACACTCGCGCATAAAAATATTTTATGAGGATGATGATATATTAGTAGTGTACAAAGGCTATGGGCTGCTCAGCGTGGCCACTGAACGCGACATGGCCAAGAAGAAGGAAATAACCGCATACTCTATTCTCCGCGATTACCTCAAGCGCAAAGACCCGAGAAATAAGCTTTATATTGTGCATCGCCTCGACAAGGCCACATCCGGACTTATGATGTTCGCTAAGACTCAAGAGGCTAAAGTGGCTATGCAGCACAATTGGAACAATATGGTGCTGGAGCGTAAATATGTGGCTGTGGTAGAGGGGAAAATGGAGCAGAAAGAGGGTATGGTGAAAAGTTATCTTGTAGAGAATGCCCGACATGAGGTATACTCTACCGACGACCCTGAAAAAGGCAAACTCGCTGTGACATATTTCAAGACTCTGGAAAGCCGCAAAGGATACTCATTGGTGGAACTATCGCTGGAGACCGGGCGTAAAAACCAGATACGCGTGCATATGAAAGACCTTGGGCACCCGATTGCGGGAGACAAACGTTACGGGGCCAAGACTTCACCTATACACCGCGTGGCGCTACATGCGCTGACACTGCGCTTCGCCCACCCCATCACTCGAAAGGATATGAACTTCACATCGGCGATACCAGCCGCATTTGAGAAACTCGTGTGATATGGGCAGTCTTGTGAGCAGTCTTATCTCCGATCCTTTGCAGTGGCATCTTTCCCTATCGATAAGCGATAGGGACATCGACCTGCATATACGCAGGATTGACGGTGATGATTCGGTTATTAGCAGGCAGATACAGCTGAATTCCGACACTTTAAGCGCGTTGGAGGATGCCGTATATGACAATCCTCTGCTTCTCTCCGACTTCGGACAGACCGACGTGCTGATTGACACCGAGAGATATATGCTGATCCCCACAGAAGCGGCTGAGACAAATGACATATGCAGTCTGCTGATTGACAAGTTCTGGCCGGGCGATCCTCTTACATCCATTATGTATGACATTAAGGACACGCCTTACACTCTCATCGCGGCGATTGACCACAAACTGCACACTTTTATAAGACGCACATTCACCATATCATCTGTGATACATAGGATATGCCCATTCATTGATTTCTGCGTGTCGGATTCCAAGGGTTTTGATGGGGCAAAAATGTATGTCGACATCCATGGCGTGAACACGGACATCGCGTTTGTGCGAAAGGAGAATCTGCTTAAAGCCAACACATTCGCGACATCAGCCATAACCGATATCCTATATTATATGATGCTTATGGCATCAACACTTAAATTCGACTCCGCAACCGACGAGATTTCAATATCGGGCGACGAACAGGCACGCAATGAGCTGATACCTATGCTGCGCAAGTATTTCGGTTCGTCCAACATAAAATCATAAAGCAATGCGTATCATACGAGGAAAATACGGGCGCAGACGTTTTGACGTGCCTAAGAACATCACGGCGCGGCCTACCACTGATTTCGCCCGCGAGAACATATTCAACGTCATCGACAATCTTGTGGATTATGACAACCTTGACGCCCTTGACCTTTTCGCCGGCACCGGTGCGATATCCTTTGAGTTGCTGTCGAGAGGATGCTCTACAGTCACTTCTGTGGAAAAAGCCTCTACGCAGTATAATTTCATAAAGAAAGTGTCCGAACTATTAGGCGCGGATAATCATCGTATCGTCAGGGGCGATGTGCTTAAATTCGTGCAAGCTTCGGGAGCTAAGTATGACATTATTTTTGCCGACCCTCCATATGACATGGATGGCTTCGCTGATATTCCCGCCAAGGTACTCGATTCCGGTCTACTCAAACCCGAAGGCATTTTCATCATCGAACATTCCGCCAAGCATGATTTCTCGCATCTTCCCGGATATATCGACCATCGCGCATACGGGTCGGTGAATTTCTCCATTTTCCGCAAGGATGCATGACTACATGAAAAAAGATTCGCGCATAATCCATAAATGCGCGAATCTTTTTTCATGGTGCATATCTTTTTTAGGTAAGATGTTCGGTAAGTGCCTGGAATGCTTTGGATGCTGATATTCGGCGATAGAGGATGTTGTACACGCAGTCGAGTATAGGCATCTCCACATTATACACTTCGTTGATGTCGTGTATACATTTGGTGCCGTAATACCCCTCGGCCGTCTGCTCCATTTCCATTCTGGCTGCCTTTACAGAGTATCCTTTGCCGATCATCGAACCGAAATTGTGGTTGCGGGAGAATCGGGAATAGGCTGTCACGAGCAAATCACCCAGATACACAGAGTCGCATATACGCCGTCCGGGCATCGGGGATACGGCAGTGACAAATCTCTCCATTTCCCTTATGGCATTGCTCACGAGCATGGCAAGGAAATTATCGCCGCGTTTCATGCCGTGAATTATTCCGGCGGCTATGGCATATACGTTTTTCAGCACCGCGGCATATTCTATACCGTTGACATCCTGTGATATTATAGTATGCGAGTTTTTGGAAACGATACACTTGGCAAATGCCGCGGCACGCGCCGAATCATCACATCCTATGGTAAGATATGATATACGGTCGAGAGCCACTTCCTCGGCATGGCACGGCCCGGATATCACAAGTGTATTGTCGCGCTTCACACCGAAACGCTCGCGCATATAGTCGGTGATGAGCACATTCTCGCCTGGCACTATGCCTTTAATGGCTGACACTATGGTCTTTCCGCTTATGTCGGTGGTGATATTATTGGCGTGCTCCTTAAAGTAGGGCGATGGGAAAGCGAGCAGGAGGGTGTCGCACTTTTCGCACACCTCATTGATGTCGGATGAGAAATAAATACGGTTGACATCAAATTCCACATCCGTAAGATAGGCCGGATTGTGGTGAAGGCGCTTGAAGTCCTCTATACGGTCGTCACGGCGTATGTACCAGTTTATGGTCTCGCAATTCCGCATCAGCAGCTTGGCGAGGGCGGTGGCCCAACTGCCTCCGCCCATCACTGCTATATTTCCTGGTGAATATATATCTGTCACGATATTAATCGGCAAAATATTTACGTATGGATTACTTCTCTATCCAAGCTTTTACCTCTTCGATAGTGGGGTTTTTAAGTTCGAGGTGATATTTTTTGTTGATACCACACAAGTCCTGATGCAGCTTGCCGGGATTGGCCTCTGCAAGGGCTTCGACAGTGAGCACTCCGGCCTTCTGTATCGGAGCTATCCACTCTTCAGGCACGCCGACTGCTGCGAATGCCTCGGGCTTGTCGCGCTTCTCCACTTTTTCAGGACGCATCTGCGGGAACAGAAGCACCTCCTGGATGGTCTGCTGTCCGGTCATAAGCATCACAAGGCGGTCCATACCTATGCCCATTCCTGATGTAGGAGGCATACCGTATTCGAGTGCGCGTATAAAGTCGTGGTCGATAATCATAGCTTCGTCATCACCTTTCTCGCTCAGACGCATCTGCTCCACGAAGCGTTCGTACTGGTCAATCGGGTCGTTGAGCTCTGAGTAAGCGTTGGCCAGCTCTTTTCCGTTAACCATAAGTTCGAATCGCTCGGTAAGTTCGGGGTTGTCGCGGTGGCGTTTTGTGAGCGGCGACATTTCTATGGGATAGTCGATGATAAATGTTGGCTGTATGTATTTGCCTTCGCATTTCTCGCCGAAGATTTCATCGATGAGTTTGCCTTTGCCCATAGAGGGGTCTACCTCTATATTGAGATTTTTGCATACATCGCGCAGCCGGTCCTCGTCCATACCTGTTATATCAATGCCGGTATGTTCTTTTATGGCATCGATCATGGTGACGCGGCGATACGGGGCTTTGAAGTTGATCACATTGTCGCCCACTTTCACTTCTGTAGTGCCGTTCACGTCGAGGCATATCTTTTCGAGCATACGTTCGGTGAAGTCCATCATCCAGTTGTAGTCCTTGTACGATACGTATATCTCCATGCAGGTGAACTCAGGGTTATGCGTGCGGTCCATGCCTTCGTTGCGGAAGTTCTTTGAGAATTCGTACACTCCCTCGAAGCCGCCCACAATCAGACGCTTCAGGTATAGCTCATCCGCGATACGCAGATAGAGAGGTATATCCAGCGCATTGTGATGTGTGATGAATGGACGAGCTGATGCTCCGCCGGGTATCGACTGTAATATCGGTGTTTCTACCTCAAGGTATCCGGCAGCGTTGAAGTATTCGCGCATCGACTGGTACACCTTTGTGCGTTTGAGAAATATGTTTTTCACTCCCTCGTTGACCACAAGGTCCACATAGCGGCGGCGGTAACGAAGTTCGGGGTCATCAAAGGAGTCGTACACCACGCCGTCTTTCATCTTCACGATGGGCAGCGGGCGCAGCGATTTGCTGAGCATAGTCAATTCCCGGGCATGCACGGTGATTTCTCCGGTCTGTGTACGGAACACATATCCCTTCACGCCTATGAAGTCGCCTATATCCATGAGCTTCTTGAACACCACATTGTACATGTCCTTGTCTTCACCCGGGCATATCTCGTCGCGGGATATATACACCTGTATACGTCCGCGGCTATCCATAAGCTCTACAAACGATGCTTTGCCCATAATGCGGCGGCTCATGATGCGTCCGGCCACGCACACTTGTCGGGGGGGTGTGAGATTATCGTCGAAGTTGGAGCGTATTTCATCTGTATATGCGTCCACAGGATATAATGCTGCGGGATATGGGTCTATGCCCATAGTGCGCAGGGTGTCGAGGCTGTTGCGGCGGATGATTTCCTGTTCGCTGAGTTCGAGTATGTTCATATGATATTGGCTTTTGTTCTTTCTGTTTGGGTAATTTTTTTGCAAAGTTACGCAAAATGCCTCTGTTTTGCAAATATATCTTCTTACAGATAAAAAATCACTATCCGCATACAATATGGATTATTGCATGCGGATAGTGTGAATCGTGTGGTCAGTCTTAGTCGAGGTCATGGATTACGAGACCGGAGCGGAGCTTGGGCTCGAACCATGTGGTCTTCGGAGGCATGATGTTGCCGGAGTCGGCGATATCCATCAGCTGCTTCATCGACACGGGGTAAAGGGCGAGGGCCATGGCCATTTCGCCAGAATCGACACGCCTCTTCAGCTCTTCAAGACCTCTGATGCCGCCCACGAAATCGATACGCTTATCGGTGCGCAAATCGGTGATGCCAAGTATGTCGCGGAGTATCAGATTTGATGAGATGGTGACATCGAGCACGCCTATTGGGTCGGTATCATCGTATGTGCCTTCGCGTGCGGTGAGCGAATACCATCGTCCCTCAAGATATAGAGAGAAGTTGTGGAGCTTTTCAGGATGATACACCACTTCGCCCATATCCTTAACCACGAAGTTATATTCAAGCTTTTCAAGAAATTCTGCCGGAGAGAGACCATTAAGGTCCTTAACCACGCGGTTATAGTCGATGATTTTCAGATGCGAAGCCGGGAAAGCGACGGCCAAGAAGAAATTATACTCCTCGTCGCCTCGGTGATTCGGGTTGGCCTGTGCCTTTTCGTTGCCCACCAGTGCCGCCGCGGCTGTGCGGTGATGCCCGTCGGCTATATAAAGGGCAGGCATTTTTGCAAACTCCCCTGTGATCACATTGTTTAGTTTCTCATCCACTACCCAGAATTTATGCCCGAAACCGTCGGGAGCCACGAAATCATATTCTGGCTCGGTAGCGGTCACCTCATTGATTATCTGCTGTAGGGCGTCATTGTCGGGGAAAGCGAAGAATACGGGTTCGATATTGGCATTGTTGACGCGCACGTGTTTCATGCGGTCCTCTTCCTTATCCTTACGTGTAAGCTCATGCTTCTTGATTTTGCCCGTCATGTAATCGTCCACGTTGGCAGCCACCACGAATCCGTACTGGGTGCGGCCATCCATGGTCTGCGCATATATATAATAGTGGTCAGCCGCATCCTGCACGAGCCAGCCCTGCTGTCTGAACATATTGAAATTGCTTACAGCCTTGTCGTACACGCGTGGATCGTGTTCATCAGTGCCCGGCTCAAAGTCAATTTCCGGTTTGATTATGTGATAAAGAGATTTAGGGTTGCCCTCAGCCTCGGCGCGAGCTTCCTCGCTATTGAGCACATCGTAGGGGCGGGATGCCACTTCTGTGACCATCTCTTTTGGGGGACGTATCCCCTTAAACGGTTTTACGGTTGCCATGGTTCGAATTTTAGGTTTTGTAAATTTAAGATAAATATCCCTGCGGCAATCCGCAGGGAAGTTTGTGTATAATATGCGGTGTTATGATTATTAATTGGTTATTTATCGAGTTCGATGGTCTGTGTGCGGTCCGGGCCTACCGATACTATCACGATGGGTGTCTGCAGCTCTTCTTCCAGGAAATTTATATAATCCTTAAAAGCCTGAGGAAACTCTTTCTCACTCTTTATTGAAGTCATATCAGTCTTCCATCCGGGCAGGGTCACATACACAGGTTTGATTTCATCCTCCTCGATAGAGAACGGGAACTCCTTCACCACCTCGCCGTTGATTTCGTAAGCCACACAAGCCTTTATTTCGTCGAAACCGTCGAGCACGTCGCTCTTCATCATTATCAGCTTGGTCACGCCATTGAGCATGATGGCATATTTGAGGGCCACGAGGTCGATCCATCCGCAGCGGCGTTCTCTGCCTGTCACGGCTCCGTACTCATGCCCGAGGTCGCGTATGGTCTTGCCTGTCTCGTCGAAAAGTTCGGTTGGGAATGGGCCGCTACCCACGCGGGTACAGTAAGCCTTGAATATGCCGTACACGTCGCCGATGCGCGAAGGCGCCAGTCCCAAGCCGGTGCATGCTCCCGCGGTGATGGTATTGCTTGAAGTCACGAATGGATACGAACCGAAATCCACGTCAAGCATGGTGCCCTGAGCGCCCTCGCACAATATCTTCTTGCCGTCTTTTAACAGAGTGTTGACATAATGCTCGCTGTCAATGAGTTCGAATTCCTTGATATATTCTATCGCATCGAGCCATTTGGCTTCCAGATCCTTAATGTCAGGGGTCTCGCCCATTGACTTAAGGATGTCCAAGTGGCGGTCGCGCGCAGCGGCATACTTCTTATCGAAATTATTCAGGGTATCGCCTACGCGCACGCCGTTGCGCGATGTCTTGTCGGTGTATGTCGGGCCAATGCCTTTGCCGGTAGTGCCGATTTTGGCGCCGCCTTTAGCCTTCTCGTTGGCAGCGTCGAGCAGACGGTGGGTTGGCAGTATAAGATGAGCCTTCTTAGATATCTTAAGAATATTTTTAATATCCACTCCCTGAGCTTCGAGAGCCTGGGCTTCTTCCTTGAAAAGAATCGGGTCGAGTACCACACCGTTACCGATAATGTTTACGGTATCGGTCTGGAAAATACCCGAGGGAATAGAACGAAGCACACATTTCTTGCCGTCGAATTCGAGGGTATGCCCGGCGTTGGGACCGCCCTGAAAACGCGCTACCACATTATATTTCGGGGTGAGCACGTCCACTACCTTACCCTTACCTTCATCGCCCCACTGGAGGCCTAAAAGTACGTCAGCTTTCATTTGTCTGATTGTATTTTATTGATTTAGTAGATTGTTTTTTCTCGGAGATTGATTCGTTGAGCTTGCGGCATTTGCCGCAGATACCCTGGATGCTTAATGTGAACGACTGGGGAGAGAATCTTGGGAAGTCATATTGGCGTATGAAGCGCGTGAGATTTTTGGCGCTTGTCTCCTTAATGGAGCCGCATTGCGAACATATCAGATACACATGGGGAGTCTCGGCGGAGTTGAGCCGATAATATGCTGTGGGCGAATCGGCGATGCGTATACATTTGGCCATACCAGCCTCCACGAGCAGCTCCACAGTGTTGTAAAGGGTGGCTGTAGACACCGGGAAGGCCTGCTTCACCATACATTCGCGCAAATCATCGATGCACAGCACACCGTCAAGAGCCTCCATCACCTCAAGAATAGCAAGACGCTCAGGGGTAACACGCTTGCCGCACTCGTGCAGATAGTCCACGAATGCGTCTTTAAGTAGCGTTGTCTTTTTAGCTATAGCCATAGGTGGGCAAAGTTACTAATTTCTTTTGACACTGCAAAGTATTATCACAAAAAAAGCCGCCGCTTCATATAAAAGCGGCGGCTCTGTACGATTTTTCGCGCCGGGATTCAAAATCCTAAGGTGCGAAATCCGAAACCTATTTACGCCTTTTGAGCTATTTCCTTGAATTCGTCGAGCGATACGGTCTTCTCGTCAAGGGTAATCACGCCCTGAAGGGTGGTGAATATCTTGGCGTCGGCCACGTTATCGGCGATACGCTGGCGATACTCCTGATTAGAGAGGATACGCTTTGCGTGGTCGGTGATAGTGTCGTCGTCGAGGTTGGTGATACCGTACTGGGCGAACTGCTGGTAAGCGAGAGATTTGGCGAATTCGAGGAGGTCAGCCTCTTCCACTTTCACGCCCAACTTCTCTGACATTTCGCCTTTCACGAGCTCCCAGATAAGCGAAGGCTTCATCTTCTCGAATTCAGCGTCGATATTCTCCTGAGTCAGCTCCTTATTGCGGGCAACGAGCCATTTTTTGAGGAATTCGACGGGAAGCTCCACGCCTTCGCATGCCTTGGTGAAGTATTCGCGGGCCTGTGTGGCGAAAAGCTGCTCGCTGTTGCCTTTAAGTGCGTTTGCTATCATCTCGGTGAGGGCAGTGGTGTATTCCTCCTCGTTGTGTACCTTATCCTTGCCGAATACGTTGTCGAAGTATTCCTGGTTATGCTCGGCCGGACGCAGCACTATGATTTCGGAAATAGCCAACTCGAAGTCGGCTTTCACGTCTCCGGCTTTCTCTTTGTCGATATTGAGCATCGATGAGAGCTCGGCCACGTTGCCTTCGCATGACTTCCAGGGGTTGAACACTACCTTGTCGTTGATTTTCTTACCGTTGAACTTGTCGGCTTCCTCCTTGCTCTTGAAATAGAACGGGGCCACGATGCCGTTGATTACCTGGATGGCATCTTCGGTGGTCTTAACGGTGCCGTCTTCGTTGAGCTCCATGATAGCACCCTTCACGAGGGCTTTTTCCTCAACCTCCTCGCCGGGCACCTGTGCGCCGAGACGCTCGCGCATGGCCTTGTCCTGCTCCTCGCGCATGGTGTCGGTCACCTCTATAGTGTAATAGGGCAGAGAGGTCTCCTTGTCGAGCTTCAGGGGCAGCTCCGGGCAAAGGCCCACCTCATATTCAAAAGTGTAATCCTTGTCGTCGAGACCGATTTCCTGGATTTCCACAGGCATTGGCTCTCCAAGGATATGGATTTGGTTTTCCTGGATGTATTTTAAGACTTCGCGGTACACCATGTCGTTGATTACATCGCTCTTCACGCCTTTGCCGAAGCGCTGGCGCAGCTGGGGCATAGGCACATGGCCCTTGCGGAAGCCGGGTATTACATGTGTGGCGCTGATTTTCTTAAGCTCGCTCTTCACTTTGTCGGTATAGTCGGCAGCCTCTACGTTTACCACGATTTTGGCTGACACGTCACCGGTTTTCTCAAGTGTTACGTTCATGATTCTTTTAAATATGTATTGTTTCTTGTTTGTTGCTCTAACGTGTCGGAAGCAATAGCCACCGATTTTCAAGGTGCAAAATTACTCTTTAATTTCGTATTAACCAATTTAACAAAAGAGAAATTTGCAAAAAAAATGTATTTTTGGCAAAAGAAGAGCCTAAAATTATCATCAAAAGGCACTGAATGTTAATTTTGCTTATCTCATATATGCTATTATCTGATTTTTTGCTAACTTTGCAGATTGAAATTCACAAATAAAAACATTCTAACCAATTTTTGATCATGGCTCAGCAAGAAGACGTCTTCAAGAAAATCGTTTCACACGCCAAGGAATACGGTTTCGTCTTTCCCTCAAGTGAAATATATGATGGCCTTTCAGCCGTATATGACTACGGGCAGAACGGCGTGGAACTGAAAAACAACATCAAGCGCTACTGGTGGGAATCGATGACCCTGCTTCACGAGAATATCGTGGGTATCGACTCTGCCATATTCATGCACCCCACCATCTGGAAAGCATCAGGCCATGTCGACGCCTTCAACGACCCGCTGATTGACAACCGCGACTCCAAAAAGCGCTATCGCGCGGATGTGCTTATCGAAGAGCAAATCGCCAAAATCGACGACAAGATAGAGAAAGAGGTGGCTAAGGCAGCCAAACGCTTCGGCGAAAACTTCGACGAGGCCCTGTACCGGCAGACCAACCCGCGCGTGCTTGAGCATAAGCAGAAGCGCGACGCGCTGCACCAGAGGTTCTCTGACGCAATGAATGCCAACGACCTCAACGAGCTTAGGCAGATTATCCTCGACGAGGGTATAGTGTGCCCCATTTCCGGCACCAAGAACTGGACGGAGGTGCGACAGTTCAACCTCATGTTCAAAACCGAGATGGGATCCACCGCCGACGGCGCCATGACAGTGTACCTGCGCCCCGAAACGGCACAGGGTATCTTCGTCAACTACCTCAACGTGCAGAAGACCGGGCGCATGCGTATACCCTTTGGTATCGCACAGATCGGCAAGGCGTTCCGCAACGAGATTGTGGCGCGACAGTTCATCTTCCGTATGCGCGAGTTTGAGCAGATGGAGATGCAGTTCTTCGTACGCCCTGGCCAGGAGATGGAGTGGTTCAAGTATTGGAAAGAATGGCGTCTGCGCTGGCATAAGGCTCTCGGCCTCGGCGACGAGAAATACCGCTACCATGACCACGAGAAACTTGCCCACTACGCTAATGCTGCCACCGATATCGAATTCCTTATGCCATTCGGTTTCAAGGAAGTGGAGGGTATACACTCACGCACCAACTTCGACCTCTCGCAGCACGAGAAATTCTCCGGCAAGAAGATACAATACTTCGACCCCGAACTCAACGAAAGCTACACGCCCTATGTGATAGAGACCTCGATTGGCGTTGACCGTATGTTCCTGTCGGTACTTTGCTCTTCATATGATGAGCAGGCTCTCGAGGGCGGTGATAGCCGCGTGGTGCTTCATTTGCCCGCGCCGTTGGCTCCAGTGAAGTGTGCCGTGATGCCGCTCGTGCGCAAGGACGGACTGCCCGAAAAAGCCCGCGAGATAGTAAACGACCTCAAATTCGACTTCTCCACCCACTACGACGAGAAGGACTCCATAGGCAAGCGCTATCGCCGCCAGGATGCCATAGGTACCCCCTACTGCATCACAGTGGACCACCAGACACTCGAAGACAACACTGTGACCCTGCGCGAACGCGACTCCATGCAGCAGCAGCGCGTGGCCGTGGCCGACCTGCACAAACTCATCCACGACAACGTAAGCCTCAACAAGCTCCTGCGCAGAATCTGATCAGCAACACGACAAACAAGCACACAATTACAAAGCATATAATTACAAAGCATATAATCACCAAGCATTAAGCCCCGGCACATACCGTGCCGGGGGTATTCTCCCCTTATAAACTATAATTTAATGAACAAAATACCATTAGTATCCATCCTTGCCGCTATTGTGCTTTCGATAATGCCCTCTTGCGGCTCGGACGATGACACAAATGTGTACACTACATATGCCGAATGGCGCGAGACCAACGACCAATGGCTTGCCGAACAAAAGGCGCGCAAAAACGATGACGGCACACCTTACTTCGAGACCGTGGTGCCATCATGGAATACCGGCGCATATGTGCTGATACACTACTTCAACGACCGCTCCCTTACCGCCGGCAATCTTTCGCCACTAAGCACATCCACTATCGACGCCCGCTACATAGTAAGGTATTGCAACGATACACCCCTGGACTCGTCATACAACCTCACGTCACCGGCTCAGGGAATATTCCGCACGCAGCTGAATGCCGTAATCGAGGGGTGGACCATAGCTTTCGAGACAATGCACGTGGGCGACACCGCCGAAATCATCATACCATATGAAAGCGCATACGGGGTGAACATTAGCTCCGGCGTGATGCCATACTCTAACCTGCGCTTCAATACGCGCCTTGTGGACATACCTTATTACGAGACATCCCCCAAGTGATGAAAATAGGCAATCTCGACCTTGGCGAGCGCCCGGTGATGCTCGCTCCTATGGAGGACGTCACCGACAATTCATTCCGCCTTATCTGTAAGGAGATGGGCGCCGACCTGACTTATACCGAATTCGTCTCTGCCGATGCCTTGATACGCAACATTGCGGCCACCACGCGCAAGCTTAATATCGCAGATGCCGAACGCCCCACCGCCATACAGATCTACGGACGCGAGGTGGAGCCCATGGTTGAGGCCGCGAAAATCGCCGAACTGGCCGCACCGGAGATTCTCGACATCAACTTCGGCTGCCCGGTGAAAAAGGTGGCCGGAAAGGGAGCCGGGGCGGGTATGCTGCGCGATGTGCCTAAGATGCTTGAGATTACCCGCGCCGTAGTGGATGCCGTGAGGATACCCGTGACGGTGAAGACGCGTTTGGGATGGGACTGCAACAGCCGAATCATCGTGGACCTGGCCGAACAGCTGCAGGACTGCGGTATACAGGCACTAACCGTGCACGGACGCACGCGTTCGCAGATGTATACAGGCGAGGCCGACTGGGAGATGATAGGACAGGTGAAGTCAAATCCGCGCCTTAAGATACCCGTGATCGGAAACGGCGACATCACTGACTCGCAAAAGCTCAACGATGCCTTTGACCGCTATGAGGTGGACGGCGTGATGGTGGGGCGCGCCTCGATAGGCGCACCATGGATATTCCGCGAGCTAAAAGGCGGCGAACCTCTATCCATGGCAGAGAAATTCGATGTGCTGCGCCGCCAAATACGCGAAAGCATTGAGCGAATCGATGAATACCGAGGTATACTGCACATACGGCGACACTTGGCCGTGTGCCCTTTATTCAAGGGAATCCCGAATTTCCGCGACACGCGTATCGCCATACTTCAGGCCGCCACACTCGATGAGCTGATGCGACTCATCGACCACGTGCAATACGATATACTGCAATATTAAGATAACATGATACGCCATATCATCACCACATTATTAATTTATACAGCTTCCGCAGCCATAGCCTTGGCGCAGACCAAAAACAATTATGTGCTTGAGGTAGGAGATTTCAGCGAACTTACAGTGGCTCACGGAGTAAACGTGGAGTATTTCTGCCGTGCCGACTCCGCAGGTTTCGTGAAGTTTGATGCCTCCCCGGCATATGCCTCCGCCATTTCGTTCAGCAACCGCAGTGGTAAGCTGAAGATAGAGATTGTGGCCAACGCCCCTCTTGTAGGGGAAGTGCCGTCGCTCACCATATACTCGTCAAAGCTCACAAAAGCCACCAATCTCGCTGACTCCACCGTGATGCTACGCACTACCGCGCCGACAGAGACCATATCGCTGAAGGTGATAGGCAACGGTTCGCTGACAGCCTCTATGGTGCACGCCACTAAAATTTCCGCCGCGGTAGAGGCAGGCTCGGGCAACGTGTTTATAGCCGGTCGTTCGGCCGAGGCCAGTTTCACCCTTGCAAGCACAGGCACAATAGAGGCCGGGCGTCTGCAGACCGATAAGGTGAAATGCCTGATGTTCGGCACAGGGGCAATAGATTGCTCTCCTATAAAGCAGCTCACTGTGATGGGCGTGACCAGCGGCACCGTCTATTACACTGGTAATCCCGAAATCAAAAAGAGGAATATAGGAGCAAAGCTCGTGAAGATGAACTAATATCCCCCCTAATCCGAAGAAAAAAACGCCACAAAAGCCAACAAAATCACATATAATTTTGGCTGATTGACAAAAAATCACTACCTTTGCACCAGATTTTTCGCAATCTCTGGCCGTACACGTGGTCGGCTACATTGCGCCTAATGTTAACATTATAATATTCAACGAAACAATGGATTTAATCAAAGTTGTAGAAGACGCATTCTCTACCGGCGAAGCTAAGAAGGTGGATTTCGTCCCCGGCGACACTATCACAGTTTCCTACCGCATCAAGGAGGGTAACAAAGAGCGTATTCAGCAGTACCGCGGTGTGGTAATCCGCATCTCCGGCGAAGGCAATCAGAAGCGTTTCACCGTGCGCAAGATGAGCGACAACATCGGTGTGGAGCGTATTTTCCCCATCAACTCGCCTTTCATCGACTCAATCACTATCAACAAATACGGTAAAGTGCGCCGTGCAAGACTATACTATCTCCGTGGTCTTACCGGTAAGAAGGCTCGTATCAAGGAGCGTCGCGTAAGTGCGCCTAAAAATGCTTAATCCACTATCACGTATAACGCTAAATTCGTATAAAGGCAATGAAAAGAACATATCAGCCCCACAACCGCAAGAGAGTGAACAAACACGGTTTCCGTGAAAGAATGGCTACAGCAAACGGTCGTAAAGTGCTTGCTCGCCGTCGCGCTAAAGGTCGCTATAGCCTTAGTGTTTCCGACAATATCGGTGGCAAATAATCCTCCGCATCAGCTCTATAAAGATATAGGATGCCTTTCGAGGCATCCTTTTTTATTTCCCCTGAAAAATTTCTACCGGCCTTCAAAGATCTCCGAAATCCCATCAAGAATACCCTAAAATCCCATAGAATCAGGCATTATTTGCAAACAGATGTTAAAAAATTGGGGTTTCCGGCAATTTTGTCGCCGAAAAATTTGGAGGATATAGAAATTGTGCGTAACTTTGCATCATCAAAATCGATACGGCGATATAGTGTAGTGGCCTAGCACGCCACCCTCTCACGGTGGAGACCAGGGTTCGATTCCCTGTTTCGCTACAAAGCCGTAAACATCCGTTCTCCACAAAAGACGGATGTTTTTAATATGGTGCCTTGGCCGAGTGGTTAGGCAACGGTCTGCAAAACCGTCTACAGCAGTTCGATTCTGCTAGGTACCTCTTAAGCCTCTTCGTTTTTTCGTGAAGAGGCTTTTTTTATGTCCTCAAAATTTTATTTTCCAATCATTTTTCACTACCTTTGCACACAAAATAACATAACCCACAAATATGGAAATTATCGGTAAAATTATCTACGCCCTTCCCGAGGTGACCGGTGTGGCAAAATCCACAGGCAACCCTTGGAAGAAAAGAGAATATGTATTGGAGACCCAAGAGACGTATCCCAAAAAAGTGCATTTCGATTTCTTCGGCGAACGCGCTGACCAATACCCACTTCAGGTTGGGCAGATGGTAAAGCTCAGCTTCGACATTGAAAGCCGCGAATATCAGGGACGCTGGTACACATCTATACGCGGATGGAAAGCCGAGGACCCCAATGCGGCTCCTATGGGTCAACCCATGCAGCAGCCTTACGGACAAGCCCCTATGGCTGACCCGTATGCCCAGCCCGCCGCTCCTATGCAGGCTCCTTATCAGCAGGGAGGCACAGTGCCCCCGCCCCCAATGCCGGCATCGACTCCCTCCGACGACCTGCCATTCTAAGCCGATCAGCTATCAGCGGCGGTAAAATAAAACTTAAAAAAACGCTGCCGCAATCAACAATTGCGGCAGCGTCTGCGTTAAGCCATAATATAGGATTAAACAGAAATTAAAAACACAGAGTATATTTAACAGAGTATATATTTAAGAGTATATATTTAAGAGTATAATTTTATATCAGTCTGAATTTATATATGGGTAAAAAAGCATTGCTGATGATCCTCGACGGATGGGGTATCGGCGACAAGTCAAAAAGCGACGTTATATACAATACTCCCACACCTAATTGGGACAATCTGTTATCAAACTATCCCCACTCACAGCTTCAGGCATCCGGGGAGAACGTGGGTCTGCCCGACGGACAGATGGGCAACTCGGAAGTGGGACACCTGAACATCGGAGCCGGACGCGTGCTTTATCAGGACCTCGTGAAAATCAATAAAGCCATAGCTGACGGTTCTATTCTGGAGAACGCACAGATTAAAAACGCCTTTGAATACGCTCAACGCACTGGCAAGTCTATGCACTTCATGGGTCTTACATCCAACGGTGGCGTACATTCTTCGCTCGACCATATATTCGCTCTATGTGATATAGCTGCGCACTACGGCCTTAACGATGTGTATCTTCACTGCTTCATGGACGGCCGCGACACCGACCCTCGTTCTGGCAAGGGATTCATTTCGCAGCTTCAGGACCACTGCGCGAAAAGCGCCGGCAAAATCGCTTCTATCATCGGCCGATACTATGCTATGGACCGCGACAAGCGATGGGAACGCGTGAAAGTGGCTTACGACCTCCTGGTAGAGGGCAAGGGCAAACAAGCCACCGACATGGTGCTCGCCATGCAGGAGAGCTATGACGAGGACGTGACTGATGAGTTTATCAAGCCTATCAACAATTCCACGGTGGACGGCACGATAAAGGATGGCGACGTGGTGATATTCTTCAACTATCGCAACGACCGCGCCAAAGAGCTTACCGTGGTGCTCACACAGCACGATATGCCCGACGAAGGCATGCACACCATACCTAACTTGCAATACTATTGCATGACACCGTATGACGCTTCGTTTAAGGGGGTGCATATCCTCTTCGATAAGGAGAATGTGGATAATACCCTGGGCGAATATCTCTCTAACAGAGACAAAAAGCAACTGCATATAGCCGAGACGGAGAAGTATGCTCACGTAACGTTCTTCTTCAACGGCGGCCGTGAGGCTCCGTTCGATGGCGAAGAGCGCATACTCGTGCCCTCACCCAAGGTGGCCACTTACGACCTTAAGCCCGAAATGAGCGCTTTTGAGGTGAAGGATAAACTTGTGGAGGCTATCAATTCCGGCAAGTATGACTTCATCGTGGTGAATTTCGCCAACGGCGACATGGTGGGGCACACCGGTGTGTACCAGGCTATCGAGCAGGCCGTAAAGGCTGTGGACACTTGTGTGGGCGAAGTAATAGATGCCGTGAAGCACAACGGATATGAGGCTATTATAATCGCCGACCACGGTAATGCCGACAATGCGGTGAATGCCGACGGTACACCCAACACCGCTCATTCGCTCAACCCCGTGCCCTGCATTTATGTCACCGAGGATAAAAACGCCAAGGTGGCCGATGGTATCCTCGCCGACGTGGCTCCCACAATCCTGCATATCATGGATCTGCCTCAGCCCAAAGAGATGACAGGGAAGTGCCTTATCAGTGACTAATCCATCCTCTCATACCAATTCATATTTGATTAAGCCCGTATGCGTGTAGAAAATCACTCATATGGGCTTTTTTTCTGATGCATAAATGAATGTGACATTCTTCCTCCCTCTCCTGCAAGGCATCTCGCATTTGGTATCGCCGCGCACATGCCGTGTGTGCGGTTGTACCCTTACGGCGTCAGAGAGATATCTTTGTCTGGGCTGCGATGCTGAGCTACCTCGCACATATCAGCATAAATCGCAGTTCAACGAGATTCATCGTCGCCTCGGCCACCGGACTGCTGTTGATAAGGCGGCGGGCTGGTTTTATTATAAGAAGGGTGCAGCGTATGCCCAAATGCTTGTGGATGCCAAATATGCGCAGCTGCCGGCGCTGGCAGAGGAATTGGGTAGGAAATGTGCCTTGGAGCTTCAGGCAGATGGATTCTTTGATGGCATTGATGCACTGGTGCCTATGCCTATGCACTGGTGGAAGAGAATGTGCCGAGGCTATAATCAGGCATATGAGATATGCCGCGGGGTATCCGAAATTACCGGATTACAGATAGTCGAGGCTGTAAAGGCAGTGAAAACTCATGGCGTGCAGTCGCGCAACACTCGCGAGCAGCGATTCCACAAGATACATGACACCATGCAGCCAGTAGCTGATGCTGACGTCTGCGGTAAGCACGTGCTGCTTGTCGATGATATCATCACCACCGGAGCTTCGTGCGCGGAGGCTCTACGCGCACTCGCTCTTGCCGGTCCGGCATCCATATCCGTGTTATGCCTCGGCCTTACCATGCGCCAGTGACCATACTTTTTCTCTATATGCCACAAATATTGCGGAAGAGCCACCATATGAGATAAAGGGCTATGAAAATATATACCACTGTAGCCAAATGCGCGGTTCTGTCTCGCAGAATCATATAGATTATACAACAGGCTAAAGGCCATGCCACCAGAATAAAAGGATTATAGCTGATGCATGTAACGAATTCGCCATGGAGCAAATGATAGAGCGCGCGGCTCGAACCGCACGACGGGCACTGCAATCCGGTGAGCAAATAGAACGGACACTTAGGAAACCAAATTGTGCACTCAGGGTTGAATATATACACAAGGGCGCATACCGACAAAGCGGCACACGCCGATAATAAAATCTTAAATCTCTTTGAAGAGGACATTACCTTGTGAATCATTCAAGCCCGTTGCGCATCAGATTCAGCATCATGCGGCGGTCAAGCACCTTTATCACGCCGGGTTCGTAACTTATGACACCGCTATCCACCAGCCTGTCAATAGCCGACATGTACGAACTCCTCTGTGTCCCGAACATAGAATAAAGATCCCTCTGCCTGCACACGATGGATATATCCGTGGCCGAAGGCTGAGTCATAGCCACAACCCACATGGCCAGACGCTCTTCTATGCTGCCGTTGGTCATGGACAATACACCCTCCACGCATTTTTGCGCATTCATCGACAGATAATTCAGGAAGTTGAAGAGGAAAATCTCATCAGAATTAAGAATCTTCAGATAGTCATTTTTAGATACCTTCACCACACTTACATTGTCGATGGCGGTGACGGTGCCGGGGTATACCGTTGACAATCCGAAAAGGAAATCAGGCGATACCACATCCGGAGCCTCAAGAGTCTGGTTGATGCGGAATCGCTCGTCGGCGTTCGATATAGAAATCCTCAGACTGCCTGAAATCACGAATAGCACATGGGTACAGGCCTCGCCGGCACGCACAATGATATCTCCGTCGCCGAATTTAAGGAAGTGTAATCTTGTGGTGCCCACCACCGAGGCTATTCTTTCCCTGGTGACACCTCTGAAAAGCGGCAATTCCGCCAATATGTCAAACATGCTATCCATGACAAAGTAAGTAATATTTTTTTGTATAGAAAGTGCGCTTCGGCGCCTTTCACTATCAGTTATTAACAAATGGCAGGTGGAAATAGTTCTGCTTTTCCCACCTGCCTTATTTTATGAATCTATCTGATAACCCAAGAAATCACTCTTCCCCGTCGAATCTCACTTTGTCGAGATCAGATTTGATATTGGGGAGCTCGAGTCCGTAATGGTGCTTTTTGTCAAGAGCCTTAAGCCATAAGGCAAAAATCAGGGCTGCAGCGCCAAGACTTGCGAAAAGGAGCATAGGCACAGTGTAATTATACTGCAATGGATCCTCCACACCGGGATTGGTGGCGGTAAGCACCTGCCCGATAAGGATGGGGAATAGACAAAGGCCTATGTTCTGCACCCAGAAAATCAGGGAGTAGGCACTGCCGAGGAAGCGGGCATCCATAATCTTGGGCACCGACGGCCACAAGGCCGCGGGTACAAGCGAGAACGATACGCCGAGCACCACAATAGCGGTGAAGGCAAGGACGGCAGATTTGACTTCCGGCAATATCAACGCGAATGTGAGGTGGCACACTATCATGAGCAATGCGCCGAGTATCAGCATAGTGGCACCCTTGCCTTTATGGTCAAGGAAGCTACCAAGCACCGGCGTAAGAATCGCGGCCCCTATGGGGAACCAGCGGAAAATATCCGCTGCCTGAGTAGCGTCGATGCCAAGATTGCACTGGAGCATATTGGCCGCATAACGCTGGAAGGGGAAGATAGCTGAATAATATAGCACGCACAGCATGGCAATAATCCAGAAAAGCTTGCTAGAGAATATGCCGGCCACATCGGAGAGCTTGAATTCCTCTTCCGGTTCGCCTGCGTCCTTGGCAGCCCCGAGCTCCTTGTCGAGCTTGCTATCCATGAATGTGAACACTATGAAGCATATAAGGCCAACAAACAATAGAGCCGTACAGAAGGCCACCGGTATAACCACCGTGGGGTTGTCCTTGCCCATCCAGTCGGCCAGACGCGGGGATATGGAGAATATGGCGAACACGCCCACACGGGCTATGGCCATCTCAAGGCCCATCGCGAGGGCCATTTCTTTGCCCTCAAACCATTTGGCGAGAGTCTTTGATACGGTGATACCCGCCATCTCGCATCCGCAACCGAAGATCATGAAACCGAAGGCAGCGAGTTTGGCACTGCCGGGCATTGTAGTCCACCAGCTGCTGAGCCATTGATCGAGGGCAGTACCCTGGAAAGCGTCGCTTAAACCATAAAGCTTGATACAAGCGCCTATTACCATCACAGATGCGGAGAGAGTGCCGGTGAAACGCACACCCATCTTATCAAGGATGATACCGGCGAGAATAAGGAAGCCGAACACATTAAGGATATATTCCGCACCGGCATAATATCCGAATGCGTCGGGCGACCAGCCGCGCTGCTGCTCTATGAGCGATTGCAGCGGCGACATGACATCGACAAACATATAGGCGAAGAACATCATTGATGCCACAAGTATCAATGCCGTCCAGCGCGCCCATGCGTAGTCGTTAAGTAGCTTTCGTGCTTTTGCTGTCATAACGTGTAGTGTAGTGTTAATTGTGGAGTTTTGATTGGTTTGTATGTAATTTTTCACAAAATTAGGAAAATTATTACTAACTTTGAAAAAAATATTAGACAAATCACAAGTTATTCGATTTCTGATGGGAAATTCGTTTGTAGCTCAGCCTCAGGGACGCCGCCCGTTTACCTTCGACAGGGTGGTGCGCATCATTATCAGCGTGGTATTCTTATGCGGTACGCTATGGCTCATCCACAGGCTTTCGTCGGTGCTTCTGCCTTTCCTCGTGGCATGGCTCATAGCTTACCTGCTTGAGCCTTTCGTGCAGCGCAACAGGCAGGTGCTTCATACCAAGGGGCGACTCTTGGCAGTAATGCTCACTCTGTTCGAGGTGATAATGATGGTGGTGGTTTTGGTTGTGGCATTCATGCCCTCGCTGATAAACGAGATGCATGAGGTGGCCGAATTGATACGCGCATACGCTGTGTCGGACAACGAGATAAGGTTCGTGCCCCCGCAGGTGCATGATTTCCTGCTTAGCCACCTTGACTTCATAGAAATATCAGACGTGCTCACGCGGCAGAATCTGGAATCGCTGTATGACCTTATAGGGTCATTCGTGTCGGGAGGCGTGAATCTTCTGCTCACGATGTTCAATTGGTTCCTGGTGCTACTTTACGTGATATTCATAATGCTGGATTACGAAAGGCTGCTTCGCGGCATAAGGCACATGGTGCCTCCCCGTCACCGCCAAATGGTATTCGCCATTACCGATGATGTGAAGGACAGCATGAACCATTATTTCCGAGGGCAAGCCCTGATCGCTTTCCTTGTGGGTATTCTATTCAGTATAGGGTTCCTGATAGTGGGCTTGCCGCTTGCAGTGGTGCTGGGCATGTTCATCGGGCTTCTTAATATGGTGCCTTATCTTCAGCTCGTGTCATTGCCCGTCACCACTGTGCTCTGCCTTGTGTATTCAGTGCAGGATAATACCGACTTCTGGCCCTTATGGTGGCAGTGTATGGCAGTGTACGTGGTGGTGCAGTGTATTCAGGACCTTTTCCTTACGCCCAAGATTATGGGCAAGGCCATGGGTCTGAATCCTGCCATAATACTCCTGTCGCTCTCTATTTGGGGGTCGCTTCTCGGCATTATCGGCATGATAATAGCTCTGCCGCTCACCACCCTACTGATTTCGTATTATAATGATTATCTCACCTACCGCGACGATGGGGAGCAACCATCGCGCACAAAGTGATTTTAATGAATATCAAGGGGATGAAATGGCGCCTATAGAAGCTCTTTACGCAGACATTCCTTCCAGCGGGCATAGGCTTCAAGATAGGGAGTGCGGTCAGCGGCCGGATGTATTTCGCCGAGTTTCACAAGCGAAGCGAATGCCTCTTTGTTGTCCTTGTATATGCCGGCACCCATACCCGCGCCCATGGCTGCACCCACAGCACCGTCGGTGTCGAAGAGGTCGATTGTGGCTCCTGATACGGAAGCGAGCGTGTCGCGGAACACCGGGCTGAGGAACATATTGGCCTTGCCGGCGTGGATTTTCTTGATTTCCATGCCTATGCTCTCCATAATCTCCATACCGTACATGAAAGAGAACACGATGCCCTCCTGAGCCGCGCGGAGCAGGTGTGAGCGGTTGTGGGTATTGAAGTTGATGCCGTGGAACGAGCATCCGATTTCGCGGTTTTCGAGCACGCGCTCGACTCCATTTCCGAATGGCAGTATCGAAACACCGGCCGAGCCCACCGGTGCCTGTGCGGCTATATCGTTCATCTCCGGGTAGGAGCATCCAGTGGGTGCTATATTGCGTTTGCACCAGGCGTTGAGTATGCCTGTACCGTTGATGCAGGTCATCACGCCTATGCGTGTCTGTGATTCGGTATGGTTGACGTGTGCGAAATTGTTGACACGCGACTGCGGGTCATAGTCCACGGTGCCGTTGATGCCGTATACCACACCTGATGTGCCGGCTGTTGAGGCCACTTCACCGGGATTGAACACGTTAAGCGACAAGGCGTTGTTGGGTTGGTCGCCGGCGCGGTAGGTGATGGGGGTGCCTTCGGCGAGTCCGAGTTCGGATGCTGCTTCAGCGGAGAGGCGTCCTTGTTCGCTGAATGTGGGCACTACTTCAGGCAGCAGCCCCATGTCGTAGCCATAGTAGTCCATCAGGAATTTTGCCGGGCTGTTTTCAGCGAAGTCCCAGAGCATGTATTCTGATAGTCCTTCGGGGGTGGTGCAGAGATGTCCTGTCATCTTCCATGCCACATAGTCGGCAGGGAGCATTATCTTGTATATCTTGCCGAAGAGTTCGGGCTCGTTTTCTTTCACCCATTGCAGCTTGGCGGCGGTGAAGTTGCCGGGGGAGTTGAGCAGGTGGCTGAGGCATTGCTCCGCACCGAGATCTTTGAATGCCTTTTCCCCGTATGGCACACCGCGCGAGTCGCACCATATTATGGCATCGCGAAGAGGGGTGAAGTTTTCATCGACACACACAAGTCCGTGCATTTGATAAGAGAATCCGATGGCCTTGATGTCCTTAGGGTTGATTTTCGATTCATCGAGCACCAGTTTGGTGGCCTCTTTCACGAAATCCCACCATGTTTCGGGGTTTTGTTCGGCCCATCCCGGTTTGAGGCTCTTTATCGCAGCCTCGCTTTTGGGATAAAAATCGGTAGCCACGGTGGCCCCGGTCTCGGCGTTCACCAGTGCTGCTTTCACCGACGAAGTGCCTATATCGTATCCTAATAAGTACATAGTTTGTTAAGGTGTTAGTGATTATATTATTGGTTTATTGTTTACAAATGGTATTAAGAGCGTAATATTCTCAATCGAACCTATTTAAAATAGCATCGATTTTAGAGGGGAAATCGACAAGTGATGGCAGCTCTTTGGCTTTCAGTATTTCTTCTTTTTTTCGGCTCATATCGCGAAGTTAATAAATTTTCTGCTACCGCTAAAATAAAGATTGGCAAAAAGCCATTTATGCGGACTACGAAAAATCCCGAAAAAACACATGGAATCTTTCATTGGGGTAGTATAGTATATAATAAATTGATAATCAACTGCTGATAAGGGACTATGAAAACAAAAAATAAATAATAATTAATGCGAGTGTGAACTTTTATGTTAACGTATATGTTTTTTAACATGAAGAGGGACGAAAAAAACAAACAAATCCGCTTCAACTTTTAACAATAATGGTTTATCTTAATAATTAAAGATTATGAAAAAGTTTTTTACACTTGCAGCTATGGCTGTTATGGCTCTTGGAGCATTCGCTCAGGATTGGTATGCCGGAGGTTCGGTAGGTTTCTGGCGCAACAGTACGGATAACGAGACATACTTCAATATCCTCCCAGAAGTCGGTTATAATCTCACCGACAATGTGGCCGTCGGAGCTGTGTTCGGATATAGCTATCAGTATCAGGACAGAGTAAACGTCAACTTGTTCAACATCGACCCCTATGTTCGTTACACTTGTCTTAAATCCGGGAAAGTAAGACTATTCATCGATGGCGGCATCGACCTTGGCATCGGATGGTCAAAAGCTCATGGCGACAAGTCCGACACAGCCGTGACCTACGGAATCGGCATTAAGCCCGGCGTATCCTACAGCCTGTCGGATAGCTTCAGCGTGGTAGCCCATATCGGACAGATTGGTTTCCAGGGTGGCAACGATGCATCTCATGCTCCTAACGAAGGTGGCTTGATGTTCGACACCAATAAGCTCTCAATAGGATTCTACTGCAATTTCTAAACGATACTCTCATATAGACAAAACGCGTGTGCAGCGTACTTGCCGCACACGCGTTTTGTCTATATGGATTGCCTTAGCCTTGCATCGGCGCAACTATTATTTAGCGCCGGCTATCTCGTTAGCCTTCACTACTGCCTTTGATATATGGTCGCAGATATTGTCTTCGCCTACCAGCTTGTCAATACCCGCTTTTACAAGTACCTGACGCACATTTTCGCGTACACCCGAAAGCACAATCTCTATATTACGCTCGTGCGACGAACGTATCAGTATCTCGAGGTTGTGAAGCCCAGTGGCATCGATGAACGATACCTTCCTCATCCTTATGATACGCACCTTGGGCTTAGTGCCAAGGGTGGAGCGCATCATCTCGTCGAATTTTGTGGCCACACCGAAGAAGAAAGGACCGTCAATCTCATACACGCCCACACCGGGGGCCACATTCAGCACCTCATGGTGGCTTTGACTGAGATCGGTGCCTTCGGCCACATCAAGTTTCTCGCTATATACCTTGATTTCGGTATTCTCGGTGACGCGTCGGAGAAACAGCACTACAGCAAGCAGCAAGCCTATCTCGATGGCGATGGTGAGGTCGAATATCACGGTAAGCAGGAATGTGACCACAAGAATGGAGATGTCGCTTTTGGGTGAGTGTAGCAGCCCCACAATAGTGCGCCAACCGCTCATATTATAAGCCACCATCATAAGCACAGCTCCTAAGCATGCGAGGGGCACATAATTGATAAGGGGCATAGCGAATAGGAAAATCAGGAGCAGCACTATGGCGTGGATAATACCGGCTATAGGGGTACGGCCGCCATTGGATATGTTGGTCATCGTGCGGGCTATGGCCCCGGTGACGGGGATACCGCCAAAGAAGGGTACCACCACGTTGGCGATACCTTGTCCGATGAGTTCGGTATTGCTGTTGGTGTGCGAACCGGTGACGCCGTCGGCCACAGTGGCAGAAAGCAGCGACTCGATAGCACCGAGCATCGCTATTGTAAAAGCCGAGGGCAGCAGCAGATTTATGGTGTCCATATTTAGCTCGAAAACATGTGGCGCGGGTATGTCGGTAGCAAGCGCCCCGAAACGCTGGCCTATGTTTTCGATGCCCATATCGGGGAGGAAGTATACCCCGACCGTAACCAATATTATAGCAATCAACGCACCGGGCAGCTTTTTGGAAATCTTAGGGGTGATTATGATTATAGCCAGCGACACGATGCCGCAGATGAGAGTCGGTAGCGAAATCCTGTCGAGCGACTTCAGATATAGAGCCCATTTGGGCAGGAATGAGCCCGGGATGTCGGTGAGACCGAGTCCGAGGAAATCGTTGATCTGTGTGGAGAAAATCGTAAGGGCGATACCGGCGGTGAACCCGACCACTATGGGATAGGGTATGAATTTAATCACTGTGCCGAGATGGAATAGCCCCATGGTGATAAGTATCAGCCCGGCCATAAGTGTGGCTATCGCAAGACCTTCAAGCCCGAATTGGGCGATGATATTGTACACTATCACGATAAAAGCCCCGGTGGGTCCTCCTATCTGCACCGTGTTGCCACCGAATACCGACACAATGAAGCCGCCTATGATAGCAGTGATAAGACCTATCGAAGGATTCACGCCAGAGGCGATGCCGAAAGCTATGGCAAGCGGCAGGGCCACTATACCCACTACAATACCGGCCACAAGGTCGCTGCGGAAGCGAGCCTTGTTATAGTGCTTAAGTGATGAAAAAAGCTTGGGCCGGAAATCAATTGATCCCGTTAGATTCATAAATAGTTGAATTAAAATTGTACCTATATTTTCGTTTTTTGAAGCTGCAAAGTTAGCTCTTATTCCGCAGACTGCAAAATATTAGTCACAAAATTGAAAAATTCAACTTTTCAATCTACAATAGGATTTGAGTGAAATATCTTATAATGGTCATCAATCCGCACCTGAGGCTAACGCAGTTTTTCTTTCAGCAAGGCGATGAGTTTAAGGGCGTTTTCGGGAGAGAGCAATTCTCCGGAATGCCCGTGCAGCCAGTCAACGTCGGGTATGGCCGCATAGAGCTCGTCGGCGGTGAGAAGAGGTGATTCGTCTGGTGCGGTGGCATCGAAACAGTTCATGTCGATATAGTATCGTATTTTGCCGGTGCGTCGCCAATCCTTTGAGCGATAGGGGTCGCTTGCGAAATCGCCGTGATACACGATTCCGGTATTACCGTCGCCCACACGCATCATCACGAAGTGGTCGCCTTTCTTTGCCTCTTCGTATTCATAGATGCTCCAGTCGGTACACCACCCGTCGGGAAATTCGGCGCGGTCGCGTATATAATCGTCAAGCCGGTAGCTGCTGATAGCCGGATTCCACCTCAACACGTATATGCGCGGGGGCTTGCCGTTATCCCCGTCCAGCACCGTACCTTGCACACTTTGATAAAAATTATCCCATTCGGCATCGCTCATTTTGCGCATCACGAATTGAGAATAGTCCACAAGTTCGAAGTAGGGATTGTCTCCCGCCTGCTCGATAAAGTTGCCCGTAGGTATAATCTTTAATGATGAGCCTCCATTGGCGGCAAGCGCCACCCTCTCGCAAATCCCCACGAATGTGTCGGCGGCATTGTTGAGAATGCGCAGGGTATATTCTATGCCGTTTGGCTCGGTGATAGAGCCGGCCTTGGCATTTTCGTAGTCGTTATATTCCCACTGCACTCTTACGAATTCGTTCATCGCATGCACTGCCAGATCATACTGCTCCGCCTCTGGGAAATAGTCTTTTGACGGTATCATATAATCACGGTTGATACCGCTTACCCCTATATGCTGCTCGGCAGGTGTGGACTCTATGAGGTAGAGCATGTTTTGCAGGCGGTTCATCACTATGTAGTCGAAATTGTCGTCGCAGAGCGAGAACTGCCCATTCGAGTATTCGTCATTAAGATATATCTCACAGTCAGGGCTGATTTCGCGGAGGGCTTTCATGTAGGCGAACGCGAGCTTCACGTCGCCGATTGAAGCGAGACAAGGCAAATCTATGTGTATGTGCTGATGCTCTTCATTGATTATAGTGACGGCCACCCCTTGCGTAGAGGCCATATACAGAGCGGTCTGGTATTCTTCTGTCTCAAATTCCGTGTTCCGGTTTTCTTCTTCGTCCTCATCCGGGTATGTCTTCAATATGCCTATGCTGCCGGAGAAGTCGTCTTGATTGCAGTATTTTGTGGCGGTGTCCCGCAGCTCGGTCATATCAGTCTTTCTGATGCCGAACACGTGAAATATTATTTCCTTGTTGGGTAAGTTGATATTTATGCCGGTGGCCACTTCTGCGATAAGGCCTATCGTTGGGTAGTAGATATAGCGGTCTATCACGTTCATGCCGTCGGAGGCAAGGGATTCGGCATAAATATCGAGTTCGCCGGCATACCATCCCGCATATTGCTCTGACGCAAAGTCGAGGATGTTTTCCAGCCCTGTAGTGCATGGTTTGAACTGTACAATCACCGCGCCGTCTTTGGTTTCCCACACGTAATCCGCGATGCCTGAAATAAGGTTGCCGTCATGGTCTACCCTTACAGGGAGGTTATGCCATGTCTTTTGGGGCATGCCGTATTTGTCCTTCAGGAAATTTTGCAGATTGTGCCATGAGGCGGTGATTAGTCCAGTGTCGGAAATCGCCTGTCCAAGCCCGTGTTCTTCGATTATATCGGCTATTTTGTGGGGCTCGGCGATGGCATCAGAATCCATAATGCTGAAAATATGCCGTATACAGCAGTTTACGGTATCCCAGTCAACTATATTGTTGAAGAACATGCGTAAATTGAAATTGTGCGAGTCGGTAACATGCCCTTTTATACGGATGGTGTCTGATGATATGGTGCGGTGGCTGTCGGATTCGGGATTGGCTGATTCGTTATAATCGCTGGAGTTGTCTTTTTTCATGGCTTGGTTTTTTAAGTTGAAAATTATTCGGAGGTTATACGATGAAGTGTAACCTTAAACATATGCAAATTTAAGGATTTTTTTGCAAATAATGATTTTAAGACCATAAATTTCCAGTGTTTTATATAGAAAACACCGGAATCACTCTCGATTATGGCTTCAAACACCGACAGGAAGTTTTTGGTCAAGTGTGTAATTGCTCATAATTCTTTGATAGTGGAGATTTTTGGATTATGTAAGAATTTTTAAATGAAAGAGCCGTGCAAGTTAATGCTCAAAATACTCAAATTTTTCATAAAGATTTGCAAATATGCTTTCAAAATGCTAACTTTGCAAAAGAGCCATATAATCGTCATAAAATCTCAATTACTTACTGTTATATAAACTTAAATCACCTCAGTATGAAACTATCACGCATCCTGCGATTGGTGTCTGTGATTATCCTGCCCTTTATTACACGTCACCTAAATGCAGCAGAAATCAATCACGTAATCAACATTTCACCTGACATGGTGACAGAACACGAATACCTTCCGCTATTAGAGGATGGCAAATCGTGGTGGTACAACTACAGAGTTGACAAAAACTTGATTGGTGCGGATGTGCATGATAGGAATTTGACTTTCAAACTTGAGGGGAAAAAGGAGATAGACGGTAAAGAGTACCATATACTTAATTTTTACGTTGATGGTGTTTTTGATGCCATAGCCGCATATCTATATGAGGATATCGAAAACAAACAGATATACGTCATACGTGAAAATCACGATCCTGAAATAATATGCGAGCATTGGTTTGCCGTATGGGATGGCTTACTTTATGACTTCAACGACCCCGATATGCCAATTCTCACTTATTACTCTGACAATAAAATTCCTGCGGAAATCGAGGTAAATGGCAACACATATTATGGATGGAAGTATGATGACGAGTTCTTCTCATTAGCCGCCGTCGAAGGATTAGGGTTAATATACAGCAATGATAAAAAACATTATCTAAATCCTACTCTGCTTGGATTTGTGGATCAAATTGCCGGAGGCACTCTTAATATTTATCCATACCTTTACAAGATAACTGATAAAGATGGTAATGTGCTTTACGAGATAAAGGAAAATGAATTCTCATCTCTCCAAACATCCTCTATAGATAATAAGATATCTGCAAGAACCGAAGGCAAGACTATCCTCATTGACAATCCATTTGCGACTCAAGTGACTGTAACAAATGGTGCAGGGATGCAAATTTACCAATCGTCAGATACAAATATCCGTATAGAGGCATCACCCGGCTTATATATGGTAATCGGAGACCATAACGCCACCAAACTTATTGTGAAGTGACAAAAATCTTAAAAGCATTAATACGGTTATTTTCAAACAACACTATCAATCCTCACGGAATTACGCTCCTTTAACAAGGATTAGGGGTAAACGCCCTCTTTCACACCAAACTTTATAAAGCCCGCGGTTGTTTTATCATTAAACGACCGCGAGCTTTTATCTTATTTATTTACGAGAGGACTTAATCATGGGAAGACGCATTGTAATATTAACATTCGTGATTGTGATGGCCATAGCTGCTATGGCTCAGCCTCCAATCAGACTTTCGGTAATGAAAGCCGAACCGGCCGATAGCTCCGACGTGGCATACTATGGCAAACGCCATTTCTGGCAGGCGGCTGCCACGGTGACCGCAATGGATTTAGGCACTTGGGCATTTGACAGATATATTCAAAAAGCTGATTTCGCAAAAATATCATGGCACTCGTTTACCGAGAATCTTAAGCATGGTTTTATATGGGACAATGACCAGCTCAGCACTAATATGTTTCTGCATCCATATCACGGCAATCTTTACTATAACGGCGCACGCGCCAACGGTTTTAATTATTGGCAATCGGGATTGTTCGCCTTTTACGGCAGCGCATTGTGGGAACTGGTACTCGAACAGGAATACCCCTCCACCAACGACATCATAGCCACGCCTATCGGCGGCATGGCCATAGGCGAGACTTTATTCAGGGCCTCTGATATCGTATTGAAGGATAATACGAGGGGATGGGAACGCTTCGGACGTGAGGCCGCCGCTTTCCTTATATCGCCAATGCGAGGGCTCACGCGCATCATCAACGGCGATGCCTGGAGGTATCGCCCCACCACCGGACGGCTTTTCGGCATACCCAATGTGGCTGTAGAGGTATCGCTGGGCACAAGATGGCTGAAGATGCAGAATAAATATAAGGATGACAGTTGGGGAGTGACTTCGGAGTTTAACTTAGAGTATGGCGACCGCTTCGAACTCAGAAGCACCACCCCATACGACTATTTCACATTCCATCTTGACCTCAACATGCAGCATACGCAGCCGATATTGGCACAGCTGAACATAATGGGGCGACTGATATCACGCGAGCTCCTCGACACCAAGGATCATGATATTAGCATCGGCATGTACCAGCATTATGATTTCTACGACTCTGACACCATATCGGAGAACACTCATCATGTGCCTTACAAACTGGGTATCCCGGCCTCGGTGGGTGCCGGACTCATGTACAGAGGCACTCATCTCGGTCCTTGGACTATCGATGCTTTTTCGCATGTGAATGCAGTGATACTCGGCGGCATTTTGTCAGACCACTACCGGCTGAAAGACAGGAATTACAATCTTGCCAGCGGCTTTTCGCTGAAGAGCGGTGTGAACTTCGTATACCGTAATGACATATTCTCGATTTCGGCTGAATATGACTATTTCCGTATGTTCACATGGGGATACCCGCGAAATACCGATATGAGCAACGTGGACGTGCGCACCCTTAACGCGGAGGGCGACGAGTCTGTGGCGATGTTTGCCATAGCCAAACTCAGGCTCGATTACCGCCTCTTCTCGCAGGTGTACCTATCCGGATCGTTCACTCACTATCTGCGATCCACGCGCTACCGCGATTTTCCGAAAGTGAAGTCTTCATGCTTCTCCACGCGCCTGATGCTTACATACAAATTCTGACTTCTCATGAACGCAAAAAAAGCAGTCCGCCTAATGGGTGGACTGCCTGATTCGTTTTAGCCTTCTGCCTACAGATTATTGGGGAGGAAGGATAGCGCCGGTGGGGCATACGCTCTCGCAAGTGCCGCACTCGATGCAGGTATCGGGATCGATATGATAGATTTCGCCTTCAGAGATTGCATCAACGGGGCATTCGGGGAGGCATGTGCCACATGCTACGCATGAGTCAGTGATAACGTAAGCCATTGTTGTGTAAAGTTTTAAGTTAAAGTGAATTAAGAGATTGAGTTGTCGGGGTGACAGGATTCGAACCTGCGACCACCTGGTCCCAAACCAGGTGCGCTACCGGACTGCGCTACGCCCCGATTGCCGAAAGGCGTTGCAAAGTTATGAAAAGTTTTTTTATCTGCAAAAGGTTTTAAGCGATTTTTTTTAATCAGTGCAGATTTTCATCATAAATTTTGGCAAAGGCAGGTATGTCGCTTATGATTGTCTGGTCGGGAGAGACTGGCACTACGGATATATATTTTTTAGCCAGCCAGTACTCATCGGTATCAGTGGCCTGCGGCTCGGTGTTGACAAATCGTCCTGTGAGCCAGTAGAAGGGGTCGCCCGAAGGATCGGTGTATCTCTCATACTCTTCACTCCAATGCCCTTGCGCCGCCCGGCACACCCTCACGCCATTGGGCACCACCAAAGCAGGGATATTCACATTGAGGCATGTACGGTGAGGCAACCCCTCGCGGAGCACCGTGGATGTAATACGACGCACATAATCTATCGACATGGAGAAATCGGCTTTCAGCGAATGGTGCAGCAATGAAAAGCCCACGGCCGGGATATCGACCATGCAAGCCTCCAAGACGGCTCCCATAGTACCCGAATACGTCACAGCCGTGCCAGAGTTAGAACCGTGATTGATGCCCGATAATACCAAATCGGGCTTACGCGGCACTATGGCGTGCAGAGCGAGCTTTATACAGTCAACCGGTGTGCCCGACACAGAGAACACCCTAGCACCATGGCTATCAGGATGCGAGGTTATGCGTAAAGGCTGCCCAACGGTCAGGGCCGACGATTTACCGCTTTGGGGCGTGTCGGGTGCTGCCACGATCACATCGCCCATATCCTTGACACACTCCACAAGGCTCATAAGGCCCTTGGCATGTATGCCGTCATCGTTGCTTATTAATATAAGTGGTCGCATATGATTTTTTGATAGTCTTATTCCTTTATATATACGGTGAATATTTATCGCAAAATTACTAATATTAATAGATGAGTGCAAAATCGTGGAACAAAATAATGTTAAAACGTGGAACATTCTTCATTCTTACGTTTTTTTTTGCTTACTTTGCAATCTCAAATAAACCACAACACACTCTTAATGGGAAAAATCATTGCAATAGCCAACCAGAAAGGCGGAGTGGGCAAAACCACCACCGCCATCAACCTCACTGCCTCGCTCGCATCGCTGGGCAATAAGGTGCTTCTTGTGGATGCCGATCCTCAGGCAAACTCCACTTCGGGTTTCGGCATAGACCCCCGTACTATGAACAGTTCGATTTACGAATGCCTCGCCGACTCGTACCCTATCGACGGAGCCCTCTCCGACACATGCGTAAAAGGCCTTAAGCTTGTGGGGTCGCGCATCGACCTGGCCGGAGCGGAAATCGAGCTTATCAACAAGCCCAACCGTGAACGCATACTGCAGTACTCGCTTAAATCGGTACGCGATAAATTCGACTTCATCATAATCGACTGCTCTCCCTCACTCGGACTTATCACCGTCAACGCCCTCACGGCGGCAGATTCTGTGATAATACCCGTGCAAGCCGAATATTTCGCCCTCGAAGGCATAAGCAAGCTGCTGAATACAATACGCATACTCAAAAATAAGCTCAACCCTTCGCTTGAAATAGAGGGATTCCTGCTCACAATGTACGACGCGCGCCTACGCCTGGCCAACCAGATATACGAAGAGCTGAAAAGCCACTTCGGGCGTATGGTGTTTGACACGGTGATACCACGCAACATACGTCTGAGCGAGGCCCCGAGCCATGGCTTGCCGGCCATCATGTACGATCCCGAAAGCCGCGGGGCGCTTAGCCATATATACCTTGCCAAGGAACTACAGACAAAAAACAAAAACTTCTTGAAGCAACCCCAAACAGTAGCCTAATACCAAAATGTCACTACCTAAAAGAGCAGCTTTAGGACGCGGGCTTGACGCGCTGATATCAATGGACGACTCGCCGGCTCGCGGGGCTTCGGCTATTAGCGATATCGAAGTGTCCCGCATTTCGCCGAATCCCGACCAACCCAGACAGACTATCGACGAGGAGGCACTCGACGAACTCGCATCATCAATACGCGAACTCGGCATAATACAGCCTTTGTCGCTGCGCATCACCGGCCCGGACTCTTACCAGATAATAGCCGGCGAACGCCGCTACAGGGCAGCCATAAAAGCCGGACTGGAGCGCGTGCCGGCATATATACGCACCGCCAATGACGCCGAGCTTACAGAAATGGCACTCATTGAGAACATACAGCGCGAAGACCTCAACGCTATAGAGATAGCACTCACTTTCAAAAAACTGATTGAACAATATAGCCTTACACAAGAGAAGCTAAGTGAGCGCATAGGCAAAAAGCGAGCCACAATAGCCAATTTCCTGCGTCTGCTGAAATTGCCGGCAGAGGTGCAGCTTGGTCTGCGCGACAAGCGCGTGGACATGGGTCATGCCCGCGCGCTCCTCACTATTGAGAAGCCGGCCCTGCAGCTCAAGCTGTACAACGAGATACTCCGCGACGGTCTGTCGGTGAGGAAAGTGGAGGAGCTTGCAAAGCTTTACCAAAACGGCGAGACCGCCCCCGAAAAGAAAGCAGCAGCGGAGACTCCTGACTCCTCGGCGCGCAGATTCTCGCCAAGCGATTTCAACTTGCTAAAGCAGCATCTGTCGTCGGCATTCCGCACGCAGGTGCAGTTCACATGCGACAAGTCGGGTAAAGGCAGAATATCCTTCCCGTTCAAAAACGACGACGAGCTGGAGAAACTCATAGCCCTATTCGACACCATTAACACAGGCGCGCAGTCCTGAGACACCTCACCAAATCATGATATTCAAGAAAACATATATGCCGACCGGCGCACTCCACACCATGGCGCGCGCACTCTCCGCTTGTGTTTTTTGCATGGCGGCATGTATCGGGGCATATGCCCAAATGCCTCTGCCGGAGGAGATACCTCTATCCGCAGATGACCTTGACGCCAATGAGGTGGTGACCGATGAATTCAGAGTCACCGCCGATTCTATACGCATCCTGGCAGCCGACACTATACCGGTGGCGAAGCCTTTTGACAAATTCTCGGATTTCGATCAATGGGAGCAGAGAGACGTGTCATACAACCCCGACCCCACAAGGGCTGTGTGGATGTCGGCTCTTTTCCCGGGCCTGGGACAGGTGTACAACCGCAGATACTGGAAATTGCCTATAGTAGTAGGCGGGTATCTGGGTCTGGCATACGCTACCTCCTGGAACAACACAATGCTCTCTGACTATACCCGCGCCTACCGCGACATAATGGACACTGACCCCACTACCAAATCGTATATGGATTTCTTCCCTCCCACGGTGAGCGAGGAGAGCCTTGACAAAACATGGCTTACGCGCCTGCTGCAGAGCCGCAAAAATTATTTTAGACGCAACCGCGACCTCTGCATAATATGTATGGTAGGCGTGTATCTGATAGCCATGGTAGACGCGTATGTCGACGCTTCGCTCGCGCATTTCGACATTTCCACTGACCTGTCGATGGATGTGGCCCCGGCCCTGATACAGGACGGGCGCAACAGACTACCGTCGGTAGGACTGCAATGGGCTTTCAACTTTTGATTATAACCAGAATATATAAGCATAGCAATGAATAAAAAACTCCTACTCCCCACCCTCCTGCTCTCGCTCAGCGCGCTATGGGCCGATGCCGCACCCACAGTGTACTCCGTAAGAGACACTATCACTGATAATAATATAATTTTCCCGGAGTCGTTTGACACGGACACAAAGAGCCTTATGACCGACTGGTACATGCAGCGGTACGCCGTGCTGGAAAGCGCGCCCAAGCAGGCCTCTGACACCCACGTCTCCGACCGCGAATACATCAACCGTCTGCAAAAGCTGCCCACTGTGATCGAGATGCCATTCAACTCGGTTGTGCGCCAATATATAGAAATGTACGCCAACCGCCGAAGCGAACTGGTAGAGAAAATGCTGAGCCTTGGGCTTTATTATAACCCAATTTTCGAGGATGCTCTCGAAAGATACGAACTGCCAAACGAACTGAAATACCTGCCCGTGATAGAGTCGGCCCTTAACCCTAACGCCGTATCCAAGGCCGGGGCAGCCGGCCTGTGGCAGTTCATGCCAAGCACAGCCACCGGTGAGGGGCTCGAGGTGAACTCCCTTATCGACGAACGCCGCGACCCTCTGAAATCATCGGAGGCGGCCGCCTCGCTACTAAAGAAGTTCTATGATATCTATGGCGATTGGTCGCTGGTATTGGCTGCCTACAATTGCGGTCCGGGCAATGTGAATAAGGCTATAAAAAACGCCGGCGGCAAGCGCGACTTTTGGGAGATATATCCTTTCCTGCCTGCCGAGACACGCGGATATGTGCCCGCATTCATCGCTGCTAATTATATAATGAATAATTTCGGGCTTCACGGCATATCGCCCGCTGTGGCTCGCGCGCCTATAGTCACCGATACCGTGCATATCACCGAACGCGTGCACTTTAAGCAGATTTCCGATGTGATGGGGCTGTCGGTGGAGGAGCTGCGCATACTCAACCCCCAGTACCGTAAGGATGTGGTGCCTGGCAATATTAAGCCATACACCCTGATTCTGCCCTCGGTACAGGCCTACTGCTATAAGGCCAACGTTGACTCTATATTAGGCCACGAGTCCAACCTTTACGCCACCCGCTCCACAGCGGAGCCGGCATCGTTGCCCCAGCCTACCGTGAAGTATCATACCGTGAAGAGCGGAGAGACCCTGCGCACTATTGCCAACCTTTATGGTGTGACACAGGAAAGTATCAAGAAAGCCAACAACCTGAAGTCGACTAAGCTGAAAAGAGGCAAAAAGCTTAAAATCAACGTGTACTCCGCTCCGGCAGAATCCACAGAGATAGCCAGCAATTCTACTGCTACGGCCAGCCCGGCTGCACAGTCAGCCTCAAGCGAGGTGTCCACGCCCGTGGCCCCCGCCAACCAGCAGACCCAGCCCACCAACGCAAAGAAAAAGACCACAGCGGCCTCTACCGCCAAGCCTAAGGTTACGTCTTATAAGGTGAAGTCGGGCGACACGCTGTCGGCTATAGCCACACGCCACGGTGTGACAGTGGCACAGCTAAAGAGCGCCAACGGCCTGAAAAGCGACAATATCAAAATCGGCCAGAATCTGTCGATACCGAGCAAATCCGCCGCGAATAAATCATCTAAGAAAAGATAAAACCATAGGAAACGTATTCCTTACTTAACAATCAATCCTTATGTCAAAAAAAAATTACAACCCCGAGCTTGACCCCGCGGAAGTGGATCCCGTGGATCTGCCGGAAAATGCTTTCCGCGAGCTTGGAGCCGATGAGGAATACCGTCCTCTGATGCATCCCGCCCATGATTATCCGGAAGTGACACCCTACTCCGTGACGATGGGTCTGATATTAGCCGTAGTGTTCAGTGCGGCGGCGGCTTATCTTGGCCTTAAGGTGGGCCAGGTGTTTGAGGCTGCCATACCTATCGCCATTATAGCCGTAGGCCTATCGGGCGCGCTTAAAAAGGATAATGCCTTAGGCCAGAATGTGATAATACAATCGATAGGCGCTTGTTCGGGCGTGATTGTGGCCGGAGCCATCTTCACTCTGCCTGCCTTATACATCTTGCAGGCCACTATTCCCGGCATCACCATCAATTTCTTCCAGATTTTCCTTAGTTCGCTCTTCGGAGGGGTGTTAGGTATCCTATTCTTCATACCTTTCCGCAAGTATTTCGTGAAGGATATGCACGGCAAATATCCGTTCCCGGAGGCCACCGCCACTACTCAGGTGCTTGTGAGCGGCAACGGCAAAGGCGAGAAGACCGCCGCACAGGCCCGACTGCTTGTGGTGGCATCGCTCATCGGTGGTATTTACGATTACATCGTGGCTATCTGCGGATGGTGGGCCGAAACCATCACTTCCACTGCCTACAGTTGGGGAGCTTCGCTTGCAGAGAAGAGCAAGTTTGTGTTCTCATGCAATACCGGCGCGGCAGTTTTGGGTTTAGGCTACATAGTCGGGCTTAAGTATGCGTTCATCATCTTTGCCGGGTCGGCTTTTGTATGGTGGGTGATAATACCAATGATGGGAGCCTACGGCGCTGCCGAAATACAGGCCATGAGCGCCGGTGAGATTTTCTCGGGATATGCCCGTATGATTGGCATAGGCGGTATAGCCATGGCCGGTATTATAGGTATCATCAAGTCTTGGCCTATATTATGCCAGGCTATCGGTCTCGCCGGGAAAGAACTTAAAGGTAAGGCTGATAGCGTGAAGCCTGTGCGCTGGCAGCAGGATATCTCCATGAAGCATGTGGCTTATCTGTCGTTCATAGCAGTAATAGCCGTATTTCTTTTCTTCTGGATTGGTGTGATAGGCACATTATGGCAAGCTCTTGTGGCATGGATAGTGGTAACGGTGATAGCGTTTTTGTTCACCACTGTTGCGGCAAATGCCATAGCTATAGTAGGCAGCAATCCCGTGAGCGGCATGACTCTCATGACCCTTATCATCGCTTCGGCAATATTCGTGGCCATAGGCCTCAACGGTGCCAACGGTATCATGGCTGCCATGGTGCTTGGCGGTGTGGTATGCACGGCTTTGTCAATGGCCGGTGGTTTTGTCACCGACCTTAAGATAGGATACTGGTTGGGGTCTACCCCACGCAAGCAGGAGACTTGGAAGTTTCTCGGCACATTGGTATCGGCTGCCACTGTGGGCGGCGTGATAATGATGCTCAATGAGGTGTATGGCTTCACGGGCTCTAACGCTCTTGCCGCTCCGCAGGCCAATGCCATGGCCAATGTGATTGCCCCGATGATGACCGACGGTAATGCTCCCTGGATTCTCTACATCGTGGGCGCTATTCTTGCCGTGCTTCTCAATTGGCTCGGTGTTCCGGCTTTGGCTTTCTGTCTGGGTATGTTCTTGCCTATGTCGCTCAATGCGCCTATGCTTGTGGGCGGTCTTGTGTCATGGTTTGTGTCGCGCAGCAGCAAGGATCCCGAGGTGGTAAAGGCTCGCAGCGACCGAGGCACGCTCATTTCGTCGGGTCTCATAGCCGGCGGCGCTCTATTTGGCGTGTTTGCGGCCATCACCATCATGTGCGGCGTCACTCCTCCCGACAATGCCTCGGAGTTCACGCCTCAGATTCTTGGCGTGGTGGCTTATCTCTGCATCATAGCCTACCTGTATTTCAATAGCTGCAAGGCCAAGAGCTGAAAAGCATAACGTAACACCTATAATTAGGACAAAAATGTGCAATTAGTTAATTGCACATTTTTTTGTCTGCCCTAAATCTACGACTATTTGGGAATTACGTCACAATAGACGGATAAATTGTTACCATATATTAAACATTTGTTAAAGTATGTAAATACGGGGGGGGGGTAAATTATAATGCTTAACTTTGCCAAATAAAATTGAATAATTCTTAACCTCGATAGAATACTGCATTTTAGACCTATACGAAAACTACATTCCTTTTCTTCCTATGCCATCAATACCCCCTCATACCAAAAATCATATATCCCACAGACATGGTCTAATACTTACATTCACAGCATTGACCATGCTATTTTTGGGAGGCATGATTTATATTGCATTTCGCGATACATCACTAAGGATGTTCGGCTGGTATGATTCATTAGGGCTAATGAATATAATAGATACCATACGCTCAAAATTCGCAGGAGTTTTCCTGAATGATTTTATAGTGTATAATTTGCCCGACCTGTTTTGGTTGTCTGCATACCTACTGCTCGTCAATGCAATCATTCCACCAACACAGAAAAAAATCAAGCTTTTTTGGATACTTCTCATACCCATATCGGCTATACTTCACGAATTTGCCCAAGGCATCGGATTAGCTAACGGCACATTCGATATAATCGATTTATTTTGCTATATATTACCAACATCTATAAACTTAATACTCTTACATTATGAAAAGATTCTTAAATTGGCGCAATGCGTCAATGGCATTTGTTGCGGCATCTCTCGTTGTGCTCGCAGCAGGATCCGATGATCCAAACGCTCCGGTTGATCCCGAAAATCCTCCTGTTGTAGAAGTTCCAGGCGAAGATTTAGAAGCAATTGTCAAGGAACTTGCTGAAAAATACTTCTTCATTGAGGATGCAGAGTTTGTAAAAGGTGAATTCCCGCAAGGCACAACATCAACCAATCTTGAAGGCATCACAATCAACAATAAAGCACTTACCGGCGGCATGAACTATGTCACAGTAGTATCGGCAGTGAAATATGATGAATTCTATGTGGGGATTGCCGGAGTGGACGGATATTTTAAATTTCGTCCGAATCCCGAAAACATCGCTTTCGATGAGGACACTTACATGTACACTTTTACCGTACCTATGGTATTTGGCCCGGATTATAATATAAATATCACTGTACTTATAAGTGCTATGATGCCTGACGGATATGTAACGCCAACAGTAGAAGAAACAGTAGAACATGTGGAAAGCCTTCCCGGCGATTTGCATGTAAACTTAACCTTTAACAACGAGAAAGACGTGGACCTCCATCTAATAACACCAGACGGTACAAGGATTTACTACGGTAATCGCGGTGGATCCGTTGAGCTTTCAGATAATAGCGTAATAGAGTATGGGCTTGACCATGACTCCAATGCTGCATGTAATATAGATGGGCTCAACAACGAAAATATCGTTATACCGGCAGCACTGATTCAGCCCGGATTATACACCGTTATTGTTGACATGTATGCAAACTGTGACCCAAGCATAGCTACAAGTTGGTCAGTAGTGACACGATATAAGGATGCCATAATACCAGCTTCCTCCGGGTCTAATCCAGTATCAGGCACATATCCGGCTTATGCCCCCTCCGGTGATCAGACAGTGGTAATGCAGTTTGAAATTACCGATGGTGAATCATCATCGCGAAGCGCTGATCGTCTTAAAGTCAAGGAAGGTACATTCAAAGCTACACCACTAAACAAATTCGACCTCCTAAAACTTGAATGGAACCAATAGCATAGCTACTTAAAATATATACTATTGTAATTATCTGCTTTTGAAATGAATCGCCTATCAAGACATGTGCCTGATAGGCGATTGTGATTTCTCTTCTCGTGTCATTTGTCCTCGTAATGCCCCTCTAATTCCACAACGAGGATATTTACGGTATCATCATAGATGTCATATATCATTCTATCATGTTTTGTAATATGACGAGACCAAACTATGCCATTTCCACCAACAAGCGGCTCAGGATGCCTCGTACCACTTCTCGGATGTTCCTCCAATTCTTTCAATAAATTTTTGAATTTATTGAAAGCTATAGGATTGGACTTCTTCCATTTCTTAAGCACTTTCTCCGTCTGCTTGGAAAAGTCTATCGAGTAACTCATAGTTCATCCATCCATTTAGCTGCACTCTGAGCATCACTAAAATGAAGTGTCCTACCTTCACGCAACTCGTTTCTGGCTTCATTTATGCGTTCTTCCATTTCTGGTGTAATCATCAAATCCCTTCTACCCACGCTTACAAGAGCATAGATATTGTTTTTTCGGCGTATCAACACACACTCTCCCTGATCTGCCCGTGCGAAAGATGCGGCCAAATTATTTCGATAGTCTCTTACTGATAGTGGTTCCATATCTTCACATTTAAAATTTGAGTGCAAATATAACACATTCTCAACACAATAACAAATTTGTGTACAAATTTGTGTACACAAACTTAAAAATTACCATTTAACAGTATCATAATACCCACTTTTACTCTTCCGAAAATCCCATTATTCATTTAGACAAATTAGCAATTTTTCTGTCAAATATAACTACTCAGCTATCGGCAAAGCAGACATCGGGGTGTGACGATGTGATTGGTCACTCAGACCAATGTCAGCACAGCGTCCCAACGTGAAAATTTGTTTTTCTTGGCGGTGTCAGCAACCGAATGGATTGCCATGAAATCCTCTGCACCTTGGTCGCTTCTGAAGCCACCGCTTCGTTTTTGCTTGACCTTCAGAATTCGGATTCCTCCTTCCGAGTCATTATTGTGTGACGGCACTTCAGGGTTTTCGAGGAATGTGAAGATGTGGTCTTTAAGTTTCCTCAGACTGTTGCGTAACTGTCGGAATTGCTTTTTGAATTTGTCAAGGTTCTCATTAAGCAGTTTGTCAAGGCTTTCAATCCACGTCTTTGAAGAGGTCTTTACTCCCGGATTCTCGTTTCGCCAATGGACGGCCTTTCGCAAAAGTTCCTGCAGCCTCAATGACCAGTTTTGCCCTTTGTCAAGTTCGTTGAGATAATTGAGATTCCGCAGAAGATGTGCGATGCATATCTGATGCCCTTTGACCTTTAGAGTGAAATATGCGGTGTGCCTGTCGGTTGTCAGCACCATGTTTTCCAATGCGTCGACACCGAATTTTTCGGTCATTTCCTTGGCTCCACGGCCTTTTGCAATCCATGTGAGCGTCAGCAAGGGATTCTGTAATATCCACGCCCACTTAAGCTTGCCGTTAACGTAAAACCCCGACTCGTCTGCCCCTCCAACGGAACTTTTGACAAGCTCATCAGAGATTTTCTCGCATATGGGGTCGGCTCCATAAAATGCACAAATCTTTTTTATGTGAACTATAGCTATATAACCTACCAATAACAAAAAAAGGGATCAGTAAACATAGACATAAATTTGATTACATACCCTTCCGATACAAGTGATTTATCACGGAAAACAGTAGCACACAAATGTTAAATAACGTTTAATTTTCATAAAAGGCATGAGTGGGCGACAATTTTTCATACCTTTGCAAAATAAATCAAAATTCAGTTAACTTTATAAAATTTATAATCTACACACTCCATGTTTTCAGTCGCTTCATATGACAGAAGAAAATTCGGCCGTGGCGTTGAAATTATCCTAATGTTTATAGGAATCACCGCTCTATTCGGCGGCGGGATGATTTACCTTGCATTCCGAGATACCACACTCAGAATGTTCGATTGGTATGAGGCTTTGGGGTTGATCGATGTGGTGGATAATCTGCGCTATCTATGTCGGGATATGCGTCCCGGAGATTTTATGCTCTACAACCTCCCGGATTTGCTATGGATTATATCCTATCTTCTTTTCGTAAACGCTCTGATACCCATATCTTACCGAAAGACTTACTTGTTTTGGGTATTTCTTATGCCCATACTGGCCATCGGCCATGAAATTATGCAGGCTTTCGGTCTGGCCAACGGCAAATTTGATGTTATAGACCTATCATGCTACATTGTACCTTTAACCATAAACTTAATATATTACCGTTATGAGAAAAAACTTTAATTGGCGCTCTCTTTCAATGGGCGCAGTAGCTGCCTCGCTCGTAGTGCTTGCTGCCGGTTCGGTAGATCCTAATGATCCGGATGCTCCGGATGAAGTACAGACTCCTAATGCCGCTCTTGGTATTCCATCCGATGATAACGCTTCTGACGCTCCCATTATTGAGAATCCGAACGTAAATGTATCAAATCCGTCTATTGTAATATCTGCGGATAAAGGATTTGATTATGCGTCAATTAATCTTACCGGTGTATGGGATGACGAAGCCGCAGAATGGTTAAAACTATACGGAACAGGTGCAAGTAACCAAAATCTATGGGTAACTGTAGATGACGCACCCAAAGGAGTAGACGTATATAACAACTCAGATGAAAACTCTAAAAAATTAATAGCCGATGTGGTATTCCTTGTTGACAACTCCGGATCAATGGGTGAAGAAGCAGAAGCTGTGGCATCAAGTATAATGGAATGGTCAACTATGCTAAGCGAAAGCGGCCTTGACCTAATGGTCGGTTGTGTAGGTTATGGTGACGCTACTACGGCTATCGATGGTGCTATAAACATCACTACATCAGCAGAGCTGAACTCATGGATGGAGAAAAACGGGTATGGCATATACCGCACTCACTATTTTGGAGGTGAAGATGCTGATAAACTGCGTCAACTCGCGACGGGTAGTGAATACAGAAATGGTGCATACAATGAATGTGGCATGGTAGCCCTACATTTTGCCCATGACAACTTTAATTTCCGCTCTGGCTCCAATCGCATATACGTGAATTTCACAGACGAGCCAAATCAACCTTATGGTATCGAAAAATGGTCTGTTGAGTACCTAAACCCATTAAATGGAAACTGGAAAACAAACTATGGTACGGTACATACTGTATTCAGCGAATACGAGAACTATTACAGCTACTCTAATCTATGGGATGAAAAGCCCTGGCTTATGTCAGACTATACTGGTGGTACCACCCTTTTCACTGATAGATACTTTACAGATTTCACACTTAAAAATATACCCGTCACAGGAGCTATGCAAAATTCATACATTTTGCGTATTACAAACATAGCAGCATATTTCGATGGACAGGAACACAAAGTGACAATCACCGTTTTTGACAAAAATGGTAAAATTCAGGCTGAAAAGAGCGTATATTTCAACTTTGGCACAAAATAATCTTTCCAAGAGTTCCCATACAACTATTATTTTCATTCTCGCCTCCCATATACCACGCATATGGGAGGCGTATTTTTATAGTTGACTATAGTCTACACAAAAAAAGATTAGTGTATTTACAAACGGAGTTATACCAGACGGTATGGAGAGTGAATTTATTCGTCTGAAAATTACCTTCTTGGTTTCGGGCGAATGAATTCGCTCCTCCATGCCACCTGATGCACCATTTAATGATGAAAAATGCAAATATCTTTTTAATACAACTATAAAAATTGAGAAAAGGTACAAAAATGCCGAAATAAAAATTGAGAAAAGGACATTTTATTATTCAAATATTTGGCAACTCAAAAAATTCTATCCATAGTCTACACAAAAAAGATTTGCGCAAAAGAGCGGAGCCACGGAGGGACGTGATTGTGTTTGACCCATGGCAAGAAAGCGCAATGAGCGGACCGTAGGCAGCGAATGTAGCTTTCGCCGCCATGGACCTGAGTACGTATCAAGTTGTGAGTTCCAGAGGGGTGATATTGTGGAATCAAACATACTCTTATGATATTATCAAACAGAGGGTTCATTATCGGCATATACAAAAAAAGAGGACGACTCCAACCTTTCGATTGTGCCGCCCTCTCCACGTTTCAACTATTTATTTATGAGAGCCTTTCAACCTAACATCACTGTCCAGTTGAAAGGACGAGGGAAATTATGACGCGTATGTTACGTTTCACTTTACGATATTATAACAATCTAAATGAGCGAAAAATGCCGTCAGCTTAATTAAAAAATATAAAACTGTGTCAATGGTCTGATTTTTTTGCGTTAAAATGTCACTTTTTTGTTAAATTTCAAACTGCGGTGCCTCCCCACTCGTCTTTATTAGCAAATTATTGTGGAAATTCTATAAAAAATGACTACCTTTGCAAGATAATTATCTTACTGCTCCACATGGTAATCGTAAAACGCCTATATACGTTCATGCTGCAACAGTTCCTGCCGTTGCTGGCCATGACGTTCTTCATAAGCCTGTTCATCGTGCTAATGCAGTTTCTGTACAAAATCATCGATGACCTGGTGGGCAAAGGGCTATCGCTCGGCGTAATCGGCGAACTGTTCTTCTACGCCGCGCTATCGCTCGTGCCCACAGCCCTGCCTATTGCCATACTGCTTGCCTCGCTCATGACGTTCGGCAACTTAGGCGAGAAGTTTGAGCTGACAGCCATGAAAGCCGCCGGAATATCACTGATCAGGATAATGAGCCCGCTCATAGCGTTTATCGTGCTGGTGGCCATAGGAGCCTTTTTCTTCCAGAACAACGTGCTGCCTGTGGCGCAGACAAAAATGTGGACTCTCGTATTCTCGATGCGACAGAAATCGCCGGAGGTGGAGATTCCCGAACGCGCGTTCTACGACCAAATACCGGGCATAAACCTCTATGTGGAAAAGAAGAACCCTGAAACAGGCATGCTTTACGACATGATAATTTACGACGTGTCGAAAGGCCTTGACAACTCCCGCGTGATTCTCGCCGACTCCGGCAAGCTCAACTTCACAGAGGACAAGACACACCTATTCCTGCAGCTTTACCAGGGAGAGATGTTCGAGAACATCCGCGACAACGCCCTTGGCAGCTCTTCCAACAAATATCTGCCTTTCAGGCGCGAGAGCTTCGACACGAAGAAGATATACATGACCTTTGACGCCAACTTCAACCGCATAGACGAGGGAGCCATGCGCAACCAATACATCGGCAAGAACATAGTGGAGCTACGCCATTCAATCGACTCTATCGGGGCAATAATCGACAGCGTGGGCACACGCTACGGTTCCGACCTCCAGGCCCGCACATACCTGAACGTATCATCATACCGAACGGAGCGTATCGACACCTCATCAGAGCCAAAATACCAAAGAATAGTGATACCGCCCGTGGCTATGCCCCGCCCGATTGATATCGACTCGCTATTCGCCACATCCACCCCCTCGCAACAGAAGACATACATATCGCAAGCCATGAACAAAGCGCGCCAAAACCATGACGAGTACCAGTTCAGGTCAGTGGTAATTAAGGACCAATCGATAATAATGCGTCGCCACGGCATTGAGATGCACCGCAAATTCACTCTGTCGTTCGCCTGCCTTGTGTTCTTCTTCATAGGCGCGCCGCTTGGTGCCATCATAAAAAAAGGCGGACTTGGCACGCCATTGGTAATCTCGGTGCTCCTGTTCGTGTTTTATTACATCATCGACAATACCGGATTCAAGCTGGCACGCGACGGCAAAATCGAGGTATGGGAGGGGATATGGCTAAGTTCGGCCGTACTGCTGCCTTTGGGCGTATATTTCACGTACAAAGCCGTAGGCGACTCATCGGTATTCAACATGGATGCCATCACTGCCTTCTTCAACCGGCTAAGAGGCAAACTGCCTGAACGCACCCTCGAGCCGAAGGAGGTGATAATGAACGAGGTTGTACCGGCCACCGCACGGGGCATGCTCACCTCATTCATAGAACATGTATCCATCGCGTCGGCCACAAAACGCACACTTATCGACAAGATACTCAGCCGCCCTAAGCTCAATGCCTTAGACGACGAGCTCAATAACCTTATCGACTATCTCTCCAACTCCCGTAACAAGCAGGTGATAGCACTGCTCAACAAATACCCGTTCGCACTCACTTATAAGCTTCTGCCGCAGGTAATCGACATAAGCAGGCAGATACTCGATACATACCCTCAGCCGGATGAACCCGCAACAATATCACCCGATTAAACGTTATGTATCAGAAATGTCAACATATTAAATATTTGAGGTATAAATAAATTAGATGACATACTTACTTAATCAATGAAGCTACAATATGCAGGATAAAATCAAGCTTGATAATATAGAGGATGCCATCGCCGATTTCGCCGAAGGCAAGATGGTGGTAGTGGTGGATGACGAAGACCGCGAGAACGAGGGCGACCTTATCGTGGCAGCGGAGAAGATTACTCCCGAGCAGGTGAACTTCATGCTTATCAACGCCAGAGGCGTGCTCTGCGCCCCCGTGACCATTTCACGCTGCAAGGAGCTTGACCTACCCCATCAGGTGGCCGATAACACTTCTATGCTGGGCACACCGTTCACCGTGACGGTGGATAAGCTCGAAGGATGCACCACCGGAGTGTCGGCACACGACAGGTGTGCCACAATACGCGCACTCGCCGACCCGGAATCCACACCTTCGACTTTCGGTCGCCCGGGACACATAAACCCGCTCTACGCTCAGGATCAAGGCGTGTTGCGGCGTGCCGGCCACACTGAGGCCGCCGTGGACCTGGCTCGTCTGGCTGGACTATACCCGGCAGCCGCCTTAATGGAGGTGATGAATGAAGACGGCACTATGGCACGTCTGCCCCAACTGCGCGAAATGGCCGACAAATGGGGGCTGAAACTTGTGTCGATACGCGACCTCATAGAATACCGCCTGCGCAACGAGCGCCTTGTGGAGATGGGTGTGGAGGTGGATATGCCCACCGTGTACGGTCACTTCAAGCTCATACCATTCAAGCAGATAAGCAACGGCTTCGAACATATAGCCCTTATAAAGGGCGACGTGTCAAACGGCGAACCGGTACTCACGCGCGTGCACTCGTCATGCGCCACCGGCGACATTTTCGGATCGGAGAGATGCGACTGCGGACCGCAGCTGCACAAAGCCATGGAGATGGTGGAGAAGGAGGGCCGCGGGGCCATAATATACCTCAGCCAGGAAGGTCGCGGCATAGGGCTGATGGAGAAAATACGCGCCTACAAGCTTCAGGAAGAAGGCATGGACACTGTGGATGCCAACCTGCACCTCGGGCACAAAGCCGATGAACGCGACTACGGCGTGGGCGCACAGATACTCAATCTCTTAGGCATCCGGAAGATGCGACTTATGACCAACAATCCAAAAAAGCGCGTGGGGCTTGAAGGCTACGGACTTAAAATAGTGGAGAATGTGCCTATAGAGGTGGAGCCCACCCCCTACAACAGATTCTATATGCACACAAAGAAATCCCGCATGGGGCATGACCTGCACAATTGCTGAGACCGGCAAAAAAAATTACTTTTGCTATATCAAAAATTATTAGTAATTTTGCAGACAGAAAAAAAGAATATACGTATCCAAAATAAATAATTCTAACAATGGTAAATTACAAAGATTTAGGTCTCGTGAACACCCGCGAGATGTTTGCTAAAGCCATTAAGGGCGGATATGCCATACCGGCTTTCAACTTCAACAACATGGAGCAGCTTCAGGCCATCATCAAGGCCGCTGCCGAAGAGAAGTCGCCCGTAATCCTCCAGGTATCCAAAGGTGCCCGCAACTATGCAAACGCTACCCTTCTCCGCTACATGGCAGAAGGAGCTGTGGCTTACGCTAAAGAACTCGGCTGGGAGCACCCACAGATCGTGCTTCACCTCGACCATGGTGACAGCTTCGAGCTTTGCAAGAATTGCATCGACATGGGCTTCTCGTCGGTTATGATCGACGGCTCGCACCTCCCCTACGAGGAGAATGTGGCCCTCACAAAGAAAGTGGTAGACTACGCACACCAGTATGACGTAACCGTAGAAGGCGAACTCGGCGTGCTCGCAGGCGTAGAGGATGAGGTATCTTCTGACCACCACACATACACCAACCCCGAAGAGGTAATCGACTTCGCCACCCGCACAGGCTGCGACAGCCTCGCTATCTCTATCGGCACTTCTCACGGGGCCTACAAGTTCACTCCCGAGCAGTGCACACGCAACGCCGAAGGCAAGCTTGTACCCCCGCCATTGGCATTCGACGTGCTCGACGCAGTGATGGAAAAACTCCCCGGATTTCCCATCGTGCTCCACGGCTCTTCTTCAGTGCCCCAGGAATACGTTGACATCATCAACAAATACGGCGGCAAGCTCCCCGATGCCATCGGTATCCCCGAAGAGCAGCTCCGCAAGGCAGCCAAGAGCGCCGTTTGCAAAATCAACATTGACTCCGACAGCCGTCTGGCCATGACAGCCGCCGTGCGCAAAGTGCTTGCCGAGAAGCCCGGCGAATTCGACCCCCGCAAATACCTCGGTCCGGCCCGCGACGAGATGGAGAAGCTCTACAAGCACAAAATCGTGAATGTGCTTGGCAGCGACGGCAAAGCCGAATAAAAACACGCTATACACATAGTTTGACAGGGAGGAAGCACATCCAAGCTTCCTCCCTTTTTCTTGCCCTTTTATCAGAGGGATATTTTACCGGCGATACATCGACAGAAAATTTATAAGCATTTTTTACGCTTATTTTGGTGGAAATTAGAGTTTTTTTTGATAACTTTGCAAAATAAAATCGATACCTAAAAGCGGCTTCACCGCCTTATGCCATCCAATTGGATAGCTATCAGACAGATAGCTACCTTATTTGTGTTTGTAGAGGTAAAGCCGATGGAATCACAAATTGCAAACAATAGTAAAAACAATATGATATCATTAGCTATTTTCGGAATTGAGAACAATGCTGTGCTCGCGCTTACGGCATTGATTACCGGCGCGGCTCTTGTGGCTCTTGCCCTCTGGATTGCCGGTCTGATCTCGCCCCGCTCATTCAACCCCGCTAAGGGTGAGCCCTACGAGTGCGGTATCCCCACTCGCGGCGAAAGTATGTCGCAGTTTAAGGTAGGATACTACATGTTTGCAATTCTATTCCTCATGTTCGACGTGGAGACGGTGTTCCTGTTCCCATGGGCCGTGAAGATGAGGGACCTCGGCATGGGTGGATTGTTGAGCATCGCTGTATTTTTCGGTATATTAGTGCTGGGTCTTGTGTACGCCTGGCGGAAAGGAGCTCTCGAATGGAAATAACGACAAAGAGCATGCCATATAGCGCATGGAAAGACAATGAATACATCGAGAAGCTGCAGAAGGAGCTTCAGGAAGCAGGCACCAACGTGATTGTGGGCTCGCTTGACAACCTTATCAACTGGGCACGAAGCAACTCGCTATGGCCCCTCACTTTCGCCACAAGCTGCTGCGGCATCGAGTTCGTGTCGTTAGGAGCAGCACGCTTCGACATGGCACGCTTCGGATGGGAAGTGGCGCGTTCATCGCCCCGCCAGGCCGACTTCATGATGGTGGCCGGAACTATCGTCAATCGCATGGTGCCGGTGTTCCGCCGTCTATACGACCAGCTTGCCGAGCCTAAATATGTAATCGCTTGCGGCAGCTGCGCTATCAGCGGCGGTCCGTTCCGCAAGTCTTACCATGTGGCTAAAGGCATTGGCGACATCGTGCCTGTGGATGTATGGCTGCCCGGATGCCCGCCCCGCCCCGAAGCAATGATCTACTCTATCATGCAGCTTTCAAGAAAGATGAGGGTGGAGAGATTCTTCGGTGGCGTAAACCGTCAGGAGAAACAGCAGGAATTTCTGAAAGAGCATCCCGTGGAAGGCGTCAACGACTGATATGCGCCTCCCTTGGCTTATCCTGACAAAATATAATCACTGATATACATAGAACCGGCTAATACATATACGAAAGCGCGCCGTTTCTAAATCGAATTAAAACAAAATTAAAACCATTGACAATATATGGCAAACCTAAAGGAAACGATTGCCAAAATATGCCCGGAAGCCACATTCGAAGATGCTGATGTGCTCTTGGTAAATGTACCCGACAGCAAATGGCACGCCTTCGCTATGGAGCTCAAGAATAATCCTGACCTTGCCTACGACGACCTTATCACAATCGTGGGTATGGACTGGAAGGACAAGATGGGCTGCGTATATTATATGATGTCTACCTCGCATGGTAATGATGTGATTTCGGTACGCGTCACCACCGACAACCGCGAAAACCCGATGATACACTCAGTATTCGACGTATGGGCCGTAGCTACCCTTTTCGAACGCGAGGTGTACGATTTCTTCGGCATAAAATTCATCAACAACCCCGATATGCGCCGTCTCTTCCTCAGCATCGACTGGGTAGGACACCCACTGCGTAAGGATTATGACGAGGACCCGGCACTCAACCCAATATCCACCGAAAGCGAGCGTCAGAGCGACCTAACACAGTCATGGGTGGAGAAGCCCGACGGATCAATCGAAAAATTGGAGACCGAAGTGTTCCATCCCGGTGATTTCGTGGTGAATATCGGTCCGCAGCACCCTTCTACCCACGGTGTGCTTCGTTTCCGCACCTGCGTTGACGGCGAGACCATTAAGAAAATCGATGTGTATATGGGATATATACACCGCGGTATAGAGAAGCTTTGCGAGAACCTGACGTATACTCAATGCCTGCCGTTCATGGACCGTATGGACTATTTCTCGGCCATGAACTATCACCACGGCCTGTGCCGCTGCATCGAGCGCGCCGCAGGTATCACAATCAGCCGCCGCGCCGAGGTGATACGCGTGATGATGGATGAGCTGTCGCGTATAGCATCGCACATGCTGTTTATGGGTACATTCTGTATGGACTTGGGCGCCACCACCATGCTATTCTACACACTGCGCGTGCGCGAGCAGATACTCGACATATTGGAGAAGACAGCCGGAGCGCGCATGACATTCAATTACGACTGCATAGGCGGCGTAATGCAGGATTTGCACCCCGATTTCGTGAAGGATGTGCATGCCCTGCTTGATGTGCTACCCGCCAACATCAAAGAATATAATAAGGTATTCGTGGGCAACATCATAGCCCGCAACCGTATGGAGCATGTGGGCGTACTCTCAAAAGAAGACGCTATCGCCTATTCGGTATCCGGCCCATCCGGACGCGCATCCGGCTGGAGCTGCGACATTCGCAAAATCCGCCCCTATAGTATCTATCCCGAGCTCAATTTCGATGAGGTACTTGCCACGGAGGGCGACGCTATGGCACGCTTCAAATGCCGTCTGCGCGAAGTCGAGGAGTCGGCCAAGATTCTCTCACAGCTTGTGGACAACATCCCCGAAGGCGAAATATGCGTGAAAGTGCCCAAAGTGCTGAAGCTGCCGGCAGGACACTGGTTTGAGCTGGTGGAGGGATGCCGCGGCATGTTCGGCGTGTACATTGAGAGCGACGGCGGCACAAAGCCCTACCGTCTGAAGCTTGTGCCCCCATGCTTGCCGCTTGCCGGTGTGGTGGACCATATCACCGAAGGCATGAAGATTGCCGACCTTATCACTATCGGCGGTTCGCTTGACTACATCATCCCTGATATGGACCGTTAAGACTGTGAATCTAAGCAAATGACTATCAATAGTTATTATCACAAGTAATAAACCAATTAGCTTACTTTTAAAAATTATATAAGAGATGTTTAATTTCTCAGTCGTAACAGAGGCGATACACAATTTTCTCGCTATAACCTTGGGATGCCCATCGTGGCTCACCGTGACTATAGAGTGTGTATTCATCGGCATAGGCTTATTGCTGGCATATGCGCTCCTCGCCCTTTTCTATATCATATACGAGCGTAAGCTCTGCGCCTATGTGCAGTGCCGTGTGGGTCCGGTGCGTGTGGGCCCTTGGGGTCTTCTCCAGGTGTTCGCCGATATGTTCAAGATTCTTATCAAGGAGCTTATCCACCTTAATCATATCGACCAATTCCTGTTTGCCCTCGCTCCCTATCTGGTGATTATAGCTTCGATGCTCGCATTCGCAGTACTGCCCTGGGGCAACGGATTGCAGATTATTGATTTCAACATCGGTATTTTCTTCCTAATCGCCGTAAGTTCCATAGGTGTGCTCGGCATACTTCTGGCAGGATGGTCGTCCAACAATAAGTATACCCTTATCGGCGCGCTTCGCTCCGGAGCTCAGATGGTGAGCTACGAGCTATCAATCGGTCTGTCGATTCTCACTATGGTATGCCTTGCAGGCACAATGTCAGTCACCGGCATAGTGGCAGAGCAGCAGGATTTATGGTTCATATTCAAGGGCCATATCCCCGCTATCATAGCTTTCATCATCTATATGATCGCAGGCACGGCAGAGACTAACCGCGGCCCGTTTGACCTTCCGGAGGCAGAGAGCGAGCTTACCGCCGGATACCACACAGAGTATTCGGGTATACACTTCGGCTTCTTCTACCTCGCTGAATACCTCAACCTTTTCATCGTATCCGGTGTGGCAGCATTGATGTTCCTCGGCGGCTGGATGCCTCTACACATTCCCGGATGGGAGTGGTTCAATAATATCATGGACTATATACCCTCTATAGTATGGTTCTTAGGCAAGGTATTTGTGCTCTCGGCAGTGATAATATGGTTCAAGTGGACATTCCCCCGCTTGCGAATCGACCACTTGCTTGCCTTTGAATGGAAATATCTACTGCCTATCAACCTATGTAATCTGGTGCTGATGGTTCTCATCATCGTATTTGGCTTGCATCTTTAAATCATAACAAGAATAAAAACAATAAACTCCATATACAACTATGAGCGAAAACTACGGCAAAATAGCCCAGATTATCGGTCCTGTGGTCGACGTTGCCTTTGAAGGCGATGACAATCTGGTGCCGCCTATATACACCGCATTGAGTATCGCACGCGAGGATGGCTCGAAGCTTATCCTCGAAGTAGAGCAGCACATCGGCGAGAATACCGTGAGATGCGTGGCCATGGAAAGCACCGACGGCCTGCAGCGCGGCATGAAGGTGGAGAGCCTTGGCCGTCCGATAGCAGTACCTACAGGCGACCAAATCAAGGGGCGCCTTATGAACGTGCTCGGTGAAACCATAGATAACCTCCCGGCTCTCAACCGCGACAATCTCCGTCCGATACACCAGCCGGCTCCCGAATTCGAAGACCTCACCATAGGCACTGAAATCCTTACCACCGGTATCAAGGTGATCGACCTCCTTGAGCCTTATAGCAAGGGTGGCAAAATCGGTTTGTTCGGCGGTGCCGGTGTAGGCAAAACCGTGCTCATCATGGAGCTTATCAACAATATCGCTAAAGGGCATGACGGATTCTCGGTGTTCACCGGTGTGGGCGAACGCACACGTGAAGGCAACGACCTGCTGCGTGAAATGATCGAGAGCGGTGTAATGCGCTATGGCAAGAAATTTGAGGAAGGCATGGAGCGCGGCGAGTGGAACTTACACGACGTGGATATGAACGAACTCAACGATTCACAGGCCACACTCGTGTTCGGACAGATGAACGAGCCCCCGGGCGCACGTCTGCGCGTGGCACTTTCCGGACTGTCAGTGGCAGAGCAATTCCGCGATCAGGGTGCCGGCGGTAAGGATGTGCTTCTTTTCATCGACAACATCTTCCGTTTCACTCAGGCTGGTTCTGAGGTGTCAGCTCTTCTTGGCCGTATGCCATCGGCAGTAGGTTATCAGCCAACTCTCGCATCAGAGATGGGCGCACTACAGGAACGTATCACCTCTACCAAGAACGGCTCTATCACCTCAGTACAGGCCATCTACGTGCCGGCCGACGACCTTACTGACCCCGCGCCGGCCACAACATTCAGCTTCTTGGATGCCACCACCGTGCTTTCACGTAAAATCGCCGAACTTGGTATCTATCCCGCGGTAGACCCGCTGGAATCGACATCTCGAATCCTTGACCCGAACATCATCGGTGAGGACCACTACAATACAGCACAGGCTGTGAAGCAGCTGCTTCAGAAATACAACGAACTTCAGGATATCATCGCCATCCTCGGTGTGGACGAGCTATCCGACGAAGACAAGCTTGTGGTGGCCCGCGCTCGCCGCGCACAGAGATACCTCTCGCAGCCTTTCCATGTGGCAGAGCAATTCACCGGACTTCCGGGCGTGATGGTACCCCTCAACGAGACTATCCGCGGCTTCAAGATGATACTCTCAGGCGATATGGACGAATATCCCGAACAGGCGTTCCTCAACGTGGGCACCATCGACGAGGCTATCGAGAAGGGTAAGAAACTCCTTGCTGAGGTAAGCAAATAATCGCCAAAGGTAAATACCGACGATTACGGAATACGCACAGCAAAACACATTAAATCTGAAAAAAGATGACACTGAAAATCATATCCGCAGTAGAAATCGCATATGAGGGCGAAGTGCAGAGCGTGACACTTCCGGGCACTATGGGCAATTTCACAGTGCTGCAGAATCACGCATCACTGATTTCAACCCTTTCGCCCGGTAAAATCATATACCACACCGCTGACTCATCCGAGCCTGTGAGCGTGGAGATCGGCGGCGGATTGGCAGATGTCGACAACAACATGATATCAGTTTGCATTTACTAAAAGAAGATATGAACCGTCTGTTAATAATATTAGCGATGGCGATCGGCATGCTTTCTCTGCCCTTTATGGCACGAGCCGAAGAGGACGCGAAAGCCAACGAACCCATCAATCCCAAGGAAATCATCTTCGAGCACCTTGGCGACGCCTACGGCTGGGAGGTGCCGTTCAACCATCATGTGCGCATCCCCCTTCCTATAATCGTAAAGGCTAAGGATGGCGGCTTCCATGTCTTCTCATCAGCCCGAATTCAGCACGGTGAGGAATACACCGACGACGGATGCACATTCATGCTTGCCCCTTACGGCAGCAAGTACGAAGGCAAAGTGGTGCAGATAATCGATGGGGAGGAATACCGCCCGCTTGACATATCCATCACCAAGAACGTGGCAGCGCTATTCGTGTCGCTGATATTGGTGTCCGGTCTTATGCTTTGGCTTGCAAGCTGGTACCGCCGACACGGCTACAAGGCACCCCGCAAGGGTCTCGGCGCAGTGGAGGCATGCGTAGAGTTTGTATACGAAGGTGTGGTTAAATCCACCTTGGGTGATGAGGCCAAGAAATTCGCGCCTTACCTACTGACGGCGTTCTTCTTCATACTCGGCATGAACCTGCTGGGTCTGATAGTGGTATTTCCCGGTGGAGCTAACCTTACCGGCAACATAGCCGTGACCCTGGTAATGGCCATACTCACTTTCCTGGTGACTAATCTCAATGGCACCAAACACTACTGGAAGGAAATATTCTGGCCCGATGTGCCGTTGTGGCTGAAGTTCCCTATCCCTATCATGCCGATTATCGAAATCTTCGGTATGTTCACCAAGCCGGCGGCATTGACAGTGCGTCTCTTCGCCAACATGATGGGCGGACATATGATAGTGATAGTGCTGACGCTGCTTATATTCATCTTCTCGTACATGAGCCCGTTAGCCGGAGGAGCCACCACTGTGGTATCACTTGTGTTCTCGGTATTCATGCTTCTGATAGATGTGCTTGTAAGCTTCATTCAGGCATACGTATTCACTATGCTGTCCACGATATTCATATCACTGGCACGCGACAAAGGCCATGAGGCAGCTCCCCATAAAGCCTGAAGTCAGAACAAGCCAAAACACTTAAAACAAAATAATAAACAAAATAACAAACCCTTAAAAACAACACAACTATGTTAGGTATCTTAGCAGAATTGGCCATCGCTGGCCTCGGAGCAAGTATTGGCGCCGGCATCGCAGCAATCGGTGCAGGTATCGGTATCGGTAAAATCGGCGCATCGGCCATGGAAGCCATCGCGCGTCAGCCCGAAGTGGCAAGTGATATCCGTAGTAACATGATCGTTATCGCCGCCCTTATCGAAGGTGTGGCACTCTTCGCTGTTATCGTTTGTATTCTCGCACTCTTCGTATAATCATAAAGCTCTCTGTGTAAATGGAACTATTCACGCCTGATTTCGGCTTGATATTCTGGATGTTTGTGTCGTTCGGCATCCTCTTCCTTATACTTTGGAAGTTTGCCTGGCCACAGATACTCAAGGGGATCGACTCCCGAGCCGACCTGATAGACAAAGGTGTGGAGTATGCGCAAAATGCCAAAGAGCAGCTTGACAACGCCCACCTGCAGGCAAAACAATACATAACAGAAGCCCAGAAGAAGCAGGCAGAGATGCTCCGCGAGGCCGACAAGATGAAAAACCAAATCATCGAGGAAGCCCGCTCGGAAGCTCAGAAAGAAGCACAAAAAGTAATGGACCAGGCAAAAGTGTCGATTCAGCAGCAGCAGAAAGAGGCAGAACAGCAGTTCCGCGACTCTGTGAGCGAATTCGCCCTGCAAATAGCCCAAAAGGTGGTGAAGCAGGAAATGACAGATGCCAAAGCCCAGAACAAGCTTGTGGATAATCTGCTTAACGAAATGGAAAGTAAAAACTGATATTAATCATGGACCAAGGACTTATACCAAAGCGATATGCCAAGGCTCTTTACGAAGTGGCTAAAGAGAGGGGCACGGAGAAAAAGCTGTATGATCACATGCGTCTGCTGACGGAGGAATTCGCGGCTCAGCCTAAGCTCAACGAGACGATGAACAATCCTTTTGTAAGCAATGCCGACAAATCAGCACTTATCTACACGGCTTGCGGTACCGACGAGTCGGACGCCACTCTTCACAACTTCATAAATCTGCTCGAAACTAACCATCGCATGGGTATGGTCCGCGACATCGCCGCAGCATACCAGAAAATCTACCGCGAGGCCAACAACATCTACAAGGTAGAGGTAGTGTCGGCAGCCCCCATGACCCAAGAGGCCGAGCATAGGCTAAAAAAGCTTGTGTCGGCGCACCTCAACGGTGGCACTATGGAGTACTCCAAAAGAGAGGATCCCGACCTTATCGGCGGCTTCGTGATCAATATCGACAACCAGCGTCTCGACGCTTCTGTAAAAAATGAATTGAAACAATTGCGTTTGAAACTACTTAGCAACAAATAAGCTTACAATGATTAATCCAAGCGAGATATCGGAAGTTCTGAAACAACAATTAGAGAACGTCAACTCAAAAGTTTCGTTCGAGGAGGTTGGCACTGTACTGGAGGTTGGTGATGGCGTGGCTCACGTCTACGGCCTTGACAATGTGCGCGCCAACGAGCTCGTGGAATTCGAGAATGGCGTGAAAGGTGTGGCTCTCAACCTTGAGGAGAGCAACGTGGGTGTGATTTTGATGAATAACGTAAACAAAGTCACCGAAAACATGACCGTACGACGCACCGGCGAAATCGCTTCCATTCCCGTTGGTGAAGGTCTGCTGAGCCGAGTAATCAATGTGCTTGGCGAGCCTATCGACGGACGCGGTCCCATAGAGGGCGAGCTGCTTCTTATGCCTCTCGAACGCAAAGCACCGGGCGTAATATACCGCCAGCCGGTAAAGCAGCCTCTACAGACGGGCCTTAAGGCTATCGACTCAATGGTGCCCATCGGTCGCGGACAGCGTGAGCTGATTATCGGAGACCGCCAGATCGGTAAGACGGCCATTGCAATCGACACCATCATCAACCAGCGTAAGGATTACGAAGCCGGCAAACCCGTGTACTGCATCTATGTGGCTATCGGACAAAAGGCTTCCACAATCGCCGCGCTGGTGGATACACTACGCAAAAACGGCGCGCTCGATTATACAGTGGTGGTAGCAGCCACGGCATCCGACTCGGCTTCCATGCGCTACTACGCCCCGTTTGCCGGCGTGGCCATCGGCGAATACTTCCGTGACACCGGCCGCGACGCACTCATCGTGTACGATGACCTGTCGAAACAGGCAGTAGCATACCGCGAGATTTCTCTTATCCTCAAACGACCCTCAGGCCGTGAGGCATATCCCGGTGATATCTTCTATCTGCATTCGCGTCTGCTCGAGCGTGCAGCCAAGATTATCGACAATCAGGAAGTGGCATCCACAATGAACGACCTCCCCGCCGTGCTAAAGGATAAAGTGAAAGGCGGCGGATCGCTCACTGCCCTCCCTATCATCGAGACACAGGCAGGCGACGTATCGGCATATATCCCCACCAACGTGATTTCAATCACCGACGGACAGATATTCCTTGAGACAGCCCTATTCAACCGCGGTATACGCCCTGCCATCAATGTGGGTATCTCCGTGAGCCGCGTAGGCGGTAACGCTCAGATAAAATCGATGAAGAAAGTGGCCGGTACTCTGAAAATCGACCAGGCACAGTTCCGCGAACTTGAGTCGTTTACAAAATTCGGCGGTGATATCGACCCCGTGACAGCTCGCGTAATAGACAAGGGACGCAAGAACGAGCGCCTGCTCATCCAGCCCCAATACCATCCAATGGCAGTGGAGGACGAGGTGGCTCTTATCTTCTGCGGCGTGAACGGTCTGCTTTCAGAGGTGCCCATGGACAAGGTGGCTGACTTCGAAAAGCAGCTCCTGCAGCTCCTGCATGCCCGCCATGCCGAGGACGTGCTTACGCCCATAGCCCAAGGCAAACTCACCGACGATGTAACAAGCAAGCTTACCGAAGCCGCACGCGAAGTGGCCGGCTCGTTCGCAAAATAACACTATTCTTAATGGCGAAGGCTTCGGCCTTCGCCACTATATCTAAAAATTTCTATAATGGCAACACTAAGAGAATTGAAAGGACGCATCGGCTCGGTAGCATCTTCAGAGAAAATTACCGGCGCGATGAAAATGATCTCATCGGCTAAAAAGAGAAAGGCCGAAGGAGAGCTTCGTCGTCTTCTGCCATTCCGCAACCAGATAGAGACCATCATAGGCAATCTATTAAGCGCCGATGCTGAATTCTCGTCGCCATTGACGCAGACTTCTCCGGTAGAACGCATGGCCATAGTGATTTTAGGCAGCGACGATGGCCTGTGCGGAGCCTACAACGTGAACCTCTACAAGCATCTGGCAGCTCATTTGGCCGAGCTTCGCGACCTTTACGGCGAAGGGGTGAAAATCGACCTATATCCTATAGGCAAGAAAATGGTGAAGACTGTGACCAAACTTGAAAGCCCCACAGTGAGTGTGATAAAGACACCGGATGTGAACAGCAAAAGCACAGGCGATAGCGTGAAGGGCTTCAACGACATGCTACAGCAGAAATTCCTTAAAGGAGAAGTGACTCGCGTGGACATCGTGTACATGAAATACATATCCACAAGCCGTCAACGCCCCATGGCCGACAAGATGCTGCCTATTACGCCCGACATCTTCAGCGCCGATAAGGCCAAGACTACGGCGCGTCCTTATATTTTCGAGCCTAACGCTTCAGTGATTTTCCAGACAGCCCTGCCTATGTATCTGCTATCTATGGTGCAGGAGGTGTTCTGCGAGAACCGCGCCTCCGAGCAGGCTGCAAGAGTAATGGCAATGCAAAGCGCCAACGACAATGCAAAGAAACTGCTCGAACAGCTGCAACTCGAATACAACAAACTCAGACAACAAGGTATCACCAACGAGCTGCTCGACATTGTGGGCGGCCAGTCGCGTGACTGATTATATACACGAGCAAGCTCTACAAGAGCAGGCTCTTAATTAATAGATAATAATAAATATAAAACCCGAATAGGAATAAAAAAATGGGTAGTATAAAAGAATATCTATCAGATTTCGGCTCAGGTCTAAAGAGCCTTATTACCGGACTCGGAGTCACAGGTAAGGAATTCGTGACACCAAAAATCACGGAGTTCTATCCCGAGGACCGCGATACATACAAATGGCCCGAACGATTCCGCGCCATACTTACGCTGGTCTACGACAAGGAAGGTAATCATAAGTGCATAGCCTGCGGCACTTGCGAAAGAGTATGCCCCAACGGCACCATCACTCTTGAAACCAAAATGGTGGATACCATTGACGGCAAGAAAAAGAAAAAGCTTGACAAATACATTTACGATCTGGGCACATGCACATTCTGCAACCTGTGTGTGACCAACTGTCCGACCGACGCGCTCGCATTCTCCAATGACTTCGAGCAGGCGGTGTTCACACGCGAAAAGCTGGTGAAGAAACTGAATTATCTGCCTGAAAAAGAGGAGCCGGCACCCTCACCTGAAGAGATAGCGAAGGCACAAGCCGAACGACAGGCTAAGATAGAAGCGGCAATGAAAGCTAAAGCTGCCCGTGAAGGAGCCGCCCCTGCAGCGGCCCCCGCAAATGCAGCCGCAAATAAGGCTCTTGAAGCAGCCAAGGCTGCTGTGGCAGCAGCCGCCACTCCTGAGGATAAGGCAAAAGCCGAGGAAAGACTCGCCAAAATCGAAGCCGCTCTCAAAGCAAAAGCCGCTAAGGATGCAGCAGCTGCGCCTGCACCCTCACCAGCCCCGGTAGAAGACAAAGCCGCAGCGGCCGCAAATAAAGCGGTTGAGGCTGCAAAGGCAGCTGTGGCAGCGGCCACGACTCCCGAAGAGAAGGCCAAAGCCGAAGAGAAACTCGCCAAAATAGAGGCTGCCCTCAAAGCTAAGGCCGCTCGTGACGCACAAAAATAATTAGCGCGCCGACAGAATCCCTCTTTCGAAAACCAATCACTTTAGGAAAAAGAAATAAAAAACCAATCTATATGGAATCAGTAGGAAGTATCATTATGTACGTGATCGTCGCCGCGGTGATGATCATCTGCTCGGTACTTACTGTCACCACCCGCAAGATCCTACGCGCAGCCACTTTCCTGCTCTTCACCCTCTTTGCGGCCGCAGCACTTTACTTTATGCTCGGCTACGAATTTTTAGGTGCGGTGCAGATAGCGGTATACGCCGGCGGTATTGTGGTGCTGTTCGTCTTCGCGATATTGCTGACGAGCAAGCCCGGTGACAATACCGAGAAACTAACTTCGAAATCGCGCGGGCTTGGTCTTTTGGCAGCTTTAGCGATGTTCGTTATCGCCGGCTATTCGCTGGTGGCACGCGTTATCAATTACGCTGTGATGCCTCATATGGAGCCGCAGACAATGAAGCAGCTCGGCGAAACGCTGATGGGTACTGGCCACGCACAGTATCTACTCCCCTTCGAAGCAGTGAGTGTGTTATTATTAGCATGTATAATCGGTGGTGTGGTAATCGCCCGTAAACGTTGATTCTCGCTATGGAAATTAGTTTGATTTGCTGGCTTGTGCCCATTCTGATAATGTTCTGCTGCGGAGTGTACGGATTCATCACCCGCAAGAACATGATTGCTATGCTCATCTCGCTGGAGCTTATGCTCAATGCCGTGGATGTGAACTTCGCCCTCTTCAACCGCTTCCTGTTCCCCGGCGACACAGAGGGTATGTTCTTCACACTTTTCGCCATTGCCATAGCCGCGGCAGAGACAGCTCTTGCGATAGCTATAATTATTAACGTATTCCGCACAGTCAGGAACGTGGATGTGCAGGAGCTTAACGAGATGAAATTTTAAGAGCTATGACATCTACACTATCCACATTAGGACTTCTGATCCTTTGTCTGCCCTTGTTCATGTTCCTTTTCTTGGGACTTGTGGGCGTAAAGCTGAGTCATAAGACAGCCGGATGGATCGGCGTGCTTGGTATGGGCGCCACTCTGGTGATGTCATATTACACAGCATTCACTTATTATTTTAACCCGGAGTATATCACCGCCGCCGGCGAGCGCCTGCAGGTGGTGTTGTTCAACACAGTATGGCTTCAGTTCACCGAATATCTGCATATCGATTTGGGATTCTTGCTTGACCCCATCTCTGCTCTTATGCTTGTGGTGATTACCACCATATCGTTTCTTGTGCATCTTTATAGCTTGGGCTATATGGAGGGCGAAAAGGGCTTCCAGCGCTATTACGCATTCCTTCAGCTCTTCAGCTTCTCGATGCTCCTTTTGGTCACAGCTACCAACATCTTCCAGATGTATATCGGCTGGGAGCTTGTGGGTGCTTCGTCTTACCTGCTTATCGGATTCTTCTATACCAAACATTCGGCAGTATCAGCATCTAAGAAAGCCTTTATCGTTACCCGTTTCGCCGACTTAGGCTTCCTTATCGGTATTCTTATACTGTCGTTCTACACCAAGACATTCGATTTCATCACGCTCACCTCACACCCCGAACTCGTGCTCGCCTCTACTGAGGGTGCTACATTCATGGGGGCATCGGTGCTCACATGGGCGCTTATACTTATCTACACCGGTGGTATGGGTAAATCAGCTATGATGCCTCTGCACATCTGGCTTCCCGATGCTATGGAAGGTCCCACCCCGGTATCAGCTCTTATCCACGCTGCCACCATGGTTGTGGCCGGTGTATACCTTGTGGCACGCATGTTCATGGTATATATGCTTGACTGGAACGCCACCACCTTTATCGTGGTAGTAGGTGCGGCCACAGCATTCTATGCAGCCATGGTAGCCTGCACACAGGTGGATATCAAGCGCGTGCTCGCTTTCTCCACAATCTCACAGATAGCATTTATGATGGTGTCGCTCGGCGTAGCATCGCTTGGCGACGGTGTGGCTTCGCATCATGGCCTTGGATATATGGCTTCGATGTTCCATATGTTCACACACGCCATGTTCAAGGCTCTTCTCTTCCTCGGTGCAGGTGCGCTTATCCACGCAGTACACTCAAATGACTACACAGCCATGCACGGTCTGCGTAAATATATGCCCATCACCCACTGGACATTCCTCATCGGCTGTCTTGCCATAGCCGGTATACCTCCATTCTCGGGATTCTTCTCTAAGGATGAAATCCTCTCGGCATGCTATGCCTGGAGCCCGATTGTAGGCGTATGGATGACCATGGTGGCTGCGCTTACAGCATTCTACATGTTCCGCCTCTACTTCCTCATCTTCTGGTGGAAGGAGCATAAAGTGCACCACGGACACACCCCGCATGATTCGCCATGGGTAATGTCAGTGCCTTTGGTGTTCCTTGCAGCCGTGTCTTGCGTGGCTGGATTCATACCTTTCGGACATTTCGTGACATTCAACCGTATGCCGTATGACATACACCTTGATCCCACAATCGCTATCACCAGTGTGATTATAGCAATCTGCGCTATCCTGCTGGCAATGAAGATGTACAAGAAAGAAAACGCCCTGCCCACACGTGTAAAGAACATGGTACCCGCCCTTTGGGACTGGTGCTACCACCGCTTCTATTGGGATGAGCTTTACATGTTTGTGACACACAAAATCATCTTCAACGGCATATGCCGCCCGATCGCATGGTTTGACCGTCATATAATCGATGGCACAATGGACAGCTTCGCATGGATGACCAACAAAGCCTCCTACGCTATCCGCGGCCTTCAGAGCGGCGAGGTGCAGATGTACGTGTGGGTTTACCTTATCGGAGCCCTGCTACTCGGTATTGCCGGCATACTGTTCGTTATCCTATAAACTTAGCAGCTAATCCTATAATATTCAGTCTACAATGTTTTCGAATATACTAATCTATTTTGTGGTGATACCCTTGCTAATGCTTTTGGGTCTTGCCCTCTGTCGCGACATTAAGCAGGTTCGCGCCGTTGCGGTGATTGGATCGGTTGCTTTGACCGCGCTTTCAGTCTACCTGCTGGTAGATTTCCTTGCCCTTCGCGCAGCCGGCGACAATTCGCCTATGCTCTATGTGGATTCATGGGAGTGGTTCACGCCGCTCAACATCAACCTTGCCGTAGGTGTTGACGGTATCTCCATCGCCATGCTTCTTCTTTCGTCCATCATCGTGTTTGCCGGATCATTCGCATCATGGACAATAACGATGCCCAAAGAATTCTTCCTTTGGCTAATCCTTCTTAGCACAGGTGTGTTCGGCTTCTTTCTCTCTATCGACTTGTTCACCATGTTCATGTTCTATGAGGTGGCTCTTATCCCTATGTACCTTCTTATCGGTGTATGGGGGTCCGGTCGCAAGGAGTATTCGGCAATGAAGCTTACCCTTATGCTTATGGGCGGCTCCGCATTCCTTATGCTCGGCCTTATCGGTATCTATTATCATTCGAGTGTGAGCGGCGAGCATACATGGAATCTGCTGCAGATAGCACAGAACAACGCTATCGATAAAGGCTGGCAGTACTTCCTATTCCCTATGACGTTTGTGGGATTCGGTGTGCTTGGAGCCATGTTCCCCTTCCACACATGGAGCCCTGACGGTCACGCTTCAGCCCCCACAGCCGTATCAATGCTCCACGCCGGTGTGCTTATGAAGCTTGGAGGCTATGGCTGCTTCCGTGTGGCTATCTACCTTATGCCCCAGGCCGCTAACGATTTGGCATGGATTTTCCTTATCCTTACAGGCATATCGGTGGTATATGGAGCTTTCAGCGCATGTGTACAGACCGACCTTAAGTATATCAATGCATATTCATCCGTGTCGCACTGCGGACTCGTACTCTTCGCCATACTCATGCTCAACACCACAGCCATGACAGGCGCAATCATGCAGATGCTCTCACACGGCTTGATGACAGCCCTCTTCTTCGCGCTCATCGGTATGATTTACGGACGCACACATACCCGCGACATCCGCGAAATGGGCGGCATGATGCAGATTATGCCCTACCTCTCTGTATGCTATGTGATAGCGGGTATGGCCTCTCTCGGACTTCCGGGTCTCAGCGGTTTCGTGGCTGAAATGACCATATTCGTGGGTTCGTTCCAGCACACCGACACCTTCCACCGCTTCTTCACCATCTTCGCTTGCTGCTCTATAGTGATAACGGCTGTGTACATCCTCCGAGTGGTAGGCAAACTGCTCTTCGGCCCGGTGTACAACGATCACCACCGCGAGCTCACCGATGCCACATGGTGGGAGCGTACATCCACAGTGACTCTGATACTTTGTGTGGCAGCTATCGGCTGCTTGCCCAACTTCTTCGCTGACCTCATCAGAGCCACATTCACCCCTGAAATATTCACTGTACTTGGTATGAACTAATAAAGACTGACAGCAATGGATTATTCACAATTTTTAGCAATGAAGCAAGAAATAGGCTTGTTGGTCGTATTTCTGTTAGTATTCCTTTACGATACGTTCATGCCTCGCAATGCGTCGGGCAAATCACTCCCCGGATTCACAGCCATACTGATGCTGATACTTACCGCTTTGGGCTTCTGCTGCTGCCAAGGCGATGTCACGGCATTCTCGGGCATGTATGCCACATCACCGGTGATAGCCGCCATTAAGAACATTCTCAATGTGGGCGTGGTGATTGTGCTCATACAGTCAATATCATGGACCAACGGCGACGATATGCGTATGCGCCGCGGAGAGTTCTACGAGCTGCTGCTTGTCACTCTCTTTGGCATGTATCTCATGATTTCGGCTCGTCACTTCCTGCTATTCATCATCGGTCTGGAAAGCGCTTCTCTGCCTTTGGCCGCAATGGTGGCTCTTGACAAGAACAGATATGAAAGCAAAGAGGCTGCCGTGAAGTACATTCTCACCGCCGTATTCTCTTCGGCTGTATTCATGATGGGATTATCGTTTGTGTACGCTCTTTCAGGCTCGCTCTACTTCGAGGGCATTTACTTCGCACTCACAGGGCAGCATAGCTCAATGCTTATCGTGGCTCTTGCATTCGTGATTTCAGGTGTGGGATTCAAGCTGTCGCTTGTGCCGTTCCATCTCTGGACCGCAGATGTATATCAGGGTGCTCCCACATCAGTCACCTCTTACTTGTCGGTAATATCCAAGGGTGCAGCGGCTTTCGCATTCCTCGTGATTCTTGCACAGGTGTTCGGCTCTGTTTACTCCAATATTTGGGAGTGGATGCTCTACATACTCATTATCCTTACCATCACGGTAGGTAACCTGTTCGCAATCCGTCAGCGCAACATGAAACGCTTCCTTGCGTTCTCGTCAGTGTCGCAGGCCGGATATATCATGCTCGGTGTGATAGCCATGAACACCATGGGTCTTGCAGCCATGATGTACTACATCCTTGTGTATATTTTCTCTAATCTTGCCGCCTTCGGTGTAATCGGCGCTATCGAGCATGCCACGGGTAAGGTAAGCATGGACGACTATAAAGGTCTTTACAAGAGCAACCCCCGCCTGTCAGTGGCCATGATGCTCGCGATGTTCTCGCTTGCCGGTATTCCTCCGTTTGCGGGATTTTTCTCGAAGTTCTTCATCTTCACCGGTGCGATTAATCAGGGTTCTATAGCTATCTATGTGTTGGTGCTAATCGCACTTATCAACACTATCATCTCGCTCTATTACTACCTGCTTGTGGTTAAGGCAATGTTCATCAGTCCTGACGAACCGGTTATCCCCACCTTCCGCAGCACATGCACAGAGCGTCTTGGTCTATGGATTACAGTGGCCGGCATCCTGCTCCTCGGTATCGTAAGCTGTGTTTACAACTGGCTTCTTACCATCACAGCCTCTACCTCCATGGCCGCATACTTCGTATAAGTATTTTCTAATCCCTACTATAAAGCCGTCCGCCAATACACGGACGGCTTTTTTGTTGAAAAAAATTTTAGAAACACAAAAATCAATCAATATTCTATACATTCAGAAAAAATTCACTAATTTTCCCCAATATGACGGATTGAACGCTGATTTTTAATGGTGGAAAGATCTGCGTGCTATCCGACGCATCCGTATCTATCCGCGCCTATGTTACGGCCGATGCCTGCGGCATCGAGAAATCACAAAACGCGGATCAACGCTGATATGACGGATTGAACGCTGATTTTTAATGGCGGAAAAGATCTGTGTGCTATCCGATGCATCCGTATCAATCCGCGCCCAAGTTACTTCCTCGATGCCTGCGGCATCGAAAAAAATACAGGCGCGGATCAACGCTGATAAGACGGATTGAACGCTGATTTATAATGGTGGAAAGATCTGCGTGCCATCCGACGCATCCGTATCAATCCGCACCCAAGTTACTTCCTCGATGCCTGCGGCATCGAAAAAATCACAGAACGCGGATCATCGCCGATAAGACGGATTGAACGCTGATTTTTAATGGTGGAAAGATCTGCGTTCAATCCGATGCATCCGTATCTATCCGCGCCTATGTTACGGCCGATGCCTGCGGCATCGAAAAATCACAAAACGCGGATCAACGCTGATATGACGGATTGAACGCTGATTTTTAGTGGTTGAAAAGATCTGCGTGCTATCCGACACATCCGTATCTATCCGCGCCCAAGTTACTTCCTCGATGCCAGCGGCATCGAAAAAAACACAGAACGCGGATCAACGCTGATATGACGGATTGAACGCTGATTTTTAATTAAAATTTTCCCAATAAATTCTACTAAATATATTTATATACCTCTGAATATCAGTGTATTATTCTGTGGTATATTGAATTTTGAGTATTATAATATAGTCTAATTATATAAAATATCACTCTATATTATCTGAATTTTTCACTTAATTTTACTGATAACGTTAATTACAACAAATTCAATCAA
>N._stephensi_709_foregut__coassemble_9_pt1 | contig 82291 bp, 68 predicted proteins | sample N__stephensi_709_foregut__metabat2_low_PE_014 | metagenome-assembled genome bin N | reverse complement strand
AACAAACTATATCAAAATATGAGGCTGGCAAGACTATGGCCGGGAGCGAGACCCTAATCAAACTCTCCAGCGCACTGGGCGTCCCGTTTGATTATTTTTTTAGACCCTATTCTTTCGATGTTTCTGAAGTGGAGATTTCTTTTCGCAAGAAGGCAAGTATCGGAGCCAAAGAGCAGACAATCTTAAAAATTAACATTCAAGATGAAGTCGAACGGTTTATCGATATTGAAAATATCATTGGGGTAGAATCTCGAATGCCAGTTGTAAATGTCCCTGTGCAAATACGACACCCGATGCAGATGATAATGCTTGCAAAAGAAGTTAGGCGGACATGGAATCTAGGCTGCTCACCAATCCCAAGCGTAAAAAATATGCTCATGAGCCGTGGAATTAAGGTTTTTGAAATCAGCGGGCCAGAAGGATTTGATGGTATAAGTGGTAATGCCAAAGGTAATATACCGCTTATGGTCGTCAACTCAAAAATGCAAAATACCGAACGAAAACGATTCACACACATGCATGAGTTGGCCCACCTGCTTGCTAATTCCGCATTTGATGAGATCCTGTCTAATCACGACAAAGAGAAATTGTGTGATGCATTTGCCTCTGAAATGTTACTGCCTTCAGATGTGATACAATCAGAATTTGGCAAAAAATCTAAAATTTCCATTCAGGAGTTGATACGTATTCAAAAAATTTACGGAATATCCATAGATGCCATAGTGTACTCGCTTAAACGGCTCGGTATACTAAACGGAAATCGTCATCGGGGCTACTGTATTAAAAAGAATACCAAGCCGAAATTCAAGGCATTAGTGGAAATGTCAAGATATGAGGAGCCATCATCTGATAAAAATTATGATGATGAATTATATCAGGAATTAGTCTATAGTGCTCTTGCACAAGAATTAATTTCAATTTCAAAAGCTGCCCAGATGTTAAACCGTTCAACTCTTGAGGTTGAGTCCAATTCGTATGCTTTCTAAATTATGGAAAATACAAAGATAATCATCGGCAGGCATTGCATGGAGCAGTCAGAGATTGTCCTTTCTCTATGTTCCAAATATACACTTATCTCGACTGACATAGTTGTGGCTCAAAGTCAATGTATATACCCTAAATCCATCAAGAGCATTAAATTTTCTCCAACCGAAATGTTGCAGTTCTGCTCATTCTTCTCAGAAAACGCAAACTTGCAAAAACTCGGATTTGTTGAAAGTAGCTTGCTTTTTGTAGCTATCCGGCAGAGGATTATGGTTGCAGTTACCGATAACCTGATGGAGAGGATATGCAAAGAGATGGGAATAGAAATATTCAAAATAGAAAACAGCGGAGCCAAACGTTCGCAAGAGGACGAAAGTGAAAAGGATCTGAGACCTTCGTGTACATCTCGATTGAGCAACTTGATTCGAGCCGCGTGTCTATGATCAAAAAGATTATCAACTAAATAAGAAAGGAGGAAATTATGAAATAATAATAGAATAAAACAATGCCCCATTCTTTGGCGAGAATGAGGCATCGTGAGATCTTAAACCCCGAAGCAGGATATGGGGAAGACCGCCGTTTGTGAGAGCAAAATTACGAAATATTTTCGTAATACGCAAGCGTCATACCCCTAATTCTGTAAGGGATCGAGTTAAATAGCATTAAATCAATACTAAAAATGCAAACAGAACCCTTTTATCAGAACGCCCAGCCCTCATTCTATGAAGGGTGGCATCCTAAAGATGAACCGAATCCGTTCGGTCCGATACAGATAGGACAATCACCCTTTTCAGGCGGATTATTCGACATTAAGGAGAACTATCTTCAAGCCTGTACTTCATCAGGCAAACTACGTGAGATGATGAAGCTCAGCTCCAAAGCCAGGGCTAAAGCAGAGTACAACAATCTCCATCTTATCAGTGGCATGAAAATTACGCAACGGTATGGGTTTCCAATCCTTTCGCCATGTAAAGATTGTCCTGATCTATCCTGTGTGCCATATTCGAGCAGGAATGAAAGAGGAAAACAACATTTTGGAGTTCACTTCTTTGAAGATGACTACAAATTCGGAAACCCAATTTGGAATCGTTTAGATCAAACAACTTATAGTCTGCGCAACAGACCGTATTTGTTTACTCCAGACCACAGCTTGTATGTTGGCCCACTCTCAGCTTTGAACATTTCTTCAATCTACAAATCGCGCTTCGAGGGCGCGTTTTGGACTCTCTGCGGATACAAAGTTATTCCGACAGTAAGCTGGGGTGATGTGGATTCATTTGGGTATTGCTTTGATGGGCTTCCTCTGCATAGCGTTCTTGCTGTATGTGGAACTGGAATATGCGGTAATAACGGTGCTATTGAACTTTGGTATACTGGATTATTTGAAATGGAAATGAGACTACATCCGATTTCAATCATCATATATGGAGAGGAACGAGAGATTCCGGGAATCACTACTCCAATAAAATTCATAAAGCCGTATTCTAAATCAAAATTTCAAAAAAATAAGGTATGACGCACGAAAACGAACTTTGGCCTCAAGACGAGGCACTCTTCTCAAAAGTTGAGAAAGAAAACCTACCTGCATCTGAAAAACAATTCTTTAAAGAGATGCACAAAAAGATGCTTGATGAGAATGCCCCATGGCCAGAAACATTGGTTTGGGAGCACGACAATCCGGACCATCTGTTTCTTCTCCGGCAGGGGTATGACGAGTTTATGCTTGGGAAAGGTACATCACGAGAAGAGTGGCAGGGTAGCGAAATACACACGATGAATCTATCTGATGTTTTGTCAATCAATTTGAAAGAGTCAAAACTGCTTGATAAAGATATAACTCTTCTTCAATGGCTAAAGGAGCATGACTTTGCGTGTGTGAGATATGATCATCAGAACGACGGTAATGGCATCTTGTAAAATATGGGAGATCAACGAGACTTTGTAAGAGGAAAGAATGATTTCTACTCTTACACATATACATCCCTATCTCCCCGTGTCACCATTAACGGTGTTACAGGGAGAATGATAGAGAAGAAAGACTCCTTTAAGTCCAAACACGCAGATCTGCCGGCATATGCCAAAACGTCTGACATATATTTTGCGCCTGGACCTGACGGCAAAGCTACTCAGGCAAAGCTGTACAGTAAAGATAAAAAAATGATGCTTGATTTCGATTGGAATCATGCTCATACGAATCCTGATGGTACTCATTTCCCAGAAGGAACAGTCCATGTGCAGGTATATAAGGTTACGCGTATTAAGAATAAGAAAGGCAAATGGGTGGATAAATTTACTCGCTTGAGCAAGAAAGCTCGTCCGATGACTGCCTCTGAAATTCGAAAATATGGTCCGATAATACATCACTTCAATCCCGATGTGAAGTTCTGAAACGTTAATTATTATCAAAGATGAGGGTGTGTGGAATTCCACACGCCCTCATCTTATAGGGGTAAAGAGTAACGTCTATTTATGGATTAACAATGGATAAATTACAATCAAGAGATTTTAGACAAACAAACACTATATTTGCACGAATTATAAGACTAAACTTTTGAAATTTGAAGAATATACCCTCGGAATGCCCAACAAGGAGGTGTCGCAAGGCTTCAACGATCTGGTGCTTAAGGCGTGGATTCATAAGCCTGAGTCAGGCAACCCCATAAGAAAGTTCGTGGATGATGTGCGCAACGGCAATGTGGAGGAGTTTATGGACAAGCTGCAAGCTTTCTTTGCAGGAATTCCCTATGATCATTCAAGAAAAGGAAAGGATGCAGACTATGTAATCCAAGGCGATAAGGAAGTGCATTATCAAAACGTGATGTATGTGATAATGAAGCTCATGGGATTCTATACTCATACCGAATTCAAGACAAGCAATGGCCGTATCGACATGCTTGTGGAGACATCCGATTACATATATGTCATGGAGTTTAAGATTGATAGCACACCTGAAGAGGCTCTTCGTCAGATTGATGAGAAAGAATACCCTCTATAGTTCCGATATTCCGGTAAAACCGTTTTCAAAATAGGAGCAAATTTCGACACAGCCACAAGACATCTATCCAAATGGCTTTACGAGAAGTACTAAAGTCCTTTTTAAGGCCTATATATTTAACGTAACATATGGAATAGCAGCTTAGTACAGCTGTATCAGCAGCAGACCTACGGCCACGGCCACGATGGTGGCCACCAGGCCGGGCATCATAAACGAGTGGTTGAGCACGTATTTGCCGATGCGCGTGGTGCCTGTGCGGTCGAAGTTGATGGCTGCCACTACAGTAGGGTAATTCGGGATGAAGAAATAACCGTTGACGGCCGGGAACAAGGCTATAAGCATCATCGGGTTCATGCCCAATGCCACGCCGAGGGGCATGACGGCCCGCACCGTGGCCGCCTGACTGTACAGCAGTATCGACATCACGAACAAAGCCACAGCGAACAGCCACGGAAACTGCGTGACCATCCCCTTCACCGCACCGGTGATTGTCTCGATATTACCGTTGATAAAAGTGTCGCCCATCCACGCTATGCCGAAAATCGCTATCACCGCCTGCATACCGGCTATAAACACACTCCCCTTTGTGGGTATTATGCCGTCGATTCCACACACCAAGAGTATCACCGCCGCGACAGAAAGCATCAGTATCTCTATAATCACCGGCATACCCACCGACGAGCCGTCGGCGAATACCGGCCGTATTGACGGCACAGACCCGAAAATCACCACTACCACCGTGGCCAGCACGAACAGCGCCACCGACAGGCGAGCCTTCCACAAAGTCTTTATCCGGTTGATAGTGTGGGCATTTTCTTTAATAAGGCCTTGCTTCACTCGGCGCTGGTATTCGGGGTCATCGAGCAGTTCTTTCCCCACTCTTTTCGATAGAAAAGCCCCGACAAGCACGCCCATGAGTGTGGAGGGGATAGTGACCATAAGTATATCCAGAAGCGTGACGCCGAAGCCCGACAGCATACCCAAAAGGGCCACCGTGGCCGCCGAAATCGGACTCGCCGTAATGGCCTGCTGCGATGCAATCACCGAAATGCCAAGCGGACGCTCCGGGCGTATCTTCGTCTCGGTGGCCACCTCGGATATCACCGGGAGCACTGAATATGCCACATGTCCGGTGCCTGCCACGAACGTGAAGAGATAAGCCACCAATGGGCTAACTATTGTGACTTGCGAGGGATTCTTGCGCAATAGTTTCTCGGCAAGGAGCACCAGATAGTCCAGGCCTCCGGCAGCCTGCATGGCAGCGGCAGCCGACACCACAGATGCTATCATAAGCATCACGTCGATAGGCGGCGATGTGGGTTCGAGTCCGAATACGAAAACGAGTACGGCCATGCCTATGCCGCCCATTACACCGAGTCCGATACCTCCCAGACGCGCGCCGGCTATGATGGCCGCCAGTATGAATATTAGTTGGATGATAAGCATAGTATCAAATATTTTTATCAGTTAATTCGTTTTGGGCATTATCTGCCCATGTCACATAAGGCATCATGAATCCGAGGTAAGTAGGCAATGTCAGTATACCATTAGCAAAGCCTATATTGTAATCGCCTAACTTTATGGCATGTTTTACGCGGTATTTCTCCGGGTGCCTAAGGATGGTCTTCGCACTCTTAGTATTGCCTGTGGCGGCTTTACTCTCTATTATCACACACTCACCATCAATACGCATCACGAAATCCACTTCAAGCCCGGAATCCTTTCTGTAATAATACAACTTCTTACCATCCTTTGATAGAAAGTCAGCCACCAAATTCTCGTATACTGCGCCCCTGTATCCATAAATCGAGCCATTCAATATGTCGGCCTGCGTACCGTCTTCAAGCATACTCACAAGCAAGCCTATGTCGGCCAAATACACTTTAAACACATTTGTTTCCGCGTTTCCGTCAAGAGGCAATTCCGTGATAGTCAAATTATGGCACTTATTTATTATCCCGGCATCAGCAAGCCATTGCAGACTCCCTTCAAAATACTCTGCCGAAGCTCTTTTCTTTATGAGTGAATATTGAAATTTCTTATTCTCTTTGCTTAATTGAGCCGGAATGGAATTAAAACATTCCCGTATCTTATTTTTCTCATTGCTCGGCGCATACTTCACCATATCGTCGCGATACCCATTTATTATATTCCTCTGTGTTTCAAGCACGCGGTTGAGCATGTGTGAAGATATAAATTCGTTGACTACAGCCGGCATGCCACCCACTATAATATAAGTCTTTACCAATTCGCGCCTTCGCTCATGCAGCAATTCCGGCATCGGCCTGATTTCTTTTACGCATACGCGTAGAGCGTCAAGTATAGTGTCTGAGATTCCGTTAGCCCAGAGATATTCTTCAAAATCGAGAGGATACATTTTAATCACCGTCTCATAGCCTACGGGTATCGAAATTTTGTCATCTTTGTATCCTGCGATTCCGAGCAACGATCCTGTCCCGATTACGTCATATCTTCCGTCTATTTTCAAAAACTTCAATGCCATTCTGGCGCGCGGACATTCTTGAATCTCATCGAGTATCAGACATGTGTCGTGCGGTTTGAAATCTGATTCCGGCAAAATAGCCGTAATATTCATCACAAGAGTGTCTACATCCAGGGATCCTTCAAATATTTTTGAGTACAAAGGATTCTCGAAAAAGTTTATATACACCACACTCGAATAGTTCTGCCGTGCAAATTGAAGTGCGGAATATGTTTTCCCGCACTGTCTGCACCCTTTTATAATCAACGGGTTGTGTGATGGCGTTTTTTTCCATTCTGTAAGTTTGTCTTCAATCTTGCGCTTCAACATAGCTGATCCATTTATTTGGTTTTTTAAGCACAAAGATAATAATTTCCAATGTAATAGCCAAACAAACGCAACTTTTTCAAACGACTTTTATGGAAATAATCCAACTTTTTCAAACGACTTCTGTGTAAATGACGCAAATACAAGGTATGGAATGGAGATTTCCAATCGCCCCTTTGTATAATAAGATTCTGTTTGTGTGTGGCGATTAAAAATCAACAATCCATATGCCCACTTAAAACACATGGATTTGTATGCGTCATCTTATTTCTATCGTTACTATTTTATATCATACAACTAATTTGCCATGTTCATACAGATACTCAGGAGCAATATCGGCTCCATTTCTCCAAAAAATAGTTCCTTGTAAACCGAATTGCACAAATTGTTCTTTATCTGCAAGTTCTTGAAATGCAGGATATTCCAAAAGAGGAGTAAAATCAACGATTTTTACTACCCCATCATTGAATGTACACATAAGGTTATATTCTCCCATGTATTCCACGTCTGTTACTGTCAAAATCATATTATCTCGCTATTTTTGTTATACGTTCACCACGTTGTGCCTTATTCCAAAGATCAAGAAGTTCGGCTTCATGGCTGTCAATGAAATCGTTTATCAGTTTTATGTGCCTTGCCTTAGCAGTTCCCTCTGAATCTATCGCCTATATTGATGGTAAATTCCTCGCCTCCGTGTTTCACATGAATGTGAGGAGGATTATGATCAAATGCATAGATATAGATTAGTAAGCCGTTTATTATAAATATGGATCCCATATAAATTTCATTTGAGTATTTTGCGATTACAAAAGTAGTATTTTTTTGCAATTAAAAAGGCAATTACTCTTAAAATTATTGAACATCTATTTTTTACATCTATTTTTTATAACAGGATTTTATAAACAAGATGTGTTCGCGCATAAGCTTGCGAACACATCTTCTTTGTATATCCTATATCACAATTTTATCGGCGAGGTGCAGCCTGATTGCCGGGAGCGCCCTGCTTGTAAGGCATCAGCACGATATTCTCAAGGAAGGTGGTGTACTGCTCCGGTGTAAGTATCTCCTTTACCTTATACACATAGTCCTCAGTGAACGGCATCATCTGGTGCTGTCCGCCCCGCGGCTCGCGCCGGTCACGACGAGAATCCTGTCCGGGACCACGGTCTCTGCCCTCACGATTTTCAGGATTGCCTCCTTCTTCGCGGTTAGGAGCCTGAGCCTTTACGGCTGCGTTAAGAGAGTCCATGCGGGCTTGCTGGTTGATGTCCAGAAGCACACCCTCGAAAGCGAAGTCGGTGAACTTCTGCGGGCGATACATCTTATCTTGTTTTGCCTGGGTTTCTGTGTCAGTGGTTTGTGTATCCTGGCTTTGGGCAGACACGCTGAAAGCTGTGCATCCCATCATAGCAATAGCCAATGCTAAAATTGATTTCTTCATCATTGTATCGTTTAATTTGTCTTTGTTAGTTAAGACAATATTCCGATGAAAAAGTTTATGGGATGCCCATGCAATTTTAAAAAATTAACGCTTATTCTTAAAATAGTCGTTGTATATCTTTATACCGAAAATAATCATAGATGACAACCCCGTAATCACATTAGTGATAAGCAACGGCATATTGCCAATGAGTATACCCTGAATGGCAAAGAATAAGCTGCCCGCACCCATCAGCATGAATGTGGTTAAGGCTATACCATCAGTATCACGCGTGCGTATCGTGTACCAAGCCTGCGGGGCGTAGCCCAATATCATACATATCGCGGCCGCATAGCCCACTATATCAATCCAGTTTATCATATCTAAAATACCTAAAGCCTAATACCTAAAGCCTAATACCTAAAGCCTAAAGCCTAAGGCCCAAAGCCTAATACCTCACCTTATCCTCCTTAGCAGCCCACTTCTCAAAGGCCGTTATCGTACCCTCATCGGCTATACGCACCTGAGGTATCTTTCGCTGCCGATATGGCTTGGCCAGCTCCTTATATATGAAATCATCACTGAAGTCTATAGCCGCCGCATCCTCCTTGGTATTGCCGTAGAATATGCGTGCCACACCTGCCCAATACAGCGCACTGAGGCACATCGGGCATGGTTCGCACGAACTGTACACGGTGCATCCGGCAAGAGAGAATGTATCCAGCGCTGTGCATGCATTGCGTATGGCATTCACCTCGGCATGAGCCGTAGGGTCGTTGGCAAGCGTGACGGTGTTCACTCCGGTGGACACCACCTTACCATCCTTTACTATCACCGCGCCGAAAGGGCCGCCGCCGTTGTTGATGTTTTCTTCGGCAAGCTTTGCGGCCATGCGCATATATTGTCTGTCTGTTTCTGTTATATTTGGTGTCATATCTTTTTGCTTTTTACATTTATAAACACTTACAAATGTAATATTGTTTGACTGACACCTTCCTGCTAAAATTTCACTACAATGTTTTTTTGAGATCAGCTTTCAAATCATATACCAGGTATTGCATTCAACTCCTCATCAGAGATTTCTCTCGTATTTCCGTCTTTCATTTGACGTATTCCTTTATTTAGTTCTGCCACATTTTCAGGTATATCAAACCACTCATCACCTGATGGTGACGGATTTTCCGATATTTGTATACTTACTGAGTTTGCTTTTGATATTAGTATTGACTCTATATATCTTTTTAGACTTTTACCTTTTGACGAAGCCAAAATAGACAATTTATTCAAAGTGTCTATCGGTAGGTCTATATTTTTTCTTTTAAGTACTGCTGTTGCCATAATTATAGAATTTTCTGCAAATATACATAATATATATAAAATATACAAATATTAAATATGTATTGTTGCGGATATTTGATATATCAATCGATTTTCTTCGGATTTTTTGCGTACCTTTGCAGTAGTCAATACCAAAATCTGAATTTTATGCCGGAACAGCAACAATATAGCGGTCTCAACCGCCGCCAAGCCCCTAAACATACACCGCAGATGGACGCTATCGGCCGTGTGCCTCCACGCGACCTCGACCTTGAACGCGCCGTGCTCGGAGCGCTCATGCTTGAAAAAGACGCTTACACTGCCGTGTGCGATATCCTGAAGCCCGAAAGTTTCTATGACCCGGCGCATCAGAAGATTTACGAGGCAATCCAGACTCTCGGCGCGCGTCAGGCGGCCATTGATATGCTCACTGTGATGGAGCAGCTCAAGCTCAACGACACCCTCATGGAAGTGGGCGGCCCGGCAGTGCTGGCCGAACTCACCTCACGCGTCACATCAGCGGCCAATATCGAATACCATGCCCGCATTGTGGCGCAGAAGTTCATGGCGAGAGAGCTTATATCTTTCGCGTCGGAGATTGAAAGCAAGGCATTTGATGAGAGCAACGATGTGGACGACCTTATGCAGGAGGCCGAAGGTAAGCTCTTCGAAATTTCACAACGAAATCTGAAAAAGGACGTAACCCAAATCGACCCCGTGATTTCCGATGCCATAAAGCAGATGCAAGTGGCTCAGAACAGGGCTTCGGGCCTTAGCGGACTGGAGACGGGATATACCGACCTCGATAAACTCACATCCGGGTGGCAGAATTCCGACCTCATCATCATAGCTGCCCGTCCGGCCATGGGCAAGACGGCATTCGTGCTATCTATGGCCAAGAATATGGCCGTGAACTACAGCACGCCCCTTGCGATATTCTCCCTTGAAATGTCTAACTTGCAGCTCGTCAACCGTCTGATAAGCAATGTGGCTGAGATTTCAGGCTCGAAAATCAAGAGCGGCAATCTCACGGATATCGAGTGGCAGCAGCTTTTCGCCCGCATAAAATTCCTTACCGGGGCTCCGCTGTATATCGATGACACGCCCTCTCTATCAATATTCGAGCTCCGCACCAAGGCGCGACGTCTGGTGCGCGAACACGGTGTGAAGATGATCATAATCGACTATTTACAGCTGATGAATGCCTCGGGTATGCGTTTCGGCTCACGTGAGCAGGAGGTAAGTATGATTTCGCGTTCGCTAAAGCAGCTTGCCAAGGAGCTTAATATACCCATTATAGCACTGTCGCAGCTCAACCGCTCGGTGGAGAACCGTACCGACGGCAAGCGCCCGCAGCTAAGCGACCTCCGCGAATCCGGAGCCATCGAGCAGGATGCCGATATCGTGTGCTTCATCCACCGCCCGGAGTATTACACCAAATCGGGTGTGGATGCCGAGGGCAAGGATATACGCGGACTGGCGGAGTTTATCATAGCCAAGCACCGTAGCGGCGCTGTGGATGATGTGGATATGAGATTCCGTGCCGAGTTCGCCCGATTCGAGAATCTCAACGAGGCTCCTGTGGTGCAGCCCATGCAGATGGGATCGAAACTCAACCAAGGAGGCACTGCTGCATCCGACCCGGTAAGCGCGCAGCTGCACGGAGGCAACGCCGATTTCCTGAAAACCGACTCCGAGGACGCTCCTTTCTGACGAATGTCCGGCTATCGGTATTCGGAGCATTTTTTCGCGACATAGCATAAATTTGCTGCTTTTTTTTTGAACTTAATTAGTTGATGTGTTGTTAGAATATCAAACAACCAAACTAACCAACTATTTATTATGAAAAAAGTAGCATTAATGATTACTCTCATGCTAAGCTGCATGATGGTATTCGCACAGAAAACGAGCAAAGCACAGATGAAACAACTCACTGCTTTCCTCAACCAGCCCGCCGAAAAGGAGGCATCAAATGCCATCGCCCTTAGGATTTCCAATCTCAACGACCCATCTACATGGGAGGGTGTGACAGTAGAGAACGGACAGATTACAGCCATCGATTGGAAGAACAAGAAGCTTGCAGGCTCTCTGGACCTCAGCGGTTTCCCCGCATTGGTCAAAGTGGATGTGTCACGCAATGCCCTTACTTCACTTACAGTGGCCGATAACCCCGCCCTTACCGAACTCAACGCTTCTCGCAACAAAATCACAAGCATCGACCTATCAGGCAATGCGGCATTGCAGAAGCTCTCTATCAACAACAACCGCCTCATGGAAATCAACATGGCGGACTGCAAAGCACTGAAAACCCTAAACTGCTCTAACAACCTCTTCGCTGCTCTCGACATTTCAGGCTCACCCACTCTCGAGACGCTGAATTGCCAAGGATGCCATATCGAAGCGCTCAACATCCAGAACTGCCCGAAGCTGAAGAACCTCTACTGCGGATATAACAAAATCACACAACTTATATTCGCAGGTACAGAGAATCTGACCAACCTGAACGTCGACGACAACCGCATCTCGGCAATGCGTGTGGCTGAGCTCCCGGCTCTTAGCACATTTATCTGCTCCGACAACAATATGCAGCAGCTCGCCATGGATAACTGCCGTAATCTCCTTGACCTGGTCTGCTCTTACAACGACCTCACTCAGCTCACCGTCAATCAGTGTCCGCAGCTCCAATTCGTTGACTGCTCTTACAACGACCTTACACAGCTCACTCTATCCAACCAGACCTTCCTACAGAGGATTCTCTGCAACAACAACCAGCTTACGATGCTTGACGTGTCGTTCGACCAGGCTCTTACATACATCAACTGCCGCTACAACCAGATAGTTGACTTCCGTACAGAAGCTTGCCCCAACCTCACAATGATAGCTTGCCACTGGGGATATTAATACAGTAGTGATTCTATTAGTGTAACCTTATAGATAATAAATAGGGCCTTGTGTCTTGACACAAGGCCCTATTTATTATCGGGAAAACGGGAATTATTCCAGCCCGCGGCCGCGAAGCAGAGCTTTCACATTCGGTTCATGACCGCGGAAGCGCTTGTAGAGCACCATGGGATCCTCCGAATCCCCCTTTTCGAGGATATTCTCCTTATAGCTCTTAGCTGTAGCGGGGTCGAATACGCCTCTCTCCTTGAAGAGTTCGAAGCCATCGGCATCCAGCACCTCAGCCCAAAGGTAGGTGTAGTATCCGGCCGCATAACCATCGCTGCCGAAGATATGCTTGAAATAAGGCGAACGATAGCGGTATGTGAGTTCGGCCGGCATACCAAGCTTGTCGGCTACCTTCTTCTCAAATGCCACGATATCTATCTCGCTGTCAGGATTCAGCTTAGAGTATTCAAGGTCAAGGAGTGCGGCGCCTACGAGTTCGGCTGTGGTGAATCCCATATTATGGTGAGATGCCGCAGTGAGCTTTTCCACTAATTCCGAGGGTATGACCTCACCTGTCTTGTAATGCTTGGCATACTGGCTGAGAAGTTCGGGAGTGAAGGCCCAATGCTCATTGATTTGCGAGGGCAGCTCCACGAAATCGCGGTCCACGTTAGTGCCGGCGAGGTCCTTATAGCGCACCTTGGTAAGCATGCCATGCAAGCCGTGTCCGAACTCATGGAAGGTAGTCTCTACCTCTGATATGGAGAGCAGCGATGGGGTAGTGGAGGTAGGCTTGGTGAAGTTGCCCACATTATATATAATAGGGCGCGACCAAGTGCCGTCATCGTTAAGCCAAGACCCTTTGAACTCGCTCATCCATGCGCCCTGACGTTTGGAAGCGCGGGGGAAATAGTCGGTCATAAACACAGCCACATGCTCTCCGGAAGCTGCATCTGTCACATCATACACCTTCACCTCGTCATAATACTTAGGAGCGTCGGGCATCTCGGTGAATTTCACGCCATAGAGGTTTTCGGCCAGGGTGAAGATACCTTTACGCACTGAATCGAGAGCGAAATATTCGCGCACTTGGGCTTCGTCGAGGTCATATTTGGCTTTACGCACTTTCTCGGCATAGTAATAATAATCCCATGGGGCTATTTTGAAATTACCGCCGTTGGCATCGGCTATTGCCTGCATCTCCTTCACCTCTTCGCCCACACGCTTTACGGCGGCCGGCCAGATCTGCATCAGCAGGTTCTCGGCATTGTCCACGGTCTTGGCCATCACATCGTCGGTCATGTAGGAGCCGAAATTATCAAAGCCCAGAAGAGCTGCTTTCTTGGCACGCGTCTGCAATATCTGGTTGATTACAGGGTAATTGTTCTTCTCGCCTGATGATGCGAGCGAGGTATAGCCCTCATACATCTCCCGGCGCAGGTCGCGGTCGTCGGCATACTGCAGAAGAGGCAGACGGCTCGGCGCATGGAGTGTGAACACATATTTGCCGTCAAGTCCGCGCTCCTTGGCTGCTTCTGCGGCTTGGGCCACACTCGATTCGGGAAGTCCGGCAAGACGCGACTCGTCATCCACCACTATCTGAAACGCGTTAGTGGCGTCAAGCAGATTCTTGTTGAATTTAAGGTATAGGTCGGCGAGCCGGCCGTTGACGGCCTTCAGTTCTTCTTTCTGCTCAGGCGACAAAAGCGCACCCGCGCGGGTGAACCTCTTGTAATACTTCTCGGTAAGGCGTTGCTGGTCAGGGTCAAGCGACTCGCGATTGTCATAAACGCTCTTCACGCGTGCGAAAAGCCCGTCATTCATCAGCACCTCGTCGTTTTGCGCCGTGACGGCGGGAATGAACACATTACTGATAGAGTCAAGCTCAGGGGAGGCGTTGCTCTCGGTGAGGGCATTCACCACATAGCCCACACGCTCGAGTATAGGCTGCGAGTTCTGGAATGCGAGAATAGTGTTCTCGAATGTAGCGGAATCGGGATTGCTTACGATAGCCTCGATATTGGCGTTCTGTTCGGCGATACCCGCTTCGAGAGCCGGAAGGTAATCATCATAAGTGATTTCGTCGAACGGCGGGATCTCATACACTGTGGTGTACTCGGTGAGAAACGGATTCTCATGCGTCTTTTCTGTGGTGCACATAGTGGCAACTAAGGTCGTGGCGGCCATGCAGGAAATGGTTAGAAATTTATGTCTCATATGTTTGATTGGAATGATTCTTTTTACTGTCAAGTGTCAAGGATTTCTATGGAGTTAAGGGCGAGGGCGGCCAGTCGCAGCCCGAAAGTGGCGGTGACTGGCATCGACGTGCCTTTAGGCTGACCCTTGGGAGGCTCATCAGAATACACGCAGCGGAATTTGCGGCGAGGCATCTGCCCGGAGCGCTTGAAGCGGTCGCGCAGCGCGCGTGCCAGCGGGCATCCTTTCACCTTCCAGAATTCCGCATCCTTCACCATTGAGGGGTCGATGCGCCGTGCCGCGCCCATGGAGCTTAAAAGCCTGACATCCTTATATGATGTGGTCTGGATTATCAGATGAGCCTTGCTTGCAAGCGAATCTATGGCGTCAATCACTATATCGTAATCGCCGACACCAAACTCTCCTGCATTCGCCTCTTCGTAAAATGAGCATATAGCACGGATATCGGCATCGGGGTTGATTTCGATAAGCCTCTGACGCATCACATCCACCTTTGGGCGCCCTATTGTGAGCGACGTGCAAGGCAACTGCCGATTCACATTGGAGGGGTCCACCACGTCGGCATCCACAAGTGTGATGTGCCCAATACCCGAACGCGTCAAAGCCTCTGCGCACCAGGAGCCAACGCCCCCGACACCGAACAAAATCACCTTCGTATCGGCAAAAGCCCGCAATTTATCCGACCCGTAAAGCAAAGCAGCGCGCTGCAAATCCATAAGCGTGATAAAAAAGTTTTGAAAATTATGGTAGTAATCATTATTTTGCCACAAAGATATGCAATTTTTTGCGTAACTTTGCACCAAAATCAAAAAAAGAATCTTAAAAACCGGATTTTAAATGGAACATATCAGCCAACGTGTAAAATCTTTGGCCCCATCGGCCACCCTTGCGATGTCGCAGAAGAGTTCTGAACTTAAAGCACAGGGTATCGACATGATTAATATGTCGGTGGGCGAACCGGACTTCAACACTCCCCTCCACATAAAGGACGCCGCTAAGCGTGCCATCGACGAGAACTACTCAAGATATACCCCGGTGCCGGGATACATGAGTCTGCGCATTGCCATATCCGACAAACTGAAAAACGAGAACGGGCTAAACTTCGCCCCGGAGCAGATTGTGGTATCCACAGGCGCCAAGCAGGCTCTGTGCAATGTGATACTCGCCACCATCGACCCGGGTGACGAGGTGATAATACCCGTCCCGGCTTGGGTAAGCTATATGGAGATGGTGAAGCTCGCCGAGGGCAAGAGCGTGCTTGTGCCGGCCACCATAGAGCAGGATTTCAAGATTACCCCTCAGCAGCTGCGCGCCGCCATCACCCCCAAGACCCGTATGCTCATGCTATGCTCGCCGTCCAACCCCTCAGGCGCTGTGTATTCCAAAGCCGAGCTGCAAGCTCTGGTGGATGTGCTGGCCGAATACCCCGACATCATGGTGCTGGCCGACGAGATATACGAGCATATCAACTATACGGGATCCTTCACCTCCATGGCCTCATTCCCGGAAATAGCCGACCGCACCGTGGTAATCAACGGTGTGTCGAAGGCTTATGCCATGACCGGATGGCGTATAGGCTATTGCGCAGGTCCGCTGTGGGTGGCTAAGGCCTGCACCAAGCTGCAGGGCCAGTACACCTCGGGCACATCCTCTATAGCACAGAAGGCGGCAGAGGCCGCATACACCGGAAGTCAGGAATGTGTGGAGAAGATGCGTGAGGCGTTTGAGCGCAGACGCGACCTGATAGTGGAGCTTGCGAGTGCTATACCGGGATGGAAAGTCAATAAGCCCAGCGGGGCGTTTTATCTGTTCCCGGAAGTTTCCTCATATTTCGGCAAGAGCTATCAGGGCAAAGTGGTAAAGGATGCCAACGATCTGGCAATGTTCCTGCTCGAAGAGGCTCATGTGGCCACCGTGTCGGGCGATGCCTTCGAGACCCCCGGATACCTGCGCCTGAGCTATGCTACCAGCGACGAGAATATCCGCGAGGCGTTCGCGCGCATATCTGCCGCTCTGTCTAAGCTTAGCTGATTTATTACGTACACTATAAAAACATATATATAGAAATGGATTTCGTAGAAGAGCTAACATGGCGCGGCATGATCCATCAGATAATGCCGGGCACTGAAGAGCAGCTTAAGAAAGAAATGACCACGGCCTATTTAGGTATCGACCCTACGGCCGACAGCTTGCATATCGGCCACCTTGTGGGGGTGATGATGCTTAAGCATTTCCAGCGTTCGGGGCATCGTCCTATTGCCCTTATCGGAGGTGCCACGGGCATGATCGGAGACCCCTCGGGCAAAAGCGCCGAGCGCAACCTGCTCACAGAGGAGACCTTGCGCCACAATCAGGAGTGCATCAAGAAGCAGTTGTCGAAATTCCTCGATTTCGACAGCGACGCTCCAAATGCCGCCCTGCTCGTGAACAACTATGACTGGATGAAGCCTTTCTCGTTCCTTGATTTCATCCGCGACGTGGGCAAGCACATCACCGTCAACTATATGATGGCTAAAGATTCTGTGAAGAAGCGCCTCAACGGGGAGTTCCGCGAGGGCATGTCGTTCACCGAATTTTCTTACCAGCTGGTGCAGGGTTACGATTTCCTTCACCTCAATGAGGCCCACAACTGTAAGTTGCAGCTTGGTGGCAGCGACCAGTGGGGTAATATCACCACGGGCACGGAGCTGATACGCCGCATGACAGGCGGCGAGGCCTATGCCCTTACATGCCCGCTTATCACCAAGGCCGACGGCGGCAAGTTCGGAAAAACCGAATCGGGCAACGTATGGCTTGACCCGAGGTATACCTCTCCTTACAAGTTCTATCAGTTCTGGCTAAACGTAAGCGATGAGGATGCCGAGAAATACATAAAAATATTCACCGAACTCACTCGCGAAGAAGTTGAGGCTCTGGTGGAAGAGCAGAAAGCCGACCCGGGTCAGCGTCCGTTGCAGAAGCGTCTTGCCAAGGAAATCACCACCATGGTGCATAGTGCCGAGGATTACGAGATGGCCGTGGAGGCATCGTCGATTCTGTTCAGCAACAAGGCATCTGATATCCTCCATAAGATCGACGAGTCCACGCTTCTGTCGGTATTCGAGGGCGTGCCCCAGTACGAGGTATCGATGGCTGAGATTGAAGGCGGCGAACTGAAAATAGCCGATCTTCTCACCGATCGCGCCCCGGTATTCCCCTCTAAGGGCGAGTTGCGTAAGTTGGCGCAGGGCGGTGGCTTGTCAATCAACAAGGAAAAGGTGGCCGACATCAATCTGCCCGTCACCGCCGACATGCTGCTCAACGGCAAATACATCCTCGCCCAAAAAGGCAAGAAAAATTACTTCCTGCTCATAGCCAAGTGATAATCCACATATTCAACAACAAATCGAGTAGGAGATAAACACTAATCATAGGGTGTTTATCTCCTACTCGATTTGTTGTTGAATCAAAATTACATTAATGCCGTTACCAATTCAATCTTATTCCAATGGGTATCGTAAACTCATTTCAATCTCACTTTCACACATAAAGTCACTTCTAAGGAATGTGTCCCTGTCAATATCGCTCACAGACCTACGTGGAGAATCCGTCAGATTGAAAATAACGATTAATAATGCGAATCTTTATTCATACTGGTTTTCTGAAAGTGAATCTGGAGAAAGTGGAGGATATACTGCCGGTGGCGGTCCGGGATTGTCACCAACCGGTTTAGATTAGATGTTTTTATCGTCACAAAAAAAGTGAACAAAAAAAAGGTGAACACAATTTTTGTAAAGCTTGAAAAATTGTTGTACTTTTGCGGTGAACTAAAGCGATATAAGACATGAAGACACCATTTGTATTCGGAAGGGTAGCTATAGCTGAAAACTTCGCGGGCCGCGAAAGCGAGACATCCCGATTCACATATCATAATTTGGTGCGCGACACATCGATTATCGCCTTTCGATACCTTAACCGCCTAAACGAGGATGGTCTCAAATCCTTGATATTAGCCGTTTGGATAGCAGTATGCGTGTCTGTGATAAGCGGTTGTAAATCCGACCGCGAGAACACCAATGACCGCGCCCTCGCTCAACTCGACTCCCTGATAAGCAAAGCCCCAATACTCGAACAGTCAAAATCAATCGAACTCGCCGACCTAAGGCTCAAACGGTCATCAGCATCCACTCCCTCCGACAGATACATGGCCAATAAACTGCTATTCGGGGCATTCGAAACCTACAGCTCCGACTCGGCACTTAAATATATCGACGAGAATATAGCCATAGCCGCCGGTATTGGAAACGAAGAATGGGAGACCCGCAGCAAAATCGACAAAGCTGAGGTGCTTACGGCCTCCGGTATGCTCTCCGAATCATTGAATATCATGAACTCCATCGACCATAGCAAAATGCCGGCCGAACTGAAAACCTGCTATTTCGGGCAGATGATATTCCTGTACAGCCATCTCGGCAACTATGCCGGAGGCGACGGCAACGGCTTCTACGCATACGAGCGCGCATACAAAGACTCGATAATGAATGTGATACAGCCATCGCACCCCGACTATCTATGGTATACGGGGTGGGATGTGCTGGGCACAGATAAAGCCGCCAACCAGGTGATTGACGCCCTTTCCCAAAAACTATCCAACGCCAAATTCAGCAGCCGGCAGGATGCCAAAGACGCATACATACTCGCCAAGCTATACGAAAGCATAGGCGATACGCCTAATTACAAGAAATACCTGATAAAATCGGCCATGTCGGATGTGCGCATCGCCAATGCCGAGATAGCATCGCTTGAGGATTTGGCCAAGATAATGTTCGCCGAGGGCGACATCGACCACGCCTATGCCTATATAAAGTACAGTCTGGACAAGGCGCTCGCTTACCCCAACAGAGTGAAGGCCTACGGCATACTCAGCACCATGGACATAGCCTATACCGCACTTCAGGATAGAAACGCAAAACTATACTCGCGCACCAACTATTTCCTGGTATCGGTGTGTGTGCTCGCTGCAATCTTAGTGGCCTCTATAGTGGTGGTGATTGTGCAGAACAACAAGTTGCGTCGCAGCCGGCGCTCGCTTGACGATGTAAACAAATCCCTCAGCCATAACAATCGTGAGCTCTCGGAGACACATCGCCAGCTCAACGAAGTGAATAGCAGGCTTAAGCAGCTCAATGAGGATCTGGAGCATAAGAACGAAGAGCTACAAGAGGCAAATTACGTAAAAGAGGAATACATAGGGTCGGTGTTTGCCATTTGCTCCAACTATATAGGCAAGATAGAATCGCTGACCCATAAAATCCACAATATGATGGTGGCCAAAGACTATAGGCGCGTGGAGAGCATGACCGACGATTTCGATATAAAGGCAGAGCTTAAAGAGCTATACCAGTCGTTTGACACGATATTCCTGCACATATACCCCAACTTCATAGACGACTTCAACAGCCTGCTTGAAGACGACAAGCGCATAGTGCCCAAAGAGGGTGAGCTGCTCAACACCGAACTGCGCATTTACGCGCTGGTAAGGCTTGGCATCACCGACAGCGTGAAGATAGCCGACTTCCTCCACTGCTCGGCGCAGACGGTGTACAACTATAGGTTCAAAGTACGCAACAAAGCCAAAATATCCAAGAAGGAGTTTGCCGACACCGTGCGCACCCTCGGCACATTTAAAGAGTCGATCTGATAAATAGTCGTGTACGGCAGGCAATCCTCCACCCATGAGCGGTATTATGCGCCCCTTTCCGACCATTTGCGAGAGGATAGGGCCCGTTTTTTGATTCAAAAAACACGAATTCAAGTTTACATTTTTCTTCATCTAATACATATATAAAAAGCTTTCATTCAGGTGATTGATATTTTTGAAAATCTTTTTTTCCTGTTTACTTAGCCCAAATATCTCAATATGTTTGTATAATTTTGCAATGCAATTGAAAAAGGCTCGAAAAGGCACATGCTAAACACCGACAGCCTAATGAGTGCCATGAAAAAAGAGTAAACAGCAAAAACTTAAACAAAAAAATAACATTACCAAATCTATTAAAATGAAAGCAAACCAAAAACTCTTCAAGCTCGCTCTTGCGATGCTTATGATGCTTATGGGCACGGTGGCCGCCTTGGCGGACATAGTAAGTACCGGTACCATAGTAGACGAGAGTGGCGAGCCGTTGATTGGTGTGGCCGTTGTGGTCAAGGGACATCCGCAAATAAGCGCCACAACCGACACCGACGGCAAGTTCAGACTCAAAGTGCCTGACAACTCCAAGCTTGTAATATCCTATGTAGGATATAATACCAAGGAGGTAGCCGCTTCAGCCAACATGAATGTGACGATGGAGCCGACCATGACCAATCTCGACGACGTGGTGGTGATAGGCTACGGCACGGTGAAGCGCAAAGACCTTACCACAGCCGTATCCACCATAGGTGAAGATGCTCTCGAAAACCGCCCGATAGTGTCGGCGGCTCAAGCCATACAGGGTAAGGCTCCGGGTGTGGCTGTGCAGCAGCCCACAGGCGCCCCCGGCGGAAGCATGACTGTGCGTGTGCGCGGCACCACCTCCTTCAACGGCTCCAACGAACCGCTGTACGTGGTAGACGGGGTAGCAGTGGACAATATCAACTTCCTTGCACCCACTGATATCGAGTCGATGCAGATTCTAAAAGACGCATCTTCTGCGGCTATTTACGGTTCGCGCGGTGCCAATGGCGTGGTTATCATCACCACTAAGGGCGGAAAGACCGACAACGCCAAAGTGACACTTAACATACAGGGCGGTTTCACACGTGTGGCAAAAAAAATCGATGTGCTTAACGCCGCACAATACAAAGAACTGCAAGACGAAATAGGCCTGCTGCACCTCCCCGACGGGCTTACCGACCAGACCGACTGGTTTGACGAGACCTACCGCACAGGCAGCACGCAGAACTACCAGCTCGCCATCAGCCAGGGCAGCGATAAGATCAAGTACCTTATAGGTGGCGGCTACCAGCGCGACGGCGGTATACTCAAAAGCTCGTTCTTCCAGCGCTACAACTTCCGCGCCAACATCGAAGGCAAGATACGCCCATGGCTCACAGCCAAAGCAAGCGCCATATATTCCGACTATTCATCAAACGGCGGCGGTGCGATGGGTACAGTGGGCAACCGCGGCGGTGTGATCCTTTCCGTAATCAACACTCCCACATATGCCCCCATTTGGGACCCCGCAAACCCCGACCGATACTACAACAATTTCTACGGCCTCAACATGCAGAGCCCTCTCGAAAACGAAGCCAGACAGAAGGCCAACCGAGACCGCGAAGACCGCCTGATAGCCAGTGGCGAACTCTTCTTTGACATATATAAAGGACTCACATTCTCAACCAAATTCACGATTGACCGCCGCCATGGCTGGAACACATCATTCCTTGACCCCGAACTCACCACATGGGGGCGCGAGCAGGGCGGTACTGCCTATGACGGACGTACCAACAACACCGTGCTCACATGGGACAACGTGGCCAACTACAACCTATCGTTCGGAAAGAACACACTCGACTTTATGGCAGGCACATCATGGTCCGACTCCAAATACTCGTCAAGCTGGATTAACGGACAGTATTACCGCAACGGCGACATACAGACACTCAACGCCGCCAACAAAATCTCATGGGACGGCACAGGCACTTCGGGCTCGACTTGGGGCATAATGTCATATTTCGGACGCGTGTCATACAACTTCGACAGCAAATATCTCGTGACCGCCAACATACGATACGACGGGTCGTCGAAGCTTCATCCCGACCACCGCTGGAAAGCCTTCCCCTCCGTTTCGGCTGCATGGCGCATGTCGCAAGAGAATTGGCTTAGCGACATCGAATGGATCTACGACCTCAAGCTGCGTGCAGGGTGGGGTATGACCGGCAACCAGGACGGTGTGGGCGACTATGCCTACCTACAGCGCTACAACATCAACCGTATACCATGGTTTGAGGAAGGCAACGCCACCGCTGTGCCTACCATCTCACAGGCCAACCTGCGCACCCGCGACCTCACTTGGGAGAAAACCACCCAGACAGGTGTGGGTATTGACTTCGCCGTGCTCAACAACCGTATCGAGCTCAGTGCCGACTGGTACTATAAAAAGACATCAGATATGCTAATGTGGGTATCTCTACCCTCTGGCTCTGCTGCCGCAAGCTCTATCCAGCGCAACGAAGGCGAGATGACGAATAAAGGTTTTGAGTTCGGAATCACCTCACGCAACTTCACCGGCGAATTCAAATGGACCACCAACCTCAATATGTCGTTCAACCGCAACAAACTTACTAAACTCGAGTTGCAGAAAGTATATCTCGATGCCGTTACATCAGAAAACGTCAACGAGGCTGTGGTGCGCAACGAACCCGGACGATCACTCGGCGGATTCTACGGTTATATAGCACAGGGCGTTGACCCGGAAACGGGTCTTATGATATACAAGGACCTCAACGAGGACGGACGCATTTCATCGTCGGACCGCACATACATCGGCGACCCCAACCCCGACTTCACATTTGGTATGACCAACAGCTTCTCATATAAAGGATTCTCGCTAAGCATATTCCTGCAGGGCTCTGTAGGCAATGATATATTCAATGCCTCCCGTATGGAGACTGAGGGTATGTACGACGGCAAGAACCAAACCACAAAAGTGCTCGACCGCTGGCGTATACCCGGGCAAATCACAGATGTGCCCAAAGCAGGATGGAACATGCGCAACTCCACATACTTCGTGGAGGACGGCTCATACCTGCGAGTCAAAGACATATCGCTCTCTTACGACTTCAGCGGAGAATGGATGAGAAAGATGGGAATCGCTAAAATTCAGCCCTATTTCACCGTCTCCAACCTTCTGACTTTCACAAAGTACACCGGTATGGACCCCGAAGTAAACCAGTGGGGTAGCAGCGGTGCCGTGCAGGGTATCGATTGGGGTACATATCCCCACTGCAAGAGCTATGTGTTCGGCCTTAATGTAGAATTCTAAAAAAATCTCACGACAAATCATGAAAACAAAATATTTCTATATTCTCGCGTTGTCACTTGGCCTTAGCTCGTGCGGACTCGACTATGATCCCGTAAGCGACTACTCTGACATTACGGAAGGCTCCATCGACAACACCGTGGACGAAATAGTATACCAAAACCGCGCCGATGCAGAGAGTGCGCTTACCGCGCTATACGAGGACTTCCGCGGAAACCAGAATCAGCTGCAGCTCGACTTCCTGCTTATTGGCGACGTGCACAGCGACAACGCATATGCAGGCACCACGGGGTCGGAAGTGGTGGACCCCGCCACCAACGACCTCAACGGCACAACGCTATGCGTCAACCGCGACTGGAACTACTACATGCTACAAGCGGCAAAATGCACCAAATTCATCGAAGGAGTGAAGGCTGTGGGCGACAACTCGCTAAGCCAGGATGAAATAAACACCATGGCCGCTCAGGCTAAGGTGCTCAGAGCATTCATATGGTTCCGCATGGTGAGAATGTGGGGTAATATACCCATTATCACCACTGTGCCTAAGGACATCACTTCAGAGAACATACAGGAGTCATACGAAAGCTACTTCCCCGCACAGAACACTGAATCAGAAGCTTACGAATACATACTGAAGGACCTCAACGACGCCATGCAGCATGCGCCCGAAGGCACCTCCGACAAAACGCGATTCAGCAAGGATGTGGCCCGTGCCCTCCTGGCTAAGGTATATGCCGAAAAGCCCGTGCGCGACTACGATAAGGTAATCGAATACGTGGATGCCCTTACAGCACGCGGATATGCGCTATGCCCCGAATATGGCGACCTCTTTAATATCGACGGCCCTGTAAAAGACGGCTTCACAGCTACACCCCTGTACACTAACACGGTAGAGTCGATTCTTGAAGTGCATTACCCCGTGGGATCAGGCAACTGGGCCTCATGGATGTACGGCCGCTGCCTTGAGGACTGGGACAACAGCTTCTCTTGGGCTAAATGGATCACCCCCTCACGCGACCTTTTAACGGCTTTTGACAAAATCAACGATACTAAACGCAAGGAGCAGACCGTTGTATATTACGAATGTAATTGGAGCAACTACTATCCGTCAGATAACTACGCATTCATGTACAAAGTGCGTTCAGGCTACAGCAATGTATTCTTCCTCCGCTATGACGACGTGCTGCTGCTGAAAGCAGAGGCTCTACTCAACGGCAATACCGTAGACCTCGCCGGCGCGGCTGAAATCATCGACAGACTTAGGAGCAGAGCAGGGGCAAAGGCTCTTACGGCCACCGAAAAATCCAGCAAAGAGAATCTCTTCAATGCCTACGTCAACGAGCGCCGTCTGGAGCTCGCCTGCGAAGGCGAACGCTGGTACGACCTCGTGCGTCTTGACCTTGTGGAGGAGGCAATGGCAGCAGCACAGGCCAGCGACCCCAACCGTCTGCCGATAGCAGTTCCGTACACAAAGAACTCTTATCTTCTCCCAATCCCGCAGGACGTTCTGGACACTAACCCAAATGTAAAGCAGAACCCCGGCTATTAATCCCTAACTAAAATGAATAAACTGAAAGTGAATATTACAGCTATACTTGCCATAGCGGCGATGATAACCTCATGTGGAGGCGACGAGCCCGCTAACCCCGGCGGCTCCAACCCCACTCCCGACACACCGGCTACACCCGATGCAGCCACAGGCGATGTCAGGGTGGTCACCACTACCTCCAACCGCTCTAAAGACCTTGCCGAATCATGGTTGAACTTCAGCACCACCGACAATATGTCGCCCTCCACGCTGAAGCTTAATCCTGCAGAGACATATCAGGATATCGACGGATTCGGAGCGGCTATCACCGGATCTACGGCATACAATCTGCTTAAAATGAGTACGGCCGACCGACAGGCCTTCCTGAAAGAGACATTCTCGCCCACAGAGGGCTACGGTATGAGCTATGTGCGTATACCCATCGGCGCCTCTGACTTTTCGCTCAGCGATTACACATGCTGCGACACTCCCGGAATAGAGAACTTCGCCCTTACCGACGAAGAGACAAAATACATAATACCGGTGATGAAAGAGATTCTTGCCATCAATCCGGCCGTGAAGGTGATAAGCGCGCCATGGACAGCCCCGAGGTGGATGAAGGTCAACAACCTCACCGACCTCCAGCCCTACGAACAGTGGACAAGCGGGCAGCTCAACCCCGCCTACTATCAGGATTATGCCACATACTTCGCAAAATGGATTAAGGCTTTCGAGAGCGAGGGCATCAAGATTTATGGCGTGACCCCGCAGAACGAGCCTCTCAACCGCGGAAACTCTGCATCGATGTACATGACATGGCAAGAGCAGCGCGACTTCATCAAGAACGCGCTCGGCCCTAAATTCGAGAATGAAGGTATCACAACGAAAATATACGCCTTTGACCACAACTACAATTACGACAACGTGGCCGACCAGAAAAGCTACCCCGTAAAGATATACGCCGATGCTGACGCGTCTAAATATATCGCCGGAGCCGCATATCACAATTATGGCGGAAGCGTGACCGAACTCGACAATGTGCATGCCGCAGCTCCGGAAAAGGAACTCGTGTTCACAGAGTCAACGGCCGGCGACTGGAACGACGGATCTAACCTGCAAAAGCGCCTTATCGACGATATGGAGCAGATATGCCTGGGCACAGTCAACCGCTGGTGCCGCGGCTCGGTGATATGGAACCTGATGCTCGACTCTAATCGCGGTCCATGGCGTCCGGGTGGTTGTTCCACCGGTTTCGGCGCTGTTGACATTGCCGACGATTACAAGACGATCACACGCAACTCGTTCTACTACATCATGGCACACATGTCGCTTGCCGCACAGCCCGACGCTAAACGCATAGGCACAAACAACTACAAGGCTGATGGCCTGACATACACAGCCTTTAAGAACACCGACGGCTCATACGGTCTCGCGCTCTGCAACAGCGGCTCTTCAGAGCTCCGCTTCACCGTCGACGACGGCAACCACCATTTCTATCTGACTGTACCTGCCAACGCAATCACTACAGCCACCTGGAAATAATTTCTTATAGGAAAAGCTATAAGCATAATCCATTAAATTTATTATCCATGCCTGCTCATATGCGGGCATGGCATTAAAAAAGATACCATAAGAAAATGAAATATACAGGAATTTTTGCCCTCTTGTTAGGGGCGGGCGCCATGTTTGCCTCATGCAACGATGATGATTTCAATCCGGGCAATCCGGTAATGAATGTGTCGGGCGACGTGCAGCAGGCATGTTTCGGCGACTCTCTCTCATTCACAGTTAAGGCCACCGACGACCAGGTGCCATTGTCAACCATACATGCCGAGCTATATTTCGGCGACGAGATGGTAAGCGAGCAAGTGATTCGCACCAAAGTGAGCGGCGCCGACTATGAGGCTAAAATATATGTGCCTTATTACGCCAATATCCCCGACGGGCGCGCCACTCTCAAGGTATGGCTTCAGAACATCCACTTCACCATCACAGAGCAGGATTATGAAGTGAATATAACACATGCCGACTATCCTTACCTTACACTTCGGGCCGAGGATGGCACCGAATACAAGATGGACAAAACCGCCACAAACCAGTATTCGGTGACTCAGCGTTTCCCCTCAAGCGTAAGCGGTGTGATTATTGCTCCTAAGGTAGGCGCCAACGGCAACGAAATCACATTCGGATATGAAGGGAGCGAAATCAAACCCAACGCATCGGGTATGATACCTTTCTCAAATTCTACCCCCGGACGCTATACCATCACGTTCAATACATTCTCTTTTGAAGGCGAGCCTTTCGTGGTGATGAAGCTCAACGACCAGGAGCTGCAGAGCATGAGCGAAACCACAGCATATGTGGATATGAACCTTGACAAGGGCGATATCCTCAATCCGGAGGGATTCCCCGACTTCGGCGACTGGTGGATTAATCCCGACTATTTCGTTAAGAACGCCGATGGTACACTCACATTCAATGCTTACAAAGGATATTACCGCATAATAGCCGACACAAAAGCTATGTATATGCGAGTATACAAACTCACGGGCACAGAGCCGGCCACCCTAAACGATGACGGCACCGGCGCATTGTGGGTAATCGGCGAGGGCATAGGTCATCCGTCGCTTTCCAATCAGGTAGGCTGGACTACAGAGAACGCTATCTGTATGGCTCCCATGGGAGAAAAGACATACCAGATTACTCTCGTGGGAGGCAAGACGGTAGATGTCAACAACATCAACTTCAAATTCTTCGGTCAGATGGGTTGGGGCGTTGAGCTTACCGGAGCCGACCTCGTGTCAAAATCTGACCTTATAGGAGTAGGCAACGGCACTGACGGTCACGATAACGGTAACCTATACCTTAAAGATGGTGTTGTGCTTCAGGACAACGGCGTATACGTAATCACCGTGGATCTAACCCAGGGCATACACGACGGCATCATGACAGTGGTGTACAACGGCGAGCAGCAGTTTGAGGAAAAGCCAATCAGCCTTAACGGTCAGAAGATGTCCACATCCGACAATATCAGCTACTCCACCGTGATAGAAATGAAGCAGGGGACCAAACTCACATTCGACGGCTTTTCGGCTCTTGATGCGCTGTATTTCGATCCTGACTATTTCAACTTCGACGAGGACGAATATTCGGTGTCGTTTTTACCGGTGGACGGATACTATAACATAGCCCTTAACCGCGGCAACGGCACGCTCAGTGCCACACGCGTTAACCGGGACGGCTCTGACATGACTCTGCAGGCCGACGGTACCGGCGCCATTTGGCTTATGGGGTGGGGTGTAGGCTCGCCCTCTCTCGACCAGCAGTTTGGCTGGGATCCGGGCAAAGCATACTGCATGGCCGAAGTTGAGCCTGCCGTTTATCAGTTCACGGGCATGGCCGGACCTGAGCACGGGTCGCAGGACGGTGACCGTTTCCGCTACGATTATCTCTCATTCAAGTTCTTCCACCAGAACGGGTGGGGAGGTGAGTTCGGCGAAGGCGCTCTCTCAATGACAGGCAGCACATCGCAATTGCTTAAGAATACCGGAAACTTTGAGCTTGCCGATAACGTAAATCTTGAGAATGGGGCTACATACCGTGTGACTGTCGACCTTAGCAAAGGCATCGACAATGGCACTATCAAGATGGAGAAACTCTGATAACGAAAACTCATCACAATAAAGTACAATTTCTTTTGATGCGGGGACTTCGGATTGACATTACCCGAAGCCCCCTTTTTTAAACCACATTACACTGCATGCGATTGACACGCAATCGAGTAAGATGTAATAAGAATATTTCCATAAAAATGAAGAAAAAGATAATGGTAATGGCCCTGTGCGGGGTAGCACTATACGGAATAGCCGATACGCCGGTATATCTTGACGACTCGATGCCTATAGAAAAGCGGGTAGAGGATGCCCTATCACGTATGACCCTACGCGAGAAAATAGATATCATACATGCACAGTCAAAATTCAGCGCGCCGGGTGTGCGCCGTCTCGGAATACCTGAACTTTGGTGTACCGACGGCCCTATGGGTGTGCGTCCGGAGGTGCTATGGGACGAATGGGACCAGGCACAATGGACCAACGACTCTTGCACGGCTTTCCCCTCACTCACGGCATTGGCGGCCACATGGAATCCAGATATGGCATATCTTTATGGCAAAAGCATAGGCGAAGAGGCGCGTTTCCGTAACAAGAGCGTGCTATTAGGTCCGGGAATCAACATCTACCGCACCCCCCTCAACGGACGCAATTTCGAATATATGGGCGAAGACCCGTTCCTCACTTCAGAAATGGTGGTGCCATATGTGCAGGGCGTGCAGACCAATGGCGTAGCCGCTTGTGTAAAGCATTTCGCACTCAACAACAACGAAATCAACCGCCATACATCAAATCCCATCCTCGATGACCGAACTCTCTACGAGATATACCTCCCCGGATTCAAGGCGGCCGCCATTGAGGGCGGTGCGTGGTCATTCATGGGCGGATACAATCTCTTCCGCGGCGAGCACGCCAGCTACAACCCCATACTAATGAACGACATCCTGAAAGGTGAGTGGGGATGGGACGGTGCCGTGATTTCCGACTGGGGTGCCGTACACGACACCGAGACAGCTGTGAAGGGTGGTCTTGATATGGAGTTCGGATCCTGGACAAATGGTCTGACCAATGGCGCATCCAATGCCTACGACAATTATTTCCTTGCAGATCCGTATCTCAAGGGCATACAAGAAGGCAGATATACCGAAGAAGAGCTTAACGACAAAGTGCGACGCGTACTCCGCCTTACTTATCGCACAGCCATGGACCGAAATCGCCCATTCGGGGCAATGAACTCCGACGAGCATGTGGCAGCTTGCCGTGAAATCGGACAGGAGGGCGTGGTGCTGATGCAGAACCGCAACAATCTACTGCCACTCAATACCCAAAAGGTGAAGAAAATAGCCGTGATAGGCGAGAATGCGATAAAGATGATGACTGTAGGCGGCGGCTCATCGTCGCTTAAGGCTCGCTATGAGGCGACTCCTCTCGATGGACTTAAGGCGCGTGTGGGTGATGCTGCCGAAATAGTGTATGCCCGAGGCTATGTGGGCGACCCCACCGGCGAATACAACGGTGTGGTCACCGGACAGAACCTTAATGATTCACGCACTCCACAGGAATTGATGGATGAAGCCGTAAGTGTGGCCAAGGATGCCGATGTGGTGCTGTTTTTCGGAGGTCTTAACAAGAGCGACCATCAGGACTGCGAAGACACCGACCGTGAGAGCCTTGAGCTACCTTACGGACAGAACGAACTGATAGAGGCTATAACAGAAGCGAATCCGAATGTGGCTGTGATTAACATCAGCGGCACAGGTGTGGCTATGCCATGGACCGACAAGGTGGCTTCGATAATGCAGGCATGGTATCTCGGCAACGAGACCGGAAATACCCTGGCATCGCTGATTATGGGTGATGTTAACCCCAGCGGCAAACTGCCATATACATATTATGCAAGCCTTGACCAATGCGGCGCGCACAAATTGGGCGAATATCCCGGCCATAAGAGTGTGGACGTTTTGGGCGAAGAGGTATGGGATATGCCTTACAACGAAGGCATATACGTGGGATACCGCTTTACTGACAAGAATAAGCTGAAGCCAACATTCCCGTTCGGTCATGGTCTAAGTTATACTACATTCAAATATGGCAATGCCGATATCGACAAAAAAGAAGGTGCGGTAAATGACGAGTTCATCGTCACTGTACCTGTCACTAACACCGGGGCAGTGGAGGGAAAAGAAGTGGTGCAGCTATACATTTCTGACCTCAAATCGAGTGTTGACCGCCCGGTAAAGGAGCTGAAAGGGTTTGCTAAGGTGTCAATAGCCCCCGGAGAGACCGTGGATGTGCAGATACCCGTTAAGGCCGGCGGCCTTGGTTACTTTGATGCCGACAAGCATCAGTGGGTGGTAGAACCGGGGGAATTCGAGGCTCTCATAGGTTCGTCGTCTGCTGATATCCGCTCCAAGGTGAAATTCACCGTCAAGTGACCGAACTATTCTTTTAATGTATGACTATTTCGGGTTAAGGCTAAATGTGTCCGCTCTTCACAAAGGGTGGACATTTTTTTAGATATGTTATTGCTGATTTTTAACAAAACAATTGTGCAAGATTTGTTGTTTTTATAGATAATCACAGGGAATTTTTTTATTTACAGAAATTTAAATAAGCCTTTTTATGAAACAATTTTACTCTACAGCTACAGCACTCTTAATATCTGGATTAGCAGCAATAACAGCTCAAGCTTATGATAAGCCTTCGGCGGCCAATGTGTTTGCCGACAGATTGATATCCCAGATAGCCGATGGCGACAAAGTGACGTACTTCACCTATAACGATGCGTCGCAGCTGACACAGGTTACCACCAAATCGCCATATTATACATCTTCGGCCACATTCACATATGAAAGTGGAGTTTACAAAGGAGAGTCATATGATGTGAAGGTGGAAATCAGTGACCCCGGAGAGAACATAGTCTGCTATATCACTATCGGTGAGAACGGATTTGCCCAAAAAAGCAGGGAGATAGAGACCTCTGTTGGCGAGGCTGCCGACTATGAGACTTACACATTCGAATATAACAATGACGGGCATCTGATAAAGATTGTAGAATTCGGTACTATCTACAATGAGGTCACAAATTTGATATATGACAATGGTGATATATTGATGGCACTGAAGGAAGAAGGCCGAGACAAGGATACATACACTGTGGAGTATACCTCAGCGTCGGTGACTCGTCCGATTGAAAATGTGGGCAAGCTTATGAATTTCGACATCTTCGGATTCGATAATTTCGAGAGCACCTACTTTTATTATGCGGGTCTTATCGGCAAATCCACCGCGCACTTACCGATATCGGTATTGGAGGCGGAAGACGGGGATATTGAATCCTACACATACGATTGGACACTCAACTCCGACGGATATCCCATACAATTCAAGGAATATGAAGGCGGCAAGCTCGACGACACGTATGCCTATTCATGGATTGACATGGCCGCGCAATTAGCTATCGAGATTGACGGAGAGCCGGCGCAAGTAACTGACTATTACGATATCAGCGGCCGCCGCCATGCCATACCGCTAAGAGGATTGAATATACTCAGGCACGCCGACGGCTCGGCCACCAAGGCCATCCTCAATGATTGACATATATTACAATTCTAACACAGATATACACAAAATCCGCATGGAGCCTTATCCTTGCGGATTTTCTTTATACTAAATGGTGAATGTTTTAAAAAATTATTCGTAACTTTGTGCCGAAATTTAATGCTTAAGTAACCAATGCGTATGCGTCACACACCCAGCGCCGTGCTCGAGCTCGAAGACGGCACAAAATTTCACGGATACTCTTTCGGTAGCGATGCCTCGACTTCAGGCGAGGTAGTGTTCAACACCGCCATGACCGGATATCCTGAAAGTCTTACCGACCCCTCCTATGAAGGTCAGATTTTAGTGACAACATTTCCCCTGTTAGGTAATTACGGTGTTCCCCCTCAGCAGAATACGGATGCCAACCTCAGTACATATTACGAAGGCGACCGCATACATTGCCGAGCCATAATAGCCCAGGACTACTCCTGGGAGCATAGCCACTGGCTCGCTGAACGCTCTCTCTCCGAATGGCTCTCCGATCAAGGTATTGTAGGGGTATATGGCATCGACACGCGTGCCCTCGCCAAACACCTTAGAGACAAGGGCTCAATGCTTGGACGAATTACAGTGGAAGGCTCTGAGCCTGTTGACTTCTACGACCCAAACAAAGAGAATCTTGTGGCTAAAACATCAGTCGGCAAGGTAGAGTATTATGGCGAGGGTGACAAGACTGTGGTGCTTGTGGACTGTGGCGTAAAGCACAATATAGTGCGCTGCCTCACTACGCGAGGCGTAAAGGTGGTGCGTGTGCCTTGGGATTACGATTTCACCGCGATTCCTTATGACGGGCTTTTTATATCCAACGGCCCTGGAAACCCGGATTTCGCCCAAATCACCGTGGAGAATATCCGTAAGGCCATGGAGATAGGCAAGCCTATATGCGGAATATGCATGGGCAACCAGCTGCTGGCCAAGGCGGCCGGCGCCACAACCTACAAGCTGAAATACGGACATAGAAGCCACAACCAGCCCGTGCGCCGCTTAGGCACGAACACCTGCTTCGTGACATCGCAGAACCATGGATTCGCCGTGGATCAGGACACTCTCCCCGAGGATTGGGAGCCTCTATTCGTGAATATGAACGATGGCACTAACGAGGGAATACGACACAAGACAAAACCTTTCTTCTCCGCGCAATTCCATCCGGAGGCGTCAAGCGGACCTAAGGATACGGAGTTTCTTTTTGATGAGTTTATATCCCTTCTATGATTCACATTTAATCTTATGGAAAAAGACAGTATAAAGAATAATATAAAGAAGGTGCTGCTTCTTGGCAGCGGCGCGCTGAAGATAGGCGAGGCCGGCGAATTTGACTACTCCGGCTCCCAGGCTCTGAAAGCAATGAAGGAAGAGGGCATCGAGACTGTGCTCATCAACCCCAATATAGCCACAGTGCAGACCTCCGAGGGGTTTGCCGATAAGATATACTTTCTACCGGTAATACCCTACTTTGTGGAGAAAGTGATTGAGAAAGAGCGGCCTCAAGCCATACTCTTGGCATTCGGCGGACAGACAGCGCTTAACTGCGGCGTGGAGCTTAACCGCCTCGGTGTGTTGGAGAAATACGGTGTGGAGGTGCTTGGCACACCTATTAAGGCTATCGAAGATACCGAAGACCGCGAGCTTTTCGTAAACAAGCTTGACGAAATCAACGTAAAAACCATAAAGAGTCAGGCCGTAAACACCGTGGACGAGGCCATAGAAGTGGCTGCCGAATTGGGCTATCCCGTGATAGTGCGCGCCGCCTATGCTCTCGGCGGTCTCGGCAGCGGCTTCTGCGACAATGACACCGAACTCACCGCTTTGGTAGAGAAGGCTCTGTCGTTTTCGCCTCAGGTGCTGGTGGAGAAATCGCTTAAAGGGTGGAAAGAAGTGGAGTATGAGGTGGTGCGCGACTGCTACGACAACTGCATCACCGTATGCAATATGGAGAACTTCGATCCACTGGGCATACACACCGGCGAAAGTATTGTGGTGGCTCCATCGCAGACTCTCTCCAACGCCGATTACCATTTCTTGCGCGCACTCGCCATAAAGATAGTGCGCCATATTGGCATCGTGGGCGAGTGCAACGTGCAGTATGCATATGACCCCGATTCGATGGACTACCGCGTGATAGAGGTTAATGCCCGACTCAGCCGTTCATCAGCTCTCGCCTCTAAAGCCACGGGGTATCCTTTGGCTTTTGTCGCAGCCAAGCTCGGTCTGGGCTACGGTCTTTTTGAATTGCGCAACTCCGTGACAAAAGACACCTCGGCATTCTTTGAGCCTGCACTTGATTATGTGGTGGTGAAGATACCGCGCTGGGACCTTGGAAAATTCCACAATGTGAGCCGTGAAATCGGATCTTCGATGAAATCTGTGGGCGAGGTTATGGCTATAGGCCGCACTTTCGAGGAGGCCATACAGAAAGGTCTGCGCATGATAGGGCAGGGTATGCATGGATTCGTGGAGAACAAGAACTTCGACATCAAAAACATCGACCACGCTCTTACTGCCCCTACCGATAAGCGTATATTCGTGATTGCCAAGGCTATGAATTCGGGCTATAGCGTGGACCGTATACATGAGCTTACCAAGATTGACAAGTGGTTTCTTTACCGCTTGAAGAACATAATGGACACTTCCTGCGAGCTTGAGGCATATAGCGACCCCCGGCGCATCCCCGAAGCCCTGATTCTTCAGGCCAAGCAGCAGGGATTCAGCGACTTCCAGATCGCGCGTTCGGTATTTAAGTCCGCCGATGTGGATATGGAGAAGGCAAGCATGGACGTGCGCAATGTGCGCAAATCCTTGGGAATACTGCCTGTGGTGAAGCAGATTGACACTCTTGCCGCCGAATACCCCGCGCGCACTAATTACCTGTATCTCACCTATAACGGCTCTGAACACGATATCGATTACACAAATCCTGACCATCGCTCCATCGTGGTGCTCGGTTCGGGAGCTTATCGTATAGGATCGTCAGTGGAGTTTGACTGGTGTTCGGTCAACGCGCTGCTCACCGTGAAAGAGCAAGGATGGCGTTCGGTAATGATTAACTACAATCCGGAGACGGTGTCGACCGACTATGATATGTGCGACCGCCTGTATTTCGACGAACTCACGTTCGAGCGCGTGATGGATATCCTGGAGCTTGAGCAGCCTCACGGTACCATACTGTCGGTGGGTGGCCAGATACCCAATAATCTTGCGATGCGCCTCCACCAGCAGAATGTGAACATACTCGGCACTTCGGCCGAATCAATCGATAATGCCGAAGATCGACATAAATTCTCGGCCATGCTCGATCGCCTTGGCATCGACCAGCCAAGATGGCGTGAGCTTACGAGTTTCGATGATATTGAGGAGTTTATCTCCGAGGTGGGTTATCCTGTGCTTGTGCGCCCAAGCTATGTGCTGTCCGGCGCAGCCATGAACGTATGCTACAATGACGACGAGTTGCACCGCTTCCTGCGTCTTGCCGCTAATGTGTCAAAGAAGCACCCGGTAGTGGTATCGGCATTTATACAAAATGCCAAGGAGATAGAGATGGATGCGGTGGCTCAGAATGGTGCGATAAAGGCTTATGCCATATCGGAGCATATTGAGTTTGCGGGTGTGCATTCCGGCGATGCCACTATACAGTTCCCTGCCCAGAAGCTCTATGTCGAGACTATGCGCCGTATCAAGAAGGTATCGGAGCAGATAGCCAAAGCCCTCAACATCACAGGCCCGTTTAACATACAATTCCTTGCCAAGAACAACGAAATCAAGGTGATTGAATGTAATCTTAGAGCATCAAGAAGCTTCCCATTCGTATCGAAGATATTGAAAATAAACCTTATCGACCTCGCCACCAAAGCGATGCTCGGTATCGATGTGCCTCGACCACACAAAAATGCTTTTGATCTGGATTATGTGGGTATCAAAGCATCACAGTTCTCTTTCCAGCGTCTGCAAGGAGCCGACCCCGTGCTTGGTGTGGATATGACCTCAACCGGTGAGGTAGGCACAATAGGCGAGGACAGTGCCGAAGCTATTTTCAAGTCGCTGTTGGCTGTGGGGCAGCGAGTACCCAAGAAGTCGATATTGCTTTCTACAGGTACGCCTCGCCAGAAGGCAGCCATGCTCGATGCCGCTCACATGCTGCATAATAATGGATACACCATTTATGCCACGGGAGGCACAGCACAGTTTCTTAACGACAATGGCATACCGGCCATACGCGTGTACTGGCCGTCGAATCCCGACATGCATCCCCAGGCCCTTGATTTGCTGCATAACCGCAAAATCGACATGGTGGTAAACATACCAAAAAACCATACTGACACCGAGCTTACCAATGGATACAAGATACGCCGCGCGGCTATCGACCTTAATATACCGCTGCTCACCAATGCAAGGTTAGCCTCGGCTTTCATCCACGCCTTCACTACCCTCACGCTCGACGATATAGAGATCAAGAGCTGGGACGAGTACTGATCCGCAAATGAGGCATTACCTTACGCTATAATACGGATTTAATATTTTAAGATATAATTAATGGATTTGAACATAGACCCTAATCCCACGGGTACATCAAAAAAGAAAAAACGCTCGAAAAACAAGGCAAAACAGACTATGCTTGTAATCATAGCCTTGCTGCTTATAGTGCTAATAGGCGGCGGCATTTGGGTGGGCATACAGATGCAGAACCAAAGCCGGATAATCGAGCAGGAGCGCTTAGCTCGCCAACAAGCTGAGCTTGACAGAGACCAGACTCTGATGAACCGCGACTTCGAGGACCTTAACAGAGAGTTCGAAGCTCTTGAAGGCCAGACTGTGATGATACAGAACGATTCTATCCGCCGTGACATTTCCGAGAAATATGAGGCGGCAAAGAAGCGTATGGAGCAGCTGCAGTCGGAGGTGGATCATCTTCGAGCTGAGCATAACGCTGACCTTGCCGAGATAAACAAGCTCAAAGCTGAAATCGAGACTCTTCGCGGTATTTTGCGCAACTATCTGACACAGATTAACGAACTCAACGAGGAGAACCAGGCCTTGCGTAACGAAAACGCTGAGATTAAACAGGAAAACTCGCGACTGACTAACCGCGTGCAGGAGACATCGCGCCAAAACGAGGTGCTCAGCGAAAGAATGTCTCTGGCCGAAAAGCTAAATGTGACCAACGTGTCGCTTTCGGCTCTTAACAAGAAGGGTAAGAACGAAAAGAAAGTGCAGAAAGCCAACCAGCTGATGGTGACGTTCACCATACCCCAGAATAATTCCACCCCGGTGGGTGAGAAGGTGATATATTTGCGCCTAACTTCGCCTTCCGGTCAGCTTTTGGGCAACGGCGGCTCATTCTCATTCGAGGGAACATCGCTTCAGTGCACTGCCAAGAAGTCAATAGAGTATGCCGGAGAGGAAATCGCTAATATACACATATACTGGGATGTGAACACAGCACTTACTGCCGGAGACTACACAGTGGAGCTTTTCGCCGACAATTACAGACTGATACGCCGCACATTCAAGCTTTAAAGCGTCATGCACGATTTGCTGCAACACATTACCGCTGACATCAACAGCGTGGAGATCACCACAGCCTCATCCATATTCAAGCTTGTGCTGAGTATGATATTGGGCTCTGTGGTGGGCTACGAGCGTAAGCGTAAAGGGCAGATTGCCGGTGTGCGCACGTTCTCTCTCATATGTATGGGAGCCACTTTGGCGATGATGCTTTCGGTGTATGTGCCTCAGGTGTATCTCGGACTGAAGAACGGCGACCCAAGCCGTATCGCCGCGCAGGTGGTGTCGGGTATCGGTTTTCTTGGCGCAGGTGCGATAATACAGATGAAAGGGAGCGTGCGCGGTCTTACCACTGCCGCCGGCATATGGATGGTGGCGGCAATAGGCATGGCTGTGGGTGTGGGCATGTATCTGATATCTATTGTGGCCACCGCGCTCATACTTTTCATACTCATGCAGCTTGAGCGCATAGAGCATCATATCAGCCTCGGCAGCGAATCACGCATCATCAGCATCACCGCAAGCGTGATTGTAGACGATATCACTCCTTACAGAAAGGTGCTGCGTTCGCAGCACGTCAACCTCACCAATTACTTCATAGCCTTTGACTATGATGAGAATGTCACGAAGATAAACCTTGTGGTGCTTGCCAGGGAGTCGGTCGACTTCATGTCAGTGTTTGATAAGCTGTGCACCATATATCCCACCCAAACCATATCACTAACCAATCAGGTGAACTTCTGATACATGTTCACCGCTATAAAAATAAAGTAAATGGATATAGAAGGACTCATTACCGACCTTGCGTTCATCCTGCTGCTCGGTGCAGTGGTGACTATACTTTTCAAGTGGATTAAGCAGCCAGTGGTGCTTGGCTATATCGTGGCCGGGTTTCTGGCCAGTCCTCACTTTAAGTATATCCCTTCGGTAAGTACCGAGGCAAACATTGATTTCTGGGCTGAGATAGGTATAGTGGTATTGCTGTTTTCTTTAGGCCTGGAGTTCAGTTTCAAGAAGCTTGTGAATAGCGGTGGCTCAGCGGTGGTGACGGCCCTGATTATCGTGTCAGGCATGATGGGCGCCGGTTTTGTGGTGGGTAATGCCATGGGGTTCACGTTTATCAATAGTCTATTTCTGGGCGGTATGCTTTCCATGTCGTCCACCACTATAATCATCAAGGCCTTCAATGATTTGGGGCTGCGTCAGCGTAAGTTCACGTCGCTTGTGCTTGCCGTACTGATTGTGGAGGACCTTTTCGCCGTGGTGATGATGGTGCTTTTGTCGTCGATAGCCATCAATAATTCGTTTGAAGGCGGCGAATTGCTGTGGAGTATAGCCAAGCTCGTTTTCTTCCTCGTGCTATGGTTTTTGGCCGGTGTGGCTATACTACCGTCGCTTTTCAAAATCTGGCGGCCGTTTCTTAACAGTGAGACATTACTTATCGTGTCGATGGGCCTGTGTCTTGGCATGGCGGTGTTCTCCGTGTATTGCGGCTTCTCGTTGGCTTTGGGCTCTTTTGTCATGGGTTCGATATTGGCGGGCACAAGCTACGCCGAGCGCATAGAGCATGTGGTTACGCCCGTAAAGGATCTCTTCGGGGCCGTATTCTTCATATCTGTGGGTATGATGGTGCAACCTGATATCATAGCCGCCTACTGGGGTCCGATATTGCTGCTGTCGGTCGTGGTAGTGGTGGGCATGATCACGTTCGGCACATTCGGTATGCTTGTCACCGGACAGACGTTAAGGGTGGCCATTGAATCCGGCTTTTCTCTGACACAGATTGGTGAGTTCGCATTCATTATAGCCACCTTAGGTATGAACCTCGGAGTGCTCGACAGCACGATATATCCTATAGTGGTGGCTGTGTCGGTAATTACTACATTCGGCACACCGTATTTTATAAAGATGGCTCCGGGAGCGTATTCTTTTGTGGAGAAGCATCTGCCCAAACGCCTCAACTTCCTTATCGATAGGTACCAGAAAGATACCACACGCACTAATGCCGTGTATCGCTCATGGGCTCTTGTGCTCAAGCGGTATCTGTGGCGTATGATGCTTTATACTATCGTGCTGATAGCCATTGCACTCGTGTCGCACAGGTTCCTGATGCCTTGGCTTACCGAAATTCTGCCTGACTGGAGTCGCCTCATCGGCATTGTCATCACCCTTGCCGCTATGGCTCCCTTCCTTATGGCCCTTATGATGCCTATGAAGATGCGCGACGAGGATATGCCGCCGGCTCTCCGCGGGGGCGCCATGGCTCCCAAGATTGTTGTGGTGGTGATAGGGTGTATCGAGTCGTTGAGCTTCGTGATGTATATCTTCTCATGGTATTACTCCATATTGGTGGGTCTTGTGGCCGGTATTATAGTGCTGATCATGATATTGCTGGTATTCTCACGCAACGTGAAGAGGCAGATGTCGAAAATTGAAGAACGTTTTCTCGACAATCTCAACGAGCGCGACCTGCGCCGTTCGGGTAAGAATAATAACGTGGTGAATGATTTGCACCTTGCCTTCATGACCATCGGTAATGCTTCTGACCTTGCCGGCCTTACGCTCTTAGAGTCGAACATACGCGGTAAGTACGGTGTGAATATCGTAAGCATCCAGCGCGGCTCAGAGACTCGGCAGATTCCCTCGGCTAAGGACCGCCTTTATCCCGGTGATGTGATTGGCGTCATAGGCACCGATGCGCAGATAGAGCGTCTTCTCCCCGAGGCTGAGCACAATATGGAGGTGGTGCCTACCGACACTCGCGAAATAAAGCTTATGCAGGTGCTCCTTTCGGATTCGTCTCCCCTTGTTGGCAAAACCCCGGTGTCGGCGCAGCTGCGTGATAAGTATGAGGTTTTAGTTGTCGCAGTGCAGCGTGGCGATGAGTACATCGATTCGCAGCCGCATCTTAAGTTCGCTCCCGGCGATATTGTGTGGATTGTGGGTAATGCCAAGACAATTTCCTCTCTTAAGTAATGTTATCAAAATGTCCTGAAAACTGGTTTAAGTGTTAAATACATATAATTTGCAGAAAAAAGTAGCTGAAAAATTATGCTGTATAACATAAAAGTATTACTTTTGCATCAGTTTTTCATGGTATTAGATTTAAGGTAAAAAGATTAGTCGTCGTGATGACGATTAATTTTTTTTTGTTCTTATTTTTAAGGTCGTGAAAAAGAGGAATCATAAAATTATCCGTTACAGAAAAATCCTCCGGAATACGTCGGTTAAGCAAAGCGCTTAAGGGATGCATTCCGGAGGATTTTTTATACTATAGTGAGGTAAAATATCCGGCTATTCGTATCTTATGGCGTCGATTGGGTCGAGGTTGGCGGCTTTCTGGGCCGGGAAATATCCGAAGCCGATGCCTATCACTGTGCATACTATCGTGGATACCACAATAGACCACATAGGTATGGAGGCCGGAAGCCCAATCATACCGCATACCAATGTGCCAAGCCATCCCACAAATATGCCTATCACACCTCCCGACACGCTTATAATCACGCTCTCGATGAGAAACTGACTGCTTATATCAATGCCGCGGGCGCCCACTGACATGCGCAGACCAATCTCGCGCGTACGCTCAGTCACTGAAACGAGCATGATGTTCATAATACCTATACCGGCCACGAGCAGCGAGAATCCGGCAGCTACCACAAGGATTATGGTGATGGTGTTCATGGTCGACGACATAGTCTCCATCATCTCCTGCTGCGAGCGTATGGTGAAGTCATCATCCACGCCTTCGCGCAGCTTATGGCTCTCGCGCAGAGATGCTGTGAGCTCTTCGATGGCCTCATCGCTAAGTTCCTCGGTTATGGCCGATGCGTTTATGCTGCTAAGGTAGTTCTGGGCAAGTATACGTTTCATCACTGTGGTATAGGGGGCAATTATCACATTGTCCTGGTCCATACCCCAGTTGTTGTAGCCTTTGCTTTTGAGCACGCCGGTGATGCGCATAGGTATAGATTTGAAACGTATCACCTTACCCACCACATCGGCATCCTCGTCACCGAACAGCTCCTTCACTATTGTGGTGCCCACCACGCATACTTTGGCACTCTTACGCACGTCCTCGTCGGTGAACACCTCGCCTTCCTGCACTTCCCATTGCTTGATATCAAGGTATTCTGGTGTCTCGCCGTATACGGTGGTATTAGTGTTCTTGGCTCCGTTGATTACCTGGCCGGAGGCTGTGACCTCGGGTGATACATTAGTCACATATTTGCGGTCGGCCATAATGGCCTCATAGTCGCTTACTTTCAACGACTGCATCTCCGAGGGGTCGCGGCGAACACCGCCCATCATGTCGGCGCCCGGACGTATGGATATGATGTTGGTACCCATCTTCGATATGTTGGCGCGCACGCTCTCCTTGGATCCCTGTCCGATTGCCATCATGATAATCACGGCTGCCACGCCTATGATGATACCGAGCATGGAGAGGAAAGAGCGGAATTTGTTGTTATTGATAGCGCGTATGGCTATCTTCAGCAGATTGAAAAAATTCATGACAGTTCTTCGTTAATGATGTCGTCGAGTATCTCTTCCACGGGTAGTGCATCGAGGCTCTCCTTAGCCGAAAGGATATGGTCGTTGTAAGTATCGCTCACTATACGGCCGTCACGCAGGAAAATATTGCGTGACGAGTAGTTGGCGAGGTCCGGATTGTGGGTCACGAATATAATGGTGCGTCCCTCTGCATGTAGCTGCTGAAACAGCACAAGCATCTCGAATGAGGTGCGCGTGTCAAGGTTACCGGTGGCCTCGTCGGCCAATACCACAGCCGGATTGTTCACGAGAGCGCGGGCTATGGCCACACGTTGCATCTGTCCGCCCGACATCTGGTTGCTTTTATGCTCCAGTCGGTTGCCCAGTCCTACTTGTGTGAGTACTTTTATAGCCGCTTCACGGCGAGCTTTGGCGGAATATTCGCTGTTGTACATCAGTGGGAGTTCTACATTTTCTACCGCGGTGGTCTTGGGTAGAAGGTTGTAGTTCTGGAACACGAATCCGATTTTGCGGTTGCGCAGTCGCGCGCGCTGGTTCTTCGACATCTTTCGCACAGGCACGCCGTCGAGTATATATTCTCCCGACGAGGGGGTATCAAGGCATCCGAGCTGATTTAAGAGGGTGGATTTCCCGGAGCCGGATGTGCCCATGATGGTGACGAACTCGCCTTCGTGCACATCAAATGTTATGCCGCGCAGTGCATGCACCGTCTCATCGCCCACTTTGAAGTTGCGTTTGACGTCACGAAGGCTTATTACTATTTTTGAGTTATTGTCCATTTCGTCTTATTTGAGGTCGCGAGGGTGTTATTTCTTTTTCTTTCCGGGAGGTCCCGGCATGAATGGGTTAGATTCTTCCTGCTGCTCTTCCTCTGCTTCACCGATCATTGATATACCGGTGGCCACAACGGTCCCGGCTGAGATGCCGCTCTCTATCTGAGTGAATCCGTTGGCTGTTATGCCTGTTTTTACCGATGTTGCTTTCAGTACGTTACCGTCCTTTACCCATACTTTGGTCTTCGCATCGGATTGCTCTAAGGTCATGCCTTTGGGGAGGAATTCAGCTGATGGACTGAATTTCAGAGCCTTGGCCGGTACGCAAAGTATATTGTCGCGTTCGGTAGTGAATATGGTGACATTGGCTGTGAGTCCGGGCTTGAGCTTTAGGTCATCATTGGGTGCGGAGATTACCACTTCGTATGTCACCACATTGCTCTCGGTGGTGGCTTCTTGCCTAACCTGTGTCACAGAGCCATGGAACACGTCGTCAGGATATGCGTCGACGGTGAATGTCACTCGTTGACCCTCCCTTACGTCGCCTATGTCAGCCTCGTCCACGTCGGCTATAACGCGCATGTCGGTAAGGTCTTGCGCTATGATGAAGAGGGTAGGGGTGGTCATGGCGGATGCCACGGTCTGGCCTTCCTCCACTTCTTTGCTTAGTACTACACCATCGATAGGCGCCGTAATGGTGGTATATCCTAAATTGGTTTTCGCTTTAGCCACATTCTGCTCCTGTATAGCCACTTGGTGTCTGGCCTGGTCGTAGCTTAACCTGGCTTGCTCGAAGTCGTTGGCTGCGATAAGTCCTTTGTCGTATAGAGTCTTATAGCGGTCGTAGTTGGCTTTTTGGTAAGAGAGCGAACTGCGCGCGTCCGAAAGGTTGGTTTCGGCATTGGAGAGTTCTGACAGCAGGTTGGTACGGTCGAGTTCGGCTATCACCTGTCCTTTCTTCACTATGCTGTTGTAATCGACATATATTTTGTCGATTATACCGGATACCTGTGTACCTACTTCTACGCTTGTCACCGGCTCAATGGTGCCTGTGGCGGTCACGCTCACCGACAGGTCGCGGTCCTCGGCCTTTGCTGTGGAAAGCACAGGCTCGGGATTCTTGCTGCAGCCTGCCAGAATCGCAACTGACAGTGCCGCTAAAGCTGTTTTTAAAGATCTCATATATAGATTAGTTGTTGTTTATGTTTGTTAAATGTTGAATGGCATGCCTTGGTAGAAGTTAAGCAAGGCGCGGTTGAGTACGGATGTGTACTTCGCCTGCAGGAGTTGTTGCTCGGCTTGAAGCAGGTTGTTTTTCCCGGTGGTCAGGTCTACTATATCCTTGATTCCCACAGAGAATTGCTCGCTTACGAGGTTATAGCTCTCTCTCATGCTTTCCACTGATACCAATGCCGATGAGTATTGCTCTGAGGCGTTGAGCGCATTGATGTAGAATGTTTCTATATCGTTGTATAGCTGCTGCTCTTGGAGTTCGAGAGCCAATTCGGCGTTTGTGCGGTCAAGTTTGGCTTTGGCTACGTTTGTGGAGTTCTGCTTGCCGTCGAAGATGGGTATGCTTATGTTCAGGCCGAGCGAATTGTTGAGGTTGTTCTTCAGCTGAGTACCGAACGAATCGTTCATGCCCGATGAGTTGTTGGTGTTTATTCCGGCAGATACCCCGATAGTGGGCAGATACCCTCTTTTGGCGATATCTATATCCATATCGGCGGCTTCTATGCCTAAACGGTAATATCGGATTTCCGGACGCAGATTCTTGGATATTTCGTAGACAGAGTTAGCTGAGGGTATGGGTGCCGATAGCATCTCATTTGTGATATTTGGGGTGGCCACATCAAAGTTGTCGTCCATCGGCAGCTGCAAAATCTGGCTGAGGGCCAGTATGGTGCTTCTCAACTGCGAGGTGGCGTTGGCCACATTGTACTTCTCTTGGCTCACCTGGGCCTGCATCTGAGCGTAATCGGCTCTCGACATCTGCCCTACCTCATACATGGTCTTGGCCCTGTCGCAAAGTGTTTCGGTGGATGCGAGTACCTGCTTGTTCACCTCCACGGCTTCGCGCTGATAGAGTATCTGCACGTAATATTGCACGATTTGTTCTTGCAGCGAGAGTTCGGTGCTTTCCACGTCCACTTCCGACTGCTTTTGTGTCAATCGGCTTCTGTCGAGCTGTTTGCGGTTGCGTCCTCCGTTCCATACACTCCATTGTGCCTGTACACCGTAGGTGCCGTTGTAGTTGAGCTCTGATGAGGTGGAGCTCATGGTGCCGTCGGTGATATTCACGTATGATTTCGACCAAGGGCGGAATGAGCCGTTCTGTCCGGTGGAGAATGACACAGTGGGGAGGAGTGCCCCTTTTCTTGCCTCCACGTCGGTCTCGCTGATCTTTACGCTCACGCGTTTCTGCTTTAGTTGCAGGTTGTTGTCCATGGCATAAGTGATGCAGTTCTCAAGGCTCCATTCTCGAGGGGTGTCTTGTGCCATGGCGTTTATAGCCAGAGATATTATGGCTATTACGAAAGTTTTGCGCATATAGCTATATTTTTTTGTTTTTTATGTAGTTGAGAATAGTCTTTTTGTATGTGTCGCCGATGGGCAGGGGTTCGCCGTTTACGGTGATGGATGAGGATGTTGATGAGGTGCAGCAGTCGAGATTCACTATATATGATTTGTGCACGCGCATGAATTTGTCGGATGGCAGCGCATCCTCAAGGTATTTCATGCTATATAGGGCTGTCACGGGCCGTGAAGTGCTTTTAAGGAAGAACTGCACGTATTCGCCGAGACCCTTAATATATGATATGTCATCATATAATATGCGCAGATTCTGTCCTCCTGTCTTCACGAAAAAGCCTGACTGCTCTGTGCGGTTTGTGCTTTGCGTGGAGGATATCCTCTTTACCACCCTGTCCACGGCCTTGCGCATATCTTCAATCGACAGCGGCTTAAGGAGATAATCCACCGCCTCCACCTTGAATCCCTCCAGGGCGTATTCAGAGTAAGCCGTGGTGAATATTATGTAAGGTATGCGCCCGTTGAGCCAATATGCGAATTCCATGCCCGTACACCCCGGCATCTCTATGTCCAGAAAGGCGAGGTCGATGTTTTCGTTGTCCAGAGCTTCCTTGGCCTTCCTCACGCTTAGGTATGTGCCTACAAGTTCGAGTTCGGGAAATTCAGAGATATATTTTTTGATTTGGGCGAGAGCCAAAGGCTCGTCATCCACAGCTATGCATCGTATCATGATTGTATGGGTAATGGATATATCGGGAATGCCATGTTCACGGAGAAGGCGGTGCCGTTGTCGTTGATATGCAGCGTGTAGTCGGTGCCATATAGCAGGTTGAGGCGCTGCGACACGTTTGCTATGCCGGTGCCGTTGCCTTTGCGCTTCTGCGCATCATGGTTGATTGTGTTTATACATAGGAATTTCACTGTGCCATCGTGGATATCTACGCTTACCGTTATGGCGGAGGGGTTGTCATGGTCCACTCCGTATTTAAAGGCGTTTTCCACAAAGGAGATGAACATCAGCGGGGGCACTTCTATGCCGGTAAGGTCGTCAGGGAAGTGTGTGGCGATATCCACGCCCTCGGGATAGCGCAGCTGCATGAGAGTGATAAAATGCTGAAGCACCTCAATCTCCTTTTCCAGACTTACGAGCGGTCGGCCGCTGTCGTGAAGCATATATCTCATAAGCCTTGACAGTTGTTGTATGCCATCTTTGGCCGTTTCGGGCGATATGTCGATTAGAGCCTGGATGTTGTTGAGGGTATTCATCATGAAGTGCGGATTGATTTGGTAGCGTAGCGTCTCAAGCTGGGTGCGTATCTGCTCGCTCTGCATCTCGCGTATTCGCTGTCTTTCGTTAATGGATTGGAAGTACAGTTTTATGGCAGTGTTCATCATCAGCAGGCACATGAGCAGCACCGCGTTGAATAGCTTCACCCTTTCGCGTGGTGACAGTGGCGGCGGCTCATCAAGGTGATGTATCCGCGGTCTTTCGGGCTTAGGCGGACCGGGAGTTGTGGGCGTGACGATTGCTGCGACTGCTATGAGAGCCGCTACGGATATAAGATAAATGCTTCGCTTGCCCTCGGCCAAGAGTTTGGGCAGGAGCACTAAATCGTTGAGCAGGAAACTTATGAGAAATGGTATCATGGATACCCATATCATGACTACTTTGCCCCACTCGTAGGCGGTGTCCACACCGGCAAGAAGGTCATAGAGCTGCACCAGCAATGGTGAGACAAATATCAGTATCCATACTACTATATAGATAGTATGCTCGGTATGTTGAACTTTCCCTCTGAGCTTGTTCATTTCTTAGCATAAGCTTTAAATTATACAAAATTAATCGTTATTTTCCGCCTGACAAATTAAATTTCAACTAATACCCTTTTTTTTTCAATAAATCGTAAGTAAGGCAGGTGGCCATTATATTTGTCTCTCATTTCCGTCTCTTGCGCTTCAACTAAAAAAATGAGGTAAACACCTTAATCCGTGTTTACCTCATTATGAATTATGATGGTATGTGGCTTACTTGCCTAAGTAGCGCTTTACCACGTTGAGGATATTATCAGCCGTGTAGCCAAACTTCTCGTCGAGAACCTTGTAAGGAGCAGATGCGCCGAAACGCTCCATGCCGAACACCTCGCCGGTGAAGCCCTTGATCATGCGCAAAGTGACAGGTAGGCCGGCAGTGAGACCGAACTGCGGCACTCCGGCGGGAAGCACGCTATTGCGGTATTCCTCCGGCTGCTCGTTGAATAGGCCGATGCAAGGCATCGATACCACGCGCACGGGTATATTCTCTGCTTCAAGGAGAGTAGCCACCTGGCATAGCAAGGACACCTCCGAACCGTTGGCCACCAATACTGCAGCCGGATTAGCTGGATTCATCACCACATAGCCGCCCTTCTCAGCCTGAAGAGCCTCATCATAGCGATTGCCTGAGGCTGCGGGCAGATCGGGGATGTCCTGACGGCTGAGTATGAGAGCCGAGGGCGTGTGGGTATTCTCCATAGCGAGCTTCCAGCAAGTGGTGGTCTCGATAGCGTCGGCCGGACGGAAAGCGAGTAGTGAGGGCTTGCCGGAGAAATTCTTCATAGCTTCGAGCAAGCGAATCTGAGCCTCCTGCTCCACAGGCTCGTGTGTAGGGCCGTCTTCGCCCACACGGAAAGCGTCGTGGGTGAGGATGTACTTCACCGGCAGTTCCATAAGAGCTGCCATACGCATAGCGGGCTTCATATAATCAGAGAACACGAAGAATGTGCCGCATGCGGCGATCATACCGCCATGAAGCACAATACCGTTCATCAAGCAAGCCATGGTAAGCTCGGATACGCCTGCCTGAAGGAATGCGCCTGAGAAATCGCCGTGGGTGAGCTGGTGGGTTTTCTTCAGGAATCCGTCGGTCTTATCGCTGTTGGCAAGGTCGGCAGAGGAGCAGATCATGTTCTTAACTTTCTCTGCCAGAGTGCCAAGCACGGCAGCTGATGCGGCGCGGGTGGCGCTGTTGGGCTTCTGTGTGATCTTCTCCCAGTCGATGTTGGGCAACTTGTTGGCGATAAAATCCTTAAGCTGTGCATCGAGTTCGGGATTCTCTTTAGCCCAAGCGGCATATTGCGCTTTGCGCTCCTTGGCTATAACGCGGAGCTGCTCTTCGCGTTCTTTGTAGAGCTTCTGCACGTCGGGAGCAATCTGCCAAGGCTGTTCGGGGTCGAATCCAAGGTGCTTGACGGTGGCTGCATAGTCAGCTCCTGATTTGCTAAGAGGCTGTCCGTGTGTGGAGCATTGGCCTTCAAAGTTGGAACCGTCGGCCTTAACGCATCCGCGGCCCATCACGGTGTGACCGATGATGAGGTTGGGGCGCTCGGTCTCTGCCTGTGCTTTTGTGATGGCTTCGGCTATAGCAGCGGGGTCTGTACCGTCCACCTCAAGCACGTTCCATCCCCAAGCGCGGTACTTGGCTGCAACATCCTCTTTGTCAACATCCTTTACATATGTAGAGAGCTGCACTTTATTACTGTCATAGAACATTATGAGGTTCGACAGACCGAGGTATCCGGCAATACGGCCTGCGCCCTGCGAAATCTCCTCCTGCACACCGCCGTCAGAGATGAATGCGTAGGTCTTATGCTCGATCCATGATCCGAAGCGGGCCTGAAGGAAACGCTCTGCGATAGCTGCGCCCACAGCCATGGCATGGCCTTGACCGAGAGGGCCGGAGGTATTCTCAATTCCTCTCTCCACATGCACTTCGGGGTGTCCCGGGGTGGGGCTGTCCCACTGGCGGAACTGCTGCAGCTCTTCAAGGGTGAATTTGCCTGCAAGCGCAAGCACGCTGTAGAGCATTGGCGACATATGCCCGGGGTCGAGGAAGAAGCGGTCGCGAGCTATCCAATGGGCATCATCGGGGTCTGTGACAAGGAATTGCGAATATAATACGTTGATGAAGTCTGCGCCGCCCATAGCGCCGCCGGGGTGTCCGGATTTTGCTTTTTCCACCATGGAGGCGGCAAGCACGCGTATATTGTTGGCCGCGCGGTTTAGAATGTTAACGTTCATAGATTGTTCTTTGATTTTAGTTCTGTTTTAGCCGATGACTTATACTCATCTGCTAAAATGGTATAGATTATTTTATAGGTATTTAGAATAAGTAAGCTGCTGTGATTGTCCAGTAGTTGCGTTTGCCCACATCTATAGTCTTGCTGTCCACTGTCATTTCAGCCACTTTCGACATGCCGAGCGCATATGAGGCGCCGATTTCAAGATGGTTGACCAAGCGTACGCCCACACCAAAATCCCATGCGGTATTGAATGCTTTGTTCTTGAATCCGTTAATCACTGATGACTTGGAGCATAGCACAGCGAAGCTCGGGCCGGTGAATACATAAGGTACCACGATTTTGCTGATTACGGGGAAGGCGAAGTTGTAGCGTGCGTGGATAGGCAATTCAAGGAAGTCCTGCTTTTTGAGGTTGTCGTTGTCCACGTTCTCGCCATTGAGTGTGGGATTGCCGTTGAAGTCGTTCACGCGGTGCACGTACATAAGCGATGCGTCGAAAGCGAATCCTAAAAAAGGCACGTTGACGAGTGCTGTTACGCCGGCATTGAATCCCGCGCGGTTCTCTTTGCTGAAATTGTCGCCTAATTGCTCTGTGTTGAGCTTAAGAGAGTTGACGTTGGTACCTACCTTTACTCCCCAGCGGAAGAGCTGTGCCTGTGCCGTCATTGCCACTGAAAGCATGGCCATGACGGCCACGAGCATGATTTTGATTTTTCTCATAATCTTAGTTGTATACGTTTATTGTTTAGGTTATGGATATATTATATTGCAAAGTTAGTGTTTTTTATGGATATTACGTTATTCTTTTAAAAAGAAATTACTAAATTTGCGCAAAACTATCGAAAATTATGGATTCTGATAAAAAATTGGCCCTTGAAGAGAAGGTGGTGGAGATGCTCCGCACTGTTTTCGACCCTGAAATACCCGTAAGTATTTACGACCTGGGATTAGTGTACAAAATCGATATTGACGATGATGCCAACCTTACCGTGGACATGACACTTACCGCACCCTCATGCCCTGCCGCCGACTTCCTGGTGGATGATGCCCGCATAAAGCTGGAGAGCATCGACGGCATTAAGTCGGTGACCATTAACCTTGTGTTCGAGCCTGAATGGACGCAGGATATGATGAGCGAGGAGGCGAAGCTTGAGCTTGGTTTCCTATGACGCGTAATCCGAAATACGTATATTTTATCAGCGACCTGCATCTCGGTGCCGGATACCTTGCCGATAAGAGGGAGGCAGAGATGAGAGTGGTGAGGTTTTTGGAGTCGATACGTGACACCGCCGACGAGATTTATATGCTTGGCGACGTGCTCGATTATTGGTTCGAGTATCGTACGGTGGTGCCGCGGGGCTACGTGCGCTTTTTTGGGGCGTTGGCTTCTTTGGCTGATGCCGGAGTGAAGATTCACTGGTTTATAGGCAACCACGATATTTGGCTTTTCGACTATCTGCGCGATGAGATTGGCATTACGGTGATTGACGGTGTGCAGATTAAGGAAATCCGCGGCAAGAAGTTCTTTCTTAATCATGGCGATGGGGTGGGGCATATTAAACCCGGATTCCGCTTTATCCGCTCGCTGTTCCGTAATCGTCTGCTGCAGAAGTTGTATTCGGGTATCCATCCGCGTTGGACTATCCCGTTTGCACATATGTGGAGCACTCACAATCGTCATTTTATGGATTATGTGCCAGTGTTTAGAGGCATGGAGGCCGAGCCTCTCGCTCTATTCGCCAGTGACTATTATCATAATGTGGATTCTTCTATCAACTATTTTGTGTTCGGGCACGTGCATGTGGTGGTAAACGAGCCTATTTCGCCCTCCTGCCGTTTCGTGATTCTCGGCGACTGGATCAGAAATTTCACATATGGTGTTTTTGACGGGAATAACTTCGAATTACGCAGATTTGACGACTAACAAACGGCATTTTAACTATAATTAACGCATCGGATGTTTTTCGCTGATAGTCTTTACGATAGATGTAAATATTTGTAGGATAATAAGTTGTGAGAATATTCGTAATGTTTTTGGACCTTAGGGTATCCGAAAACTATGTTTCATAACATAAAAAAAAAGTTGGTCATGTTGGCGGAAACTCCGAACTTTGTACCGCAAACCTAAAACAATCTTTTTTACCTTAGAAATTGTACCTATTGGAAACCATAAAAAGGGACTCTGTGAAGAGCCCCCTTTTTTGTATGTATGCGTCAGATTCTGAGGATGAGAATGAATACTAAGAATTTTTTCAAATTCTATGAGATTCATTGTCGCTAAGTTTTGGTATATGCAATCAGTTCTTAGATTTCCGTAGTCTTCTGGAAGATAATTTCTTCCAGATACTGCGTCCTGTTCTGACTTCTTCTAATGAATAACCAAACTTTTCAACAAGAATCTTTTGGTCTGTATAATCGAGAATCTGATCGATTGGCTCCCCATTGCGAAGCATAGCATCTATTTTGTCAAATAGGTACCCGTTATTTTCATCATAAGGAAGGAATATAGACTCGACCTCACTTGGCATCAGTTCCAGTACCCCTCCACCAAAATTCCTGCCTACTATCTCGGCATGGGCAAATGAGAAAGAGTTGTAATAACTTGCGATGAAAGCTTTGTTATTGGTAAAATTCCTGAAAAACACACGGTGCATAGTGTCGGTGGTATATGCATGTGCACTATTCAGCACGAGGCGAGGGAATAGATGATTACGCCTGAGAAACAAAGCATCAGAAATTTTTAGGGACGGAATCACAAACCAATCATCTCGGATACTGGTCTTATATCCATTGTTAACCCCTTCTGATTCGCCTGCCCTGATATAATCTTTGGCTCCCATATGGTTGGCAATGGCATCTTTAGACTCAAATACAAGAAGATGTGCTCTACTGCCTTTGTTGACATTGTTTAGCCAATCAGTTGTCGTAAAATCTATACTTGATACTTGCACACTCCTACCAACCATTGGCTTGGCAAATTTTTCCAAATCGTAAAAATCCACAATGTTCTTAGGCACAGTAAAATATTGGTTTGCCCCCGTAGTAATGCCGACTTCTACTGATGCGTAATCACCAATGTGTTTCTTCTCGTTTGATGATAGATTCTCTATGAAGTTAATTTCTTCGTTCGACAGAAAATAATAAGACCATTTATCTGAATCCTTATTGACACTCTTAGAATTGAAATGTAGTCCGTTTGTAAGCAAACTCTGTAAAGCTTCGATATTTTTGACATCTATATGATCAATACAGTGTCTGTCACTGTTGTCTTTTTCACATAAAAGAAGAACCACCTCCTGTTGAATGTCTTCAAACACAAGTTGCTCAAACGAAATGATATTCACCTGATTGAATTTTTCAATAAGGAAATTCCTTAAATGCTTAGCATAAGAAACTTGCAGAATATCGGCTGGCACGACTAATGCTATTCTACCCCGATCTTTGAGTAATAAGGTGCTACCTATTATAAAAGTCACCCACGCATTAGTTAGTTTTGAATATTTTAATTTTGCTTTTTTGAAAATATCCGATGCCAAAGTCTGAAGAGATTCAACATAATACTGATAGCGGATAAATGGGGGATTGCCAACCACAACGTCGAAACGTTTTTGAGTAGATAAACAGAACTCGTGAAAATCCATATTGTACACAGCTGTATTATGAAGAGCAATTTGCCCTGCTTTGGTTGCTTCCACCGAATCATATTCCACTGCGGTAAATGATGAAAATTCTACGTTCAGGTCTCTTGCCTGTTCAATAAAGACCCCATCACCACAACTTGGCTCTAATATATCAGGGCATAACATATCGTTCACTCCCCATTGGAGGAGGAACGAAGCAATCTTAGGCGGAGTATAATAACCACCTCTTAGTTTTTGTTCTGTTGCGTTTTCAAACAGTTGCATACATCTCTGATATTTGAGGTATCTGTAAATATTCTTGTTCGGTCAACCCAAAAAGCTGTTGGATAAGAGTATCCATTTTCCTTTTATTGAGATTGAAGTTCCTGATTAGAGGCGCAAGGACTCTCTTATTGTTTCCCGCAGCATGTATTCTATCACCCAAAGAAATAAGATGTTGTTGGAGCGAAGAAATATTGTCATGCAATTCTTTATCACCCACATCATCGAAATTGATAGCCCTAAATGGTAATTGTTTAAGTACTTTGGTCCCGCGAGCAATGAATCCTCCCCGGAATATCTCTCCATACAACGATGAAATCCATTCAAGAGGACGCGAGGTCAGAAGCGCCTGAATATAGTAGATGGAATACGGAGAGTCTTTAGGAACACTTACGACACAATAACCTGCCGTTCCGCCGGAAGACACAAGTGTACCGTGAATGTCAACCGCATATTTTTCTCCTTGAGAAAGAACCCCGACAATCAACTTACATGGTAATTCGCACGCTTCCAGGCTCTGGTGTCTACCATATCTATGCCATTCGTTGTCATTTCCGGGAATAGGCTTAATGTCTCGCGATTGTCGATTAAGTTCATCTTTATGATCGATAATGTAGGCATAGCCTAATGGATACATATTGGCTAATTCTTCCAATGGAATAATTTGTAATTTACCGTTATCATCTTTGAAATATGGAAAAATTACACGTGCATTCGGTGTGAATGAATGAAAAGAGCTTAACCCAAGATTTTTGTCAGTCTGAAAATATGGCTTTGTCAGTCTCTTCTCAATCTCCCATGTGGTATTATTACGTACAAACGAATACGTTGTGTCTGTTTCTGCCGTCGGTTTAAAGATATAGGTTTTGTTGGCACTCGTTTGAATGCCGTTAAATATATTGTCACTGCCTACTACATCTGCCAAGCTATATCCATCCTTGTGGATTTTTGCAAATAAAGAATCAAATTTTTGTGGAAATAAAGCCCATGTATCAGCACCAATAGATTCATTTTCTCGTTCGGTTATTTCACCTTGATTGAGACGATTTTTCCATTGCGAGAGATCTCTGATTTCTTGATATATGAATTTGGTGTTCTCTTGTTTGGATAGAATTAATAGACAGGTATATGTGGTCTTGCCCGTAAATACTTGATTAGCGCCGAAGGATATCAGTTCTGATAGATAATGATTATGAGCAATCATCTCTCTTAACTTGGTTGCAGCGCCCACTTTCATGAATTTGCTGGGTATAATGTACCCTAAGATACCATCTGATTTGAGAAGGTGAAGTCCTCTTTCTATAAATAAGTAATATTTGTCATACTGTTTATATGCTGTACTGTATTTCTTTGGATATAATGGGTGTTCTAAAGGAGTGAGATTCTTCATATCCTCGGAAGACATATAGGGAGGATTGCCTACGATAACATCAAATCTAAGATTTCCGAAATCAAATGTATTGATGACTTCTCTTGTAGTGGTATTATCGACATCATCTGCGCCTAACAGGCTATTGCCAAAGAAAATATTTTCTGATAGAGATGGTAAGATTGGTTTGTGATTAGCCAGACTATTGACGTCTTCCCCTTCAAGTAGTTTCAATAAGAGACCAAACTTGGTTGCTTCTATTGCATTATAGTCCTTATCTACTCCAAATATACAATGAGTCAGTATTCTGACTTTTATTTCATAAGGCAACCTATAATTGTTAATCCCTGTTCTATGTAGTACACTTGAATCATATTGAACATAGTAGTCCGTCATTGCATCACATAGTAGTTGGAAGAGCTCCAGCAGAAAAGCACCAGATCCACAAGCAATGTCCGCGAATCTCATTTCACATAATTGCTGCAGGTTTTTCCCTTTAATCAAAGGTGCAACCGTTCGCTTAAGAATCTCCTGAATAATGTATGGAGGAGTGGTTACAACGTCTCTATCTTCATTTTCCGGCTTATTCACAATGACAAGTTCTCCATCTTTGTCAGCTAACCGCTTAGACAGAAATATCTCATAAATCACACCAAGCATGTCAGAAGACAACACGGCAAACGAATATGGAGTTTCAGGATAGTAAAGTTGTCGGACAATAGCCCAGAATGTTGATGAAATATTACCTATTAATTGGGGCGCAAGGAACTCATCGAATAGGCCTGAATCGTATTTCTGATCAGCATGGCGAAATAGGGAGACTAACCCTGCGGCATTGTTTTCTTCTGCGAGTGACAATAAATCCTTATAAGTCTCAATATTACGGTCCTCACAAACGCGTAGGAATAAAAGTTTATTGATATAGCTCTGCACTATATCTCCAAGTCGATCAAGAGGCATTTCCGGCTCTTCCCTGTGAATCTCATTCGCCAATGCAAGACGCCATTCGTTTATCTGTTCGAGGAATAGCTTATCCACTGGCTTATGCTCTACATTTCGTTCAATGTTAGCCCATACTTTGTCGAATTCACCATTATATACGCAATCTCGACCTAATAAATATGCAATCTCTTCAAACTTTTGGACGTATTCGGTGTAATGGTAGCTCTTGATTAATCCTTTTTCTCGACTATCATTTTCTTCTACAGGAATTGTTGTATCGTAAATGTTTAGGTACTCAAAATTAGATAATACCGAAACTTGAAGCCCCGCAGTGTATCCATATCTTCGAATTTGTTTTGCCGGACTATCTTCTGCCTCAATCTTAACATGAGGCTTCTTTGCCTCCAAAAAGAACTTTCTTTCTGAAAACAATCTAAAAGTATAGTCTGGCTTTTTTGTGTTGGAGAGCGCATCAGCTTTTAATGGTTCTTCTAATAGGACTTCTCTCTCATTTGTGCTTTTACCTTGCTTGTTCTTAATATCCCAACCTAACAATTCAAAAAATGAGTCAAGAAAATCACTGCGCAATAATGTTTCGTTATATCGCTCAGATTTATAATAATTCAGGTCTCTTTCGAACCTATATATTAAATTAGTAATTTGTTTTTCCTTTTCCATATTCGACTATACTTTCAGAAGCAATCGATAAAATCTCATTAGCGGACGATTCGTCGGCAATTACATCACATATTTTATCCGCTAAATATACTTTATCCGCTAATCATAGTTCTCTTAGCTTGTTATTATTCAATTTATAATTTGTGCAAATTAACGATATGATCCTCTTTAGTGAATCGCTCGTCACATTTATACATTGGCAAATCAAAAAAACGCTACTATCAACCTTTGCTCATAGCTGTGTTCTTCTATCAATGGTTTTAATTCCTGTGCGAAATACAGATGTCAATTTTTGAACAAAGTTAGTAAATTATTCGGATAATGACAAATTATTATATAGGAGATTCATAGGTATATAGGGGATGAGCGATAAATTGTAATATAGAAATCCGTCTCACTATTATTATAATGCGTCATCATAGTTTCATCCCGATGCCAAATAGTGCGTAATCATATATCACTGGGTCATCGGGTCGGAATTGGCGCAAGGCTTCGGTGAGCTGGTCCACGGCCTTGCGGTCGTTGCTTTTGCGCGTAAGCAGTCCGAGCTGGTGCGATACGTCCGACACATGCACATCCAGGGGGATATAAAGCTGTGCGGGGGTGATTACGTCCCATACACCAAGGTCCACTATGCCGTCGCGTCGCACGAGCCATCGGAGAGCCATGTTAAGTCGTTTAAGGGCTGTCTGATCCAGATTCTGTGGCAGACATCGGCTGTCGGCCTCTCCGTGATTGGCTTCGGTAAGCTGTAGGTTGATGCCTTTGGCGAGTGCCCATGCCGGGTGGCTGTCGGCCTGAATGTCGATGCTGCGGGCGAAATCCTGAAGAGTGGCGTGTTCGCTGTATATCTTATGCAGTCCGCGCAGATAGTGGCGGAAATTACTGTTGAAGAAAGTGCGGTGAATATTGCCGTCGGGTAGATCCTCGTAGCCCTCGTCCATCACATAATTATATGGCTGCATATCCATAAGCCTCAGCATCTTCATGCAGTTGGAGCATATCATTTTGCGGTTGCCCCATGCTATGGTGCTACTCAACAGTGCCGCAATCTCGATGTCGCGCAGGTCGGTGAACATGCGCGGGAATTGCACGGGGTCGGCATTAATAAACGTGGGGTTATTGATGCGAGCGGCTTCGCTCTCTAAAAGTTGAAACAGATCATTATCCATGGTTAATATAATAAATCAAAAGCACCACCATTTATGGCGGTGCTTTCTTTGGGGGGTGAGATGTGGGATTCGAACCCACGACCTTCGGAACCACAATCCGACATTCTAACCAGCTGAACTAATCTCACCATCTTGGTTTTGCGATGCAAAGTTACGCATAATTTTTGTATCTGCAAATTTTTTTGCAAGAATTTTTACAAAAAAAGCAGAGAAAGTAATTTTATGGGAGAGCTCATTTTGCAGCACATTCAAATCATTGTTTTTTTAAGTGGATGTATTGAACGACACTCTATATTTCATATAAGGTAAATCCAGACACACTTACGTGTAACCCCGAATATACATTACTCCGTTTCCAACTGATTGAGAAATAGCTGCAAAGATAATATTTCATTTTTAAGGATAGGGAAAAATGTCAGAATTTCTCCCTTTTCCGAAACAATAAGAATATATGGATAAAGGCAATCATCTAACTCTTCGATATAAAGAGATGGAATGTTCGTGGAAAAAGTGTAATTCTTCAGATAATTCAATTGGGTTGTGTAATGATTTTTAGATTTGTAAGATGCAACGATATAAAATGGTAGTTGCCTATTGTCACCAAAATAAGAATCAATCATATTGAGCTGTTGAGCATAACATGACATACATATATCCTCAGATAATCTTAGAATTACGGTCTTTTCTTTTATCAAATTACTAACAGCTGTGGGTAAAATACATTTATGTAAATTTGATGAAGTAATGATTGCAATCCTGAAGTCGGCTAATAAATCTTTTGTATTCTGATTGTATTCCCTGGCATCTTCATATTCTGAATATAATTTTCTAAGTATGTTGTCATTTTGTAATTTATACACGAAGAAAGACAATATAGCCAAAATCGAGAGTAAGACAGTCGCCAAAATGCATATCAAGTTATACCTACGGCTTGTATTCATATTCAATTATTATTGGATTGCTGTCATTGGAAATATCCTTTACAATTGAAGAGAAAAATTTATTTTCAAAGAGTCGTTCTCTGTTGGTATCAATATCTAATGAATATGGATATATAAATGAAATGAACGAATCATCCGAACATCCTTCACCGTACAAAAAATCCATAAGAGTTAGTGGATAATATTCATCTTCAATCACAAGGCTTGGAACTAATCTTTTTTGACTTTTATTTAGCCTGTCCACAAAGCATATAGATATATTTTCTCCGTTCTTTTCTCCTATTATAAATTGATTTTCCCAACTTCTTAGCCCATCAAAAATTATATATTCATTAAGCATGTTGTTATCGCCGTTTTTGTATATGGCGTTTTCATCTTCTAAGGTCAAAACCTTTCCTCTATCCGAAAAGATTCCGATAGAGGATTTGTCGGATACCGGATTAATTAACTCTACTTGGTTGGAATAACCTATGTGATAAAAGATTTCTCCGTTGAATTCATGGAAGTTCACCGCTCTTCTCATTCTTGCGGCATCACATCTATCTACAAAAGCTTCTATATTCTGTCCATTATCGTCCACTATATGCAAAACTTCAGGTTCTCCCGGAGCATAAAGCAAAAAGTTCGTCTCAATTTTTTTTATGCCCATAGTAGGGAAGCCGAGTTTTATTTCAGTCTCAAATACCCCGTCTGTTTTGTATTTTTTTATCGTCTTATTGCCGAGTATATATACATAATTATCATCTACATCAAAGTCCACGGTATTTATGTACTCATTCTTAGCCTTCCCAATTCCGCCTATGCTTGTCACGTATTTGCCATTGCCATCAAATACCGTATACGGTTGATCTTCTGATTGGATATAATAAAGATTGTTTTTTTTTATTATCTTTCTGATTTTACCGAGCTTAAAATTCTCATCATCAAGGAGTACAATCTTTTTTATTTCAAATATGTCGGATAATTTGACAGAATCTGTAAATTGTTCCACATCATTTAATAAAATTACATGTGTGCCCTCTTTTCGGCTACAACTCGATACAAATAAAAGAAATGCAGAGAATAGGATAACTATTGTCTTCATATAATGATTAATGTAGATAGAGAAATATTCGTTATTATTAAAAAAGAGAATATATTTCGGTATATGTGATTATTTTTTTATGTTTATATGTATGTGTATAAACATACATGGAGAAAATGAATTTTCCCCCATAATATGTTTATGTACTGTGATTTAGCAGTCTCTTGTCACTTCGCCACAGTCACATTTTTTTCCGTCGCCTCCTTTAATACATACTTCTCGGTTACCGGAAAACATACCGCAGCTTTCTTTTGACCATCTGCAATTAACAGCTGAACCGTCTTCATCTTGTGAAATTGACTCTATATTCTCTAATAACAGGTCTCCATATACGACAGAATTCTTATGTGCACTATATAGGCTTAATCCTATTATAACAGAGAATGTAAATCCGATAATTATAAGGACTTTTCTCATTGAAATGGTTGTTTAATGAATAATTTGATTACGTCTTTAACAGTTTGTATTATCTCGTATTTTTCGTTTATATTTCTTTATTTAATTCTATTTAAATTTTTTGCAAAGATACATTTTATTTTTTAATTTTGTCAAAAATAATATAAAATAATGTTAAATTCGGCTTTCGCATAGAAATTTTAGTCATGCCTTATAAGTCATCTAATATACGTTGGTCTTGGCTTCACCACACAGCATGGCAAAACGAATTCATTTGCCCTAAAATCAGTAAATTAGATTAGAGCGAATGAATTCTCCCCTCCATGCCATCTTACACAACTTTTAGGGACGAGATGCGCTTTAGCTATAGTAAATGCAAATTATCGTAGATCAAGCATTTTGTGGGTCTGGAGCGAAAGTCGCCACCATGGGTGATGGAGTATATAATCGATAGTCTCAGCGATGTTTTTGCCGGAGCATGGCTGAAGCTCCTTTACTTTTATACCCTTGCCCTCAAACAAGCTCGCGATGTCCTCCACATCCTGCCCGGTATATACGATTTTGAGCTCATCGATGCGGTCGATACCATAAGGAGGCGTTTTAGGCGAACATGTCACCCAATCCACCAGCGAACTTACAGCATTAGAGCCGTTGGTCTCAATCTGAATGAAATACCCCCGGCTCTTCAGCAGCTCGCACATGCGGTCATACCGTTGGAGCGTGGGTTCTCCTCCGGTAAACACCACATGCTTGGCGGGATATTTCTCTACCTCCGCCATGATTTCCGCAACACTCATTTCCGTGAATCCCGCAAAATCGGTGTCGCAGAAAGCGCACGCCCGGTTGCAGCCGCTTAGTCTGATGAATATTGCCGGAGTGCCCGCAAATACCCCCTCACCCTGCAGAGAATAAAATATTTCGTTGATTTTAAGCATGCCGGTTATCGCTTCAGTCTATTTCGTATGATGCCGTGTTTCCTTCGGATTCCTGCACGTCCACACGGTAGCAATTAGGCACATTATCGCAGATCCAGCGCGCAAGATTCTCGGCGGTAGGGTTGAAAGGCACCACATCGTTGAGGTACGCATGGTCAAGCTTGCCCATCACCGTGTTTTTTATATCGGTGAAGTCCGTGACCATGCCGTTGTGGTTTAGCTTAGAGGCACGGCAATGCACGGTGATTATCCAGTTGTGGCCGTGCATATTCGTGCATTTGCTCGGATAGTCCAGGTCAAGACGATGACTTGCCGATATTTCTATGCGTTTAGATACGTAGTACATAGGCGGTTATTCTGAGGTTAGAGAATTTTTGGAGTCAAGGAAAGCTTTGAGGTTCACCGGCTCGAGTCCTTGCTCTTTGGCAAGAGCGCACACATAATCGATAGCGGCCTCGAAAGTGTCTTCAATCTCGCAGTCGCGCGCGGCGTCGGTGAGCGGTTTTATCAGGCTGCCCACCTGCGGCCCCTGCTGCAGTCCGAATATGAACATTATATCTTTGCCGTCGAGCTTAGGACGGAAAGCCATAGCCTTATCCTTGGCCTTAATATCCTCGCATTTGCGGTCCACGATGTCGAAATTGCTGATGAACCGTTGTTTTTTAGCGAGATTCTTCGAAGTGATGTCAGCACGGGCGAGAATCATTAGGTCGGGTAGATCTGACTCGGCATAATTTACCAAACGGCGCACTGCGCTGTCTGTCACTTCATCCTCTACCAGCGCGATGGGGCGCATATGCAGGTCCACGAGCTTCTCCACATATTTCATCTCTTGACCCAGAGGCAGACTCATTCGCGAGAAAATACCCTTTACCATCTTGCTGCCTACGAAATTATGGTTGTGGAAACTCCATCCCACATTCTCGTCCCAGCGTTTGGTGGCGGGTTTGCCGATGTCGTGCAGCAGGGCCGCCCATCTGAGCCATATATTGTCGGATTTGGCCGCTACATTGTCGAGTACCTCCAGGGTGTGGTAGAAGTTGTCCTTATGTCCGCGGCCATTCACCACCTCCACGCCTTTGAGTGCAGCCAGTTCTGGCATGATGAGTTTAAGCAGTCCTGAGCGCAGCAGCAGATCCCAGCCAATGGAGGGTTTGGGCGAAGCCATGATTTTCATGACCTCGTCCTTAATGCGTTCGTGGGTGATTATCTCTATACGGTGCGCGTTTCTGCATATGGCCTCGAAAGTGTCGGGGTGTATGGTGAATTGCAGTTGGGTGGCGAAGCGTATGGCGCGCATCATGCGCAGAGGGTCGTCGCTGAATGTGATGTCAGGATCGAGAGGTGTGCGTATTATACGGTCGCAAATATCGTCCACACCCCCATAAAGGTCGATAAGTTCGCCGAAATTATAAGGAGTCACGCTTATAGCCATGGCGTTGATAGTAAAGTCACGGCGGGCTATATCCTCTTCAAGGGTGCCGTCCTCCACCACGGGGTTGCGTGAGTCTCTTGTATAGGATTCCTTGCGCGCTCCCACAAATTCCAGCTCCAGACCCTGACGGTGCACTTGCGCCGTGCCGTAAGTGCGGTACACATTAATGTGAGTGTCGCTGCCTAAGGCTCGGGCCACTTCTGTGGCAATGTCAATGCCCGACCCTACGGTCACGAAATCGATATCCTTGCTGCCGCGGTGCAGTATAGCATCGCGCACGTATCCCCCCACCACGTAGCATTCCCGGCCTATTTTTGCGGCCACTTCGCCCACGGTGTGGAAAATTTTGTTATCGATGAGATGTGAGAGGTTTGTCATTTATTGATTTGTGATTGAGTGTGGTGAGTATAAGGCAAGAGGTTGATTACAGCTCGATAAGCTCCTCAGGGCAGTTGGTAATGCACTCCATGGCTCCGTCAGGCCGCACCACATAAGTGTTTTCGATGCCTACGGCTCCGGTGCCGGGTATCACGAATTTGGGTTCGAGGGCTATCACATTGCCGGGTTTAAGTACGTCGCGCGATTTAGGAGCAATCACGGGCAGCTCGTTCACTTCGATGCCTACTCCGTGTCCTATGAATCCGGCGTGTTGGCGATGCCCCATGAAGAAATTTTCGAGTTTGGCTGCTTTTACCGTTTTTTCCGCGAGTTCATAAAGTACTTTGGCCTCTGTGCCTGCAGTGGCGAGGTTTTGCAGCTCATGGCAAATGTCGATAGATAGTTTATGCGCGTCGATAGCCTGTTTTGCTACCTCTCCGCATCTGAATGTGCGCGTCATATCGGTCATGTATCCGGTGAAGTTGCCGCACATATCCACCATCACCGTCATGCCTGCATGCAGCAGTGTGCCGTCGGCACCCACGGGCAGCGAATAGTCCACACCGGCTCCGCCCATGGCGAAGTCGTAGGGCGATGGCGAGTCGGCATTGTCTCCGGCAAGCACATTACCCATGAAAAGCTCCATGTCCTCGCCGGCTATACGGAATTGTCCGAGACATCCTTCAAGACGCAGCGCGCGCTCTATCTCCACCTGAAGCTCCACGTCGCTCATGCCCTCGCGGTACAGTTCGGGTATATGGCGGTATACCGCAGCATGCCTTATGCCTGATTTTTTGAGCAAGTCGATTTCCATGGGGGTCTTGACCGAGCGGGTGACCGACATCATTGCCCCTGCATCTTTAATCACAGGCGCTTCAAGAGCCTTTTGCAGACGCACCGCTAAATTATAGGGCAGGCGATTAAGCTCCAGACCTAACGTGTCGTCAAGGGCAAGACCTCTATCCATTATGCATCCCAGCATATTCTCCGGCTTGTGTATCTTCTCCACTGTGGGCCCCAGAAGATTCACGGGTCTCTTAATGAAATATACAGTATCGTGGTCGAGGGTGACGAGGGCATATCCGCTGAACACGCGCCCGGTGAGGTAGTAGAGGTTGGCGTTGCTTGAAAGGAGAGCGTTCGTAAGCCCCATGGCTTTCATGTTCTCCCTGATTTTCAGCAGTCGTAGTTGGTATTCGCTTTCGGGCAATACCACTAATAAATCTGTCATTGCTCGCATATATATCTTATTTTTGGTTATTCGTCGTTGTAAATATCACGCCTACTTGTTCGATATCCGGCAGTGTGTCGGCACGCATGATATGCCATGCCTTAATGGGGCGGGAAGCATCAATGGACACATGCCGTGCCACTGTGTCGGTGCGCTGGTAGCTCACCCCCATGCCTTTGCCGTACCAGTTGCCGTAGTCGTCGGCCAGACGCAGGTTCACGGTGTCGTTTACTAAGGTATCCTCGGTAAAATATCTTAGATTCAGCCATATGTTAGAAAACTCGTAGGCGTTGGAGTGGCGTATCACCACTATTATGTCGCCCGTAGTGATAGACGTGCTGTCAGCATCAGACACCTTGAAGTATAGGGTGTCGCCGTAGGCCCACCCCTCCGGAGGTATATTGTGGAAAATGCTTTTCTCGCCATTGTCGCATCCGCAGATTACGGATGCGCTAATGGCGATGAAGATAAGTATTATAAGATGTAGTCTCACTCTCATTTATAGCATGTTTGGGATAATCCTGTTAGCTAATAAGATACCGTTAATTGTTCGGTGTGTCGGTCTCGTTGGATGAGGTTTGCGACTGAGGGGGGCGCTGCTTGGCCGGTGCGGGTTTGTTAGGACGTTTGCCCTGTCCTTGCCGTTTTTCCGGTTGCCGTTTAGGCTTGCGTTCACCGTTGCCCTTTTCCTTGGTTGAGTCATCGGATGCCGCCGGCGCTTTGTCTGCGTCATCCTTTGGCTTTGGGGGTTTCTGCTTTTTCTTTTTCTTCTTATCGAATCTTGTGACGTCGCCCTCGCCAAGTATGTCATGCACTTCATGCCTGTTTTTTGGTGTCTCGGCCCCGTCGGGCAGCAGAGAGTCGGGTTTCAGCCCCTCTTTGTTCATTGCTATCACCTCAAAAGCCCGCGCGGCGCTGATGGTCACGAGATTGGCGGCTATGGATTTGTCGGAAGAGTAAGTGATTTCGTGTTTGAAAATATCGGTCTTGAAGTGGTAATAAGTGCCTGTTGTGGTCTCGAGCCTGATATCTCTCGACGGCATACGCTTAATGCTCTCCACATAAGCGTCAACCTCATAATTGAGGCAGCATTTGAGCTTGGCGCATTGTCCGGCGAGTTTCTGAGGATTGAGCGATATATCCTGATAACGGGCTGCTGAAGTGGCTACCGACACGAAATTCGTCATCCACGAAGAGCAGCAGAGCGGACGGCCGCAGGGTCCGATGCCGCCTATGCGACCGGCTTCCTGACGCGCGCCTATTTGCTTCATCTCGATTTTCACCTTGAAAGCTTCGGCCAGCACCTTTATGAGCTGGCGGAAGTCCACTCGCTCGTCGGCTATATAGTAGAAAATGGCCTTATTGCCGTCGCCCTGGTACTCCACATCGCCTATTTTCATGCTAAGGTTGAGGCTTTCGGCGATTTGGCGCGCCCGTATCATTGTCTCGGTCTCCTTAGCGCAAGCTTCCTCGTATTTTTCCAGGTCGGCGGGTTTGGCTATGCGGAATATCCGGCGTATTTCGGTGTTCTGCTTGAAGTTGGCTCGGCGCATCTGGCGTTCCACCAGCTCGCCTATCATGGTCACTTTGCCTATATCATGTCCGGGTGAGGCCTCCACAGCCACCATGTCGCCTATTTTCAGCGGCAGGTTGGTGGTGTTGCGGTAGTATCCCTTACGGGTGTTTTTAAATTGTACTTCCACAAGCTGTGAGTCGGCTCCGCCACCGGGTATATCATTGAGCCAATTCGTGCTTTGAAGCTTACCTCTCGGCACATCGTGGATCTCCGGTTTGGGGTAGAAAAGGAGGTCTTCGATGGGGGTGTCTGACTCATCGGAGAGGTCCTCTTGCGCGTTGGTGCGTTCTTCTATCATAACTGGGGGTATTAGTGCTATTTAGCGAAGCTTACGGCGCGGGTCTCGCGTATCACGGTGATTTTTACCTGGCCGGGATAAGTCATCTCGTCCTGAATTTTCTTAGCAATCTCGGCCGATAGCTTTTCTGTCTCGGTGTCGTCGATCTTGTCGGCGCCTACTATCACGCGCAGCTCGCGCCCGGCTTGTATGGCATATGTCTTGATTACCCCCGGGTATGACATAGCCAGCTGCTCGAGGTCGTTAAGTCGTTTGATGTATGCCTCCACTATTTCGCGGCGTGCGCCTGGGCGTGCGCCGGATATGGCGTCGCACACCTGCACGATAGGAGCCAATAGGGTGGTCTGCTCTATCTCGTCGTGGTGAGCGCCGATGGCATTGCATATTTCCGGCTTCTCTTTGTATTTTTCGGCGAGCTTCATGCCGAGTATCGCATGTGGCAGTTCGGGCTCTTCATCAGGCACTTTGCCGATATCATGCAGGAGGCCGGCACGGCGTGCCTTCTTAGGGTTAAGGCCCAATTCCGAGGCCATGATAGCGCATAGGTTGGCCGTTTCGCGCGAGTGCTGAAGCAGGTTCTGCCCATAGCTTGAGCGGTATTTCATCTTGCCTACCATACGTATAAGGTCGGGGTGCAGCCCATGTATGCCGAGGTCGATAGCCGTGCGCTTGCCGGTCTCGATGATTTCGTCCTCCACCTGTTTGCGCACCTTAGCCACCACTTCCTCGATGCGTGCGGGGTGGATACGGCCGTCGGCCACAAGCTGGTGCAGGGCCAGACGCGCGATTTCACGGCGCACAGGGTCGAATCCGGATAGCACGATAGCTTCAGGGGTATCGTCCACTATGATTTCAATACCGGTAGCGGCTTCAAGCGCACGAATGTTACGGCCCTCACGTCCGATGATGCGCCCTTTGATTTCGTCGGATTCGATATGGAATACCGTCACGGAGTTTTCGATAGCCGTCTCTGTGGCCACGCGCTGTATGCTCTGCACCACTATGCGCTTGGCTTCCTTGTTGGCGGTCATCTTGGCGTCGTCCATGATATCGTTGATGTAAGATGCGGCGGCAGTCTTGGCCTCGTCCTTAAGCGAATTTATGAGTCTTTCTTTGGCCTCTTCAGCTGACAGACCGCAAATGTGCTCGAGTTCTTCCCGCGCCTGTTGGTACAGCTTGTCCACTTCGGCGGAGCGGGAGTCGAGTCTTGACTGCTGGTCTCTGAGCTTGTTGCGCTGCTGTTCTATTTCGTTTTTGCTGCGTTGGTTTTCGCCTTGCTGCTGATTTAGCTGTAGCTCGCGTTGCTTAAGTTTCGCTTCAGTGGATTGCACTTTCTGCATCTTCTGGTTAGCGGTCTTTTCGGCCTCGGTGGTGATTTTGAGAGCTTCCTCGCGGCCTTCGAGTATTTTGCCTTTTTTCAGGTCGGCGGCCTCTCGTTCGGCGTCGGCGATAATCAGTTTGGCGCGGCTTTTTGCCATGGAGCGCTGCACTGCCACTGTGATGGCCACAGCTATTGCGGCTGCTATAAGCGCTATGGCTATATTAATGAAAATTTCCATGAATTTATTAATGTATGGGGTTTAAATTATGGGGTTTAAATTATGGGGTTTGAATTATGGGGTTTGAATTATGGGGTTTGAATTATGGGGTTTTAATTGTCTAATGCCGGTTTTTTACAGTCCGTTGGTTTGGTGCGTGCACGTCTGTGATATGCGTAGCAATAGCGTTGTCTGGTATAGCCCGGATTTTTGATTTAGGTGTTTTTGTTATATGTCGTTTTAAAGGGTCTGTTATATGTTTTTTTAAGAGGTTAATAGATGATATAAGATTCAGTCGGGTCACGGATGAGCGTGAAGCGACAGCGGCTGAAGCCGCCGCATAGTGTGGGGCTTCAGCCGCTGCTATATCTTTTTGGTAAGGACTTGATTCGCATCATTATTCCATGCCCAGAAGCATCTTGTCAAGATGCTTCTCGAAGTCTTGGATGGCCGCGCTGTTGGCTTTTTCGGCATCGGCAAGATTATAATAATATCTTGCATACTGAAAGGCCACCATGGCCAATATTGTTTGTGGCTGCTGGTCATGAAAATCTTCACACCATTTAGCCCACAATCTGTTGAGATTGCGTTCGGTAGCCCTAACGCTTTCTTCTTGCCCGCGAGGTATGTCAAGGTCGAAACTATGATGAGCCACGCGTATTGTTATGTGCTGTATTTCCTTCATATATAGCTACGTATCAGTCCGATAAGTCGGTGATACAGCGGTCGATATCCCGCACCAAACCTGCAATCGTGGCTCTTGTCCTCTCCACTTGCTCTCTTGTGGGAGCCAAGGTGGAGGCGATCTGCATGTACTCCATCTGCATACGCAGATTCTGGAGCTCCTTGTCCTTGAGTGCTATTTGTGCTTGAAGCATCTCCAGGTTGGCCAAGGCCTCATCGCGTGATTGCTGCATGAATTTGTACTTTTCTTCAAGCAGCTGCGTTTTGGCGATTATCCTTTTGAGCGTTTCGTTGTAGTCAAAAGCCATTAAATGCAAATTTTTGCAAATTTACTTGTTTTTTTTAATACTTGCAATTATTTTAGCATAAATTTTCCAAACACCACGTGCATTTGGCATTTATTGCAGTCAAAATCGAGCCGATATGATGCTGTATCGTTAGTCAGAAATAGTATTCGGGGCATAGTGTTGCCTCCTTTTTCTTTAAGGCAGCATCCGAGTTCGCGCCGCAGGCAGTAGCGTGTGGTCATCACTGTGGTTTCGCTGCTTGAGGGGGCATCCACTTCAAGAGCCTTTTCGGTTGTATCTGCCCCATGCCGCGAGTAGAATTCTTGTGCCAGACTATTGGCCACATTGTCGTGGTATGAGAGTTTGGGGTAGGGGTAATGTTCTGTGGCCGTCTCTTCTCCCCCTCGTATACGGCGTTGCCTTTTGTACTCATTCAGTATGGCCATACGCAATGCCTCTGTGGCATTGCGTCGCAGATGGCTCAGAATCGAGGCCGCGATAAAAGAGGTGTCAGGTATCTCGTCGGTGTATTCGGATATAACGAATGGCGTATCTCCTGTCTTGCCTATCTCTTTGCGCCTTTTGGATAGTTGAGGCGTTTTGGCATTGTCTATGTTGGCGGCTATAGATGCCGATGCCGATATGCCGTTTTCGGCCGTGAGGGTGAGAGTGATGATGCCTGGCTCTGATTCGCGGAGCCTGGCATTTACGGCTAATAGGCGTGAGGCGGTGTCGGAGGCCATCAGGGTCTCGAACTTGGCGTCGCGGTTGCGGTACAACGTGGTGCCTCGTGGTATACTCATTGGCGTGAGCGTGTGGAGCGTGTTCCCCTCCGTGCGGTTAAGGTGAAATCCGGTGTATTTGCCGTTGCCGGCGAAGTAGGCCAGTCCGTCACCGTTGTTTAGCGGCTTCACCGGTTTGGTTATTATGCTTTTTCCGTCGCATCTCACCACTGTGGCCACCCGTTCTCCCACCCATTTAGGGGTATCGTGGTTGGCCATTCTGGTGCCGTTGGGGGTATTGGCGTTGATGAAGTATGATGTGTATCCTCTGTTGAATGTTTTCTCGAGATCCGGGGTAAACGATAGGTTGATGCGTCCATGGCTTGCCCTGCTATATTTCGCCGGATTCCGGCTGATTACTTCATCAATGGCCTTACGGTAAGCCGCAGTCACGTTTTTCACATATGCCATATCCTTAAGCCTACCCTCGATTTTAAAACTCGATATGCCTGCATTGGCCAAAGCCTCAAGGTCACGTATGCGGCAGAGGTCGCGGAGCGATAGGAGATACTTGTCACGGATAAGCGTGTGCCCGTTTTCATCGGTGAGCGAGTAGGCGAGACGGCACATCTGCGCACATTCTCCGCGGTTGGCGCTTCTGCCTTTGGCTAAAAGGCTCGCTTGGCAATCGCCGCTATAGCTTACGCATAGGGCTCCGTGCACGAAGGCCTCCAGCTTCACGTGATCGGGCACGGCGGCTCGCGCTTCCCGGATTTCGGATAACGAGAATTCGCGCGGAAGCACGAGTTGAGAGAATCCGGCCTCGGCTAAAAAACGCGCTTTCTCAGGAGTGCGGATATCGCATTGTGTGCTTGCATGTAGGTCTATTGGGGGCAGGTCCATCATCATCAGCCCCATATCCTGTATGATGAGTGCATCCACTCCAGCGTCGTAAAGTTCGGTGATTGTGGATTTCACCTGATATAGCTCGGTATCGTAGACCACGGTATTGAGCGTGACGTATACCTTAGCCCCATAGATATGAGCGAAATCTGTAAGGGTGCTGATATCCTCTACGCTATTGGCAGCCGCTGCTCTGGCTCCGTGGCTTGGACCTCCGATATACACCGCATCGGCGCCATGCAGTATTGCTTGGCGCGCGATTTCGGTATTACGGGCAGGTGCTAATAATTCAAGTGGGGTGAGATGCATATGCATATATCACTTTGCAGCCAGATCACCGGTGTTTCTTATCACGGCTTGCTGCAGCGCATAAACACCATTGGCTGATTTCTCTACAAGCATCATTTCATTGCCCACGTTGATTTTCACGTGGGTATCGTCAATCATGGTCATCAGTGGGTACACAGTGCCTGATAGCCCCACAAGGCTCCATGTCTGTGTCTCGGCATTAAAATCAAGGCGAACTTCGGTTTTGTCGGATAGGCTCGTGATTGTATAGCCTGATGAGTCGCGTTGTACTAAATACTTCCCGTCCTGGCCGTCAATGATTGTCTTTGTGCTTGCCACCGGCGATGTGCCGCTCCAGAATTCCACACTGTTCAGCACCAGTAAATCGGCTGCTGCGCATACTTCGTATACGGGAATGCACCAGAAAGCGAAGAACACCAGTTCGTTGACGAATTTATTGTCGATTGTGTTGTTCCAATCCAGAAGTTTATTGGTGAGGTTGAAGCTGCCTATACATGATGATAGCGTCATCGATGCTACCAATGCGCTTATCGTGGCCACGGTAAATATTCTCTTTCTCATTTTGGTTAATTTGTGGTTGTATAAATAATTGGTTGATTCGTAGTTGTAATATAAATGGAGATTAGTTAAAATTCAGATACTTGTGCGGGCTTTCGACGGCGAGATGCGCGTATCAGCCCTATAGCCGCGCTTAGTGCGTGGCGCTCACTATTTTGTCGTACACATCCATCACCTTGTGCACGAATGTCACCGTCTCGGCGCTGCGGAAATATCCGTTGCGACAGTATGGCTGATTGTAGTACAAAGGATTGCTTTTGAGAGTGAGTGCGTGCTCGACCGAACCGAACCATGTGTCCGTATCCTTGTGGGTGGCTTGGGCTATCTCAATAGCGTCATAGATATGTCCGATTCCGGCATTGTAGGATGCGAGGATAAATTTTATGCGTTCTTTGGGATTCTCGATTTTTTTTGAGAGTTTCCTGTCAAGGTCTTTTAATATGCGTGCTGCCAATTCTATCGATTGGCGCGCATCGTTAAGGTCGTTAGGCGAAAATCCGTACATTTGTGCCACACTTGGCATTATCTGCATCAGTCCCTTAGCCCCGGCCCATGATGTGGCCTTAACGTCGAATCCGCTTTCCACATATCCTATGGCGGCGAGGAGTCGCCAGTCGAAACCCGAAGTCGAGCCGTAAAATCGGAATGTGGCGTCGTAAGGCGAAACCACGCCATTGCGGATTACAAGATCGGCCACACGGGCATGTAAGGGAGTTTTGCTCTGCTCGAAATAGCGCTTGAGCAGCATATCAATCTCCTTACGGTGCGAGTCGGTATTAATCCAAGTATCAATTGAGTCGGCAAGCCATTGGTCGGATTTTCTTACTGCCCATGCCGAACGCTGCGGAAAGCTTATCTCCATCGTGATGTCAAGGTCGGGATAGTAGGTCTTATTAAGGCGGGCTATATCGCTGTCTACAACGGTAAGCGGTATTTCCCCATCCTGCACCATTTTTATAAGGTCCTCGGTGATAAGGGTGTCACGATTTACGGTGTGTATATTTATCCCTCCGCCGAGTTCTTCGTTGAGATTGGTGATTCGTTGGGAGTATTTGGATTCGGCCTCCACATACACGTCACGCCCTACCAATTGTGTCACATCGTGAATTATTGAGTCGCTGCCTTTGCGTGGTTGCACTAATACCTGCGACGTACTGTTTACCGGGCCGCAGTGTATCACTCTGTCGTTGTATTCCGAGGTCACGGGCACATCATAGGTGACGATATCCACCATACCGCCGTCGAGCATGGCAAGAGCATCATTGAGCGATGCCGCCACCTTGATATCGAGCTTCAGGTCCTTCTCCTTGGCAAGTGTCATAATCAGGGAATAGTCATATCCCATCACGGTATCGCGGTATAGGAAGTATGATGTAGGACTATAAAGAGTGGCCACACGCAATGTGTCGGGCATTGCATGTGACCGTGTGTCCGTATGGTGATCCTTGACGCATGATTCGCATAACATAGCTGATATGCAAAGCGACACACACGATAATACGTATATTATGATTTGCCTCATAAGGTAAGGGTAGGAAGGCTAAACCGAAGTATGCCGATTGGCTACCGCTTAATATTCATTGGCTACCGCTTAATATTCATAGGTGCCGTTTTCGCTGATTATGGTGAGGTGTGTGCGGTTGCTATCCTCCACTCGCCCTACAATCTTGGTTTCTATGCCGAAGCTTCGGGATATGTCTATCACTGCCTGAGCGTGTTCCGGAGCCAGATAAATCTCCATGCGGTGACCCATGTTGAATACCTTGTACATCTCTTGCCATGGGGTGCCCGACTGCTCCCATATGGTGCGGAACAGAGGCGGTATGGCGAACAGATTGTCCTTTATTATGTGTTTGTTCTCCACGAAGTGCAGTATCTTTGTCTGGGCTCCACCCGAGCAGTGTACCATGCCGTGGATATCAGCGCGCATGGTATCGAGTATGGCTTTCACCACCGGAGCGTATGTGCGTGTGGGCGACAGCACAAGCTTGCCTGCGTTCAGAGGGCTGCCCTCCACGGCGTCGGTAAGTTTCAGATGCCCGGAGTACACAAGCTCTTGAGGCACAGCGGCATCATAGCTTTCCGGATACTTCTCTGCGAGATATTTTCCGAACACGTCGTGGCGCGCTGACGTAAGGCCGTTGCTGCCCATACCTCCGTTGTATTCTTTCTCGTATGTGGCTTGGCCGTATGAGGCAAGTCCTACTATCACATCGCCGCCTTTGATATTTGCGTTGTTGATTACGTCGGATCGGCGCATACGGCAGGTCACGGTGGAGTCGACGATTATGGTGCGCACAAGGTCGCCCACGTCGGCTGTCTCGCCGCCTGTGGAGTAGGCGTTCACGCCCTGGCTCCGAAGTTCGGCCAGCAGCTCCTCCGTGCTATTAATAATAGCCGAGATTACCTCGCCCGGGATAAGCAGCTTGTTGCGTCCGATGGTTGATGACACCAATATATTATCAGTGGCGCCTACGCATATGAGGTCATCGATATTCATTATCAGCGAATCCTGTGCTATGCCTTTCCATACGCTCAGATCGCCCGTCTCGCGCCAGTATGTATAGGCAAGCGATGATTTGGTGCCTGCGCCGTCGGCGTGCATTATGTTGCAGTATTCAGGGTCGCCGCCCAATATATCGGGTATGATTTTGCAGAAAGCTTTTGGGTAAAGGCCCTTGTCAACATTTTTTATTGCGGAGTGCACATCTTCCTTTGATGCCGACACTCCGCGTAGATTATATCTCTGATCCATAATGATTAAATTACTGCTTTACGGAATAGTCGCGTGAATAGCGGAGCATCTGGTCGATATAGTTCTCGTCGTAGCTTACCTTCACGTCGGTGATTTCGCCGTTATTGTCAGTCACGAGGGTGTACACGGGGTTGACGAATCCCTTGTAGGGGGCAATATTAAGGGCCTCGTAGCGGTCGAGCACTTCCTTGTGTATTGCGGGGTCAACTTTCACTGCGTATGTTTCCACCAGTTGTCGTCCGGCTTCGTAGTCGCCTTCGCTCTTTATGCGCTGTATCTCGCCGAGAAGTGAGCCGAATAAGCTGCGTAGCTTCTCGTAATCATTGATTTTTATGTATGTTTTGCCGTCCTTCTTCACGTATTCGATTACGTTGTCGGCTTTTCCGTGTTCGTAAGCCCATTCGCTGATAAGCTTGCGGTTACGCATATGAGCCTCTTCGATATCTTTGCCCGGCTCGATGCGGGTGAGCTGAGTCATAAGTCCGTTGAGTATATATTTGTAGTACTCAGCCTTGTATGCGTCAGGATTGTCGAGAAGTCCGAGATCGAGGAGTTTCTGGTCGGGCAGATAGTAAAGGGCGAAGAGGTCGGCGCGCGCCTCTTCGAGAGTGCTGCCGTGGGCTTTGAGGGCATCGGGGTCCACACCGGGAAGCAGTCTGCCCGAGGCATGGCCCAGACATTCGTGCAGGTCGGTATGCAGGTTGTCGGTGATATATAGGTAGTCATCCAGAAGCTTGCATGTCTCGTCATCGATTACGAATTCCTCATTGAATCCGTTGCCGTGAGATGCCTCGTCATAAGCTTTAGTGATGTTTTCGAGTGTCACTGACTTGGAGCCGTGCTGTGCGCGTATCCAGTTGCTGTTAGGCAGGTTGATGCCTATAGGAGTGGATGGGTATGAGTCTCCGGCGAGTATGGCAGCGGTGATTACCTTTGCGCTTACGCCCTTCACCTTCTCCTTTCTGAATCGGGGGTCCACAGGCGAGTGGTCCTCAAACCACTGGGCGTTGCCGCTGATGGTCTCTGTACGCGCGCTTGCGTCCTCGTTCTTGAAGTTTACGATTGACTCATATGCCCCGGTCATGCCCAGAGGGTCGCCGTAGCTCTCTATAAATCCGTTGATAAAGTCCACTTTTGATACTGTGTCCTCCGACCATACGATAGAGTATTCATCGAAGGTCTTGAGGTCGCCTGTGGTGTAGTAGTCGGTAAGCAGCTCTATGGTGCGGCGCTGCGCATCGTTTTGTGCGTATTGCTTTGCCTTATTCAGGTTCTCCACTATCTTGGTAATCTGGTCGGAGTACATGCCACCGATTTTGTACACTTCTTCGTGTAGCCGGCCGTCGAGTCCGCGTATCATTTTGCTGTTGAGCCCGTAGCTCACCGGTGTAAGGTCGGTGGTGTCTTTGAGAGCCGCGTAATAAGCCTCCACGTCGGCTTGGGTGATGTCATCGCCATAGAGATTGCATGCCGATGTGAGTATGAGGTCTTCGCCGTCGACTTGATTGACGCGTTTTGCCAGATATGTCGGGTCGAATACGATGCGCATACATTCATCGGCCTCCTCGCCCACTACACCTGTGCGCTGAAGCTGTGAAGCGAAGAATTCGCGTGAAAAGTCAGGGGTGAACTTATCCATCGAGTAGTGGTGATGTATGCCGTTGCCGAACCACACCTGCTTCATATATTTCTCGAAAGCCTTGAAATCCGGGGCGTTACGGTCGCCGTCGTAAGAGGTGTATATGTTTTCAAGCACATTGCGCAGGGGCAAGTTCACTTCACAGTTCTGGTCCCAGAGGATATCACGCCCCCAAAGAGCCGCTTCAGTAAGGTAATATACGTATTTTTTCTCGTCGAGCGAGAGATTGTCAAAATCGTCCACTTGGTATCGGAGTACCTCGATGTCGGCAAATCGGTCGACGGTGTAGTCGAAGTCGCCTTCTTTGTTGCCTGAGCAGGCTGCAAGGGATAATGCCATGGCTATTGATAATGTGGTTTTGTTCATGATGAGGTTTTTATGTTGGGGATTAAATTTTTTCAGCTTTTTTCCGGATGAATTCCGGTGGCTTTCGATTTATTTTCGAAGATTTTCGAAGATTTTCGAAAATAAATCGAAAATCTTCGCATTGCGGGGGGAAATCAATCGAAAATCAATCGAAAATCTTTGGGGATCTTCGCATTGAGGGGGATTATTCCACGTATAGCACGAGGCCTTTGAGATATTCGCCTTCGGGGTGATAGATATTCACGGGATGATCGGCGGGCTGGGTGAGTTGGTGAAGTATGCGCACGCGCCGCCCCGTCTGAGCCGCTGCCGAGAATACGGCAAGTCTGAACTGTTCGCGGCTCACCGCCTGTGAGCATGAAAATGTGAACAGTATTCCTCCGGGAGCGATGCGTTCGATGGCCGAGGCGTTAAGTCGCTGGTATCCGCGTAGGGCGTTGCGCAGCGCGCTCCTGTGTTTGGCAAAAGCCGGCGGGTCGAGTATTATCAGGTCATAGTCGTCTTTGCCTATGCGGTCGAGGTATTTGAAAGCATCCTCAGCATATGATGCATGGCGTGTGTCGCCGGGGAAATTAAGAGCTATGTTGGCATCTGTGAGTGATATGGCTTTGGCCGATGAGTCAACGCTATGCACAAGTTCGGCTCCTCCACGCATTGCGTACACAGAGAATCCGCCGGTGTAGCAGAACATATTCAGCACCTTGCGCCCCGCGCTATAATGCTCAAGGAGCGAGCGGTTATCGCGCTGATCCACAAAAAATCCGGTCTTCTGTCCTCTTAGCCAGTCCACATGGAATTTCAGCCCGTTCTCTACGGCTATATCCGTGGTGTAGCCTCCTATTATGTAGTCGTTCACGGGGTCGAGATGCGCTTTGTAGGGCAGAGTGGTCTCGCTTTTATAGTATACGTTTGCGATATTGAGGTCGGGCAGCTTGGTAAGCGCATCGGCGATAGCCGTACGGGCAAAGTGCATACCCGGACTATGGGCCTGCATTACGGCGGTGGAGCCATACACGTCCACGATTAGCCCGGGCAAGAAATCGCCCTCTCCGTGTACAAGGCGGAAAGCCTGATTATCAGCGGTGCGCAGCCTTAGGGCTTTGCGCATTTGCCATGCCTGATTTAGCCGCGACGCATAAAAGCCGGCGTCGATTACGGTGTCGCCGAAATTGAGCATACGCACGGCAATGCTGCCTATCTGGTAATGGCCCACGCCTACTGTGCGTCCGTCATAAGTCGTTACCGTCACGATATCGCCTTCTTCTATATCGGGAGCAGAACGGTCAATAGCTCCGGAAAATATCCATGGATGGAAGCGGTCAAGCGACTCTTCCTTCCCTTTTTTTAGTCGTATTTGCTTGTAACCCATAAGTTTTTTTATTTACTGCAATGCACGCAATATATCATTGCCGTTGGCATATATGAGGAGCAGGAATAGAAAAGCGAAACCGATGGTATTGGCCACCTCAAGGAATTTGTCGCTGGGTTTGCGGCGGGTGATCATCTCCCATAGCAGGAATAGCACGTAGCCGCCGTCGAGGGCGGGGATGGGTATAATGTTCATGAACGCGAGTATCACCGAAAGGAAGGCTGTTATCTGCCAGAATGAGTACCAGTCCCACTTCTCGGGGAATAGGCCTCCGATGGCTCCGAAGCCGCCTACTTGTTTTGCGCCTTCTTTGGTGAATACCAGTTTGAGCGATGACACATAGGTGGCCAATTGGTCAGTGCCGATTTCCCAGCCGCGTGGCAGTGCGCTCAGTACATTGTATTTTACTTCTTCTATGGGATATATGGCATTTATCGGGCGCAATTGTATGCCCAGTTTGCCGTTGTCGGTGAGCGTGGCGTTCAGCTCCACTTCTTTGCCGTCGCGTAGGGCTAATATTTCCACTTCCTGTCCTTTGTGATTGTCGAGTACAGCGAAAAATTCGGTGAGCGAGGGTGTGGTGTCATTTGCCACTCTGAGTATTCGGTCATTTTCCATGAGTCCCGCTTCTGCCGCCGGCATCCCGCTCTGTAATTTGTCGATGTATACCGGCGTGCGGTACACTACCGGTGGCTGGTCCACATTGGCTATTTTCTCAAGCATGTTGTCGGGTATTGTGATAGTCACATGGTCGGTGTGGCCTCTCAATACTTCCACTTTGGCTCCGGGCTGTATCATGTCCCATAGCAGTGTGCGGTCTTTTGCGTCAGCTTCCTTGCCGTTGACACTTAGCAGTATATCACCGTTACGGAATCCCGCGTCGATGAGCTCGGGCATATAGTCCATACCCTCGTATGCTTCCTGAAACGGCACCACGCGGTCGCCCCAGTGGATTGCTATGCCGGAGTATATGGCGATTGCCAAAAGGAAATTGAATAGCACGCCTGCCACCATCACCATAAACCGCTTCCATGCGGCTTTCGAGCGGAATTCCCATGGCTGGGGTTCGCTTTCGAGGTCAGAGGCTGATTTGGTTTCGTCCACCATGCCGGCGATATCGCAGTATCCACCAAGCGGAAGCCATCCGAGACCGTACATTGTGGCGGCCCAGCTGGGATTGCCTTTTTTGTTGGTGGAGGGGTGTTTGCCTACTTTAATGGTGACGAGGGCTTTCTCCTCTTCGCGTATCACCTGTTTCTTGTCGCTTGGATTCTTTATCTGTTTGGTCCAGGCTAAAAGCTCAAGTTTGCCTTTGGCGGGATAATATTTTAGGAGCGAGAACCAGGGATTGAAGAACAGATAAAATCTGTTGACCTTAATCCCGAAGATGCGTGCGAAGATATAGTGGCCGAATTCGTGTATCGTCACCAGTATCAGTAGGGCAACGATAAGCTGTATGGCCTTCATCATGAATGTTTCCAATTGTCAGTGATTTTTTATTTTAGGTAAATTGATTTTATAAGAGTTAAGAGCTTATGAGTGTACCACTTGCAGACGCCCGGTTATTTCCTTGGCTATTTTGCGGGCTTCGGCATTTGTGGCCACATAGTCGTCATAGTCGGGAGATGCCAGATATGGGATTTTCTGAAGTGTGCGCTGTATCACATCATGGATGTCGAAGTAGCGTATCTGTCGGTTGAGAAATGCCGCCACTGCTATCTCGTTGGCGGCGTTTATCACACATGCCACATTGCCTCCTTTTTCAAGCGATAGCTTGGCGAAGCCAAGGCAGGGGAATTTCTCAAGGTCAGGCTCAAAGAATGTGAGTGTTGACATTTGTTGGAGGGTAAGATGCGGCAACCCGTAATCAAGGCGTTCGGTTTCGCCTAAGGCATAGGCTATAGGCAGGCGCATATCGGGGGTGCCGAGTTGGGCTTTGATGGCTCCGTCCGCGTACTCCACCATAGAGTGTACTATCGATTGAGGATGCACCACTGCCGTAATCTGTGCGGGTGTCATGCCGAATAGCCACTTTGCCTCGATAATCTCAAAGGCTTTGTTCACCATGGTGGCGGAGTCGATAGTGATTTTGGCTCCCATATTCCAGTTTGGGTGTTTGAGGGCGTCCTCCACGGTGGCTTTCTCTATCTGCTCTTTTGTCCAGGAGCGGAACGGACCGCCGGATGCCGTGATAATCAGCCGCCTTACCTTATTAATGTCTTCGCCTTGCAGACATTGGTAAATGGCCGAATGTTCGGAGTCCACGGGATATATCTTCGATGGAGACTCGACAAGAAGTCGTGTTATCAGTTCGCCGGCCACTACGAGTGTCTCTTTATTGGCCAATGCTATGTTCTTACCGGCTTTGATGGCGGCTATGGTAGGGGCAAGTCCGCTATATCCTACAGTGGCTGTCACCACTGTGTCGATATAATCGGCGGTCATAGCCTCTTCGAGCGCTTTGTCGCCGCATGCCGTGGCTATCCCTTCGGGGGCAAGTGCGTCGCGTAGGGTATGGTATTTGCTTTCGTCGGCTATAATGGCAAGTCGAGGACGAAAGCGGAGCGATGATTCTATCAGTTCATCCACTTTTGAGCCTGCACTAAGCGCCACAGCTTCATACAGCTCCGGTTTGCGCTTTATTATGTCAAGTGTCTGGCGCCCGATCGAGCCGGTGCATCCAAGCACTGCTATTCTTTTTCTCATTGCTTGAGTCACTTTGTGCTATAGAGGTGTATTAATTTGCAAAGGTACTAAATAATTAATATTCCACACAAATAAGCACACATAAATTTCCTTAAACACCTATCGATAGATGTCGATAGATATTGTTACATTTGCGTGAGGGTACTCAAAGGTGGAAGTGGCGCCGTTGATCACCAGGCGCACGCTGCCTCTCTGGTCGGTGATGTAATAGTATGCGGTGTCGCCGGAGACGAAGCCGTGAGGGGTGTTGACGCGCGTCGGCTTGGTAGAAAAGAAAGCAACTGAAGAAATTCCTGTTATGGAGGTTTTATAGTCCATATATATGTATTTCGTAAAGGTGAAAGCCGAATTGCCCCGCCCTTGCATAAGCAATGTCATGGGCTAATATTATTAAGATTATATTGACAATCAACAAAACATCCAATATTGAGCATATTTTCAGTCCATTATATTTATAAGTGAATAAGTGATTGAATATCAACCAACCACAAATACTCATCCCTAACCAGTCTTTATTGTATTGCACAAATTCCCAAAATGGGGCATCCCCAAACCAATTGACAAATGGGATAAGAATGAGGCAGTACACAAGCAGTGTTATAAATAGGGCTACTTTCGCTTTTATTGAAGTCATGGTGAAAATTGTTTCTATAGTCACATTAGATATAATCAATCAATACGCTTGTAATAATTACGTTTATAAGGAGAAACGCGTCAAATATAAATGCGGCACGATTCCCAAGCTCTCTTGTTATCACTTTATGATTGTAGAATCTGCAGGATATGAAGCAGAATATTGACCATAAAACCCATATGTTTATTTCCGTCATTGTTGACATCGTCATGCTATAGAGTAAATGGTAAGGTATTACGTATATCAGATATAAAGAAACGGCACAAGCCAGATTAATACGGGTTAGTGTCTTTTTTCTCATATGATTAAAGTCTAATTCCATTAGTACCCGAAAATTCCCGATAGGGACACATCCCTTCTCAGCCTATATATGTAAACGCTTGAAGTGGTATCTCCATAATATTCTATGGTCGCGTATTTCCTTAGTCTCTTTTTCGCATTGCAGTAGTCGGGTGAAGGATCGTCAAAATAGCTTGACTTCATGCTGTAATTTATCGCCTTGACTTTCCGCCCGTAAACGATAAGGTAGCTATAATCCCTGCAATAGCGGTCGAATTTGAGTCTATATTCATTCATAGCAACGGAATCATTACTGTGCTTGGCCAAATAATGCTCGTGAGGGAAAAATAAATTGGCAATATAATCATAGTCGTGCATAAATTTATAGGCATCTGGATAATAACCGGAAGTTGCATCCACAATTTCTTTACAAAGGGTTACCGGCACGTTGCGGGTCTTGACAAAATCGTATGTAAAATATACAAATGATATTATCGAGATGAGTAAAATTATAATATTATTCTTTTCCATATTATTAAAATTCTAAAACGATTTGTAATATTTAATCCATGTCCCATCTGCAGGGTATGGTCGCATATATTTGTCCTTAGTGGGTATTCTATGATAATTCACGGAATTTTTTGTGCCAACCACATATTTGAAGTTAAACATTTCACTGAATACCTGTGCAATCGGTTTCATATTGCCTTTTAGCGCTCCTTGTGCATGAATGCCATCACCATGTGCCTTAGGTATGTTATCAGCGGAGTGACAACTGTACATCCACAACGTGGCACTATTTATATTACCTTTTGGAGAAGGTAGCGTCTGGATATTCATTGCGTATGATCCTTTTATATTAGTCGTATTGTCACCAGTGGAAGTCATTTGCTCATCACCGAGATTGATTGACTGATTTTTACCATGTGTCATAATCATAACATCCGATATGTCTTCGCCTTCCATCGACCACCAGTCTTTAATGAATGAATATGCGGTGGAAGTTTCGCTGAGTGCGACACTGCCCGACCCATATTTTTCGATGGCGTCGTTATATTGTTTAATAGCTTGTTCTTCAAACTCAGATGAATAAAATATGAATACCTTCACCTCTTTGGTATTTTCAACTATATTACCCTCATCATCTTTCCAGTCCATACCTGTGGGATCAGAAATATTCACTGGATCGGCTCCGCAGAACAGCCTTGGGCTTAATCCGTAGTACTTCTCCCTCAATGGATCATCCGTCCAGAACTGCATCAGCGAGTAGTCGTAAGGGCGCGCCGGGAAATCAAGGAAAGACAGATCCATGCAGGAGCGAAGCTCCTTGCCGCCGAAGCGGTGTGCGGCATCCTTACCCTTGCCGATAAGTGCCTCGGCTGTGCTCTCGCCGAAATGTCCTCCGAAGGGGTAGTAGTGGTATTGGCTCTCGACTGTGCCGGTCGTGCCGTTAA
>N._stephensi_709_foregut__coassemble_8_pt1 | contig 82591 bp, 63 predicted proteins | sample N__stephensi_709_foregut__metabat2_low_PE_014 | metagenome-assembled genome bin N | reverse complement strand
CCGCGGCCATATTTAAGGGTATCCTTAATGTCGGTAGCGTTACCGCTATCCGTAACCATCTGAATCAATGCCACATCAGAGAGCCATGAATCCCAATCCCACAGCATATCACCGTAAGCACCCACTCCGGGCGACACGAAAGGATAAGCGAGAGCCCCACCGGCCGCACGGCACATGTCGGTACGGCACTTATATATATTGTCGCGGCATATGGCCTTGTATTTATCCAAATTATTATCGGTGCGAATAGGCATCTTGCCGAATACACCGGCGCAGCCTGACACACAAAGCACCAAAAATGCAAAAATCCTGTATATCACTTTCATAATGAATGAATCACTTCTTCACACTCAAAACCATGAAATCGATGAAAGCCGTGATTTTAGCGGCATCAGTCATAGGATTATCCTCATGGATCGACAGCAAGTCGATGCCCTGAATCAGGCGATAGACAAACCCGCGCATAAGACGACACTTATCGGCATCGAAATCACCGTGATTCACACCCTCGTCAAGTATATAGAAAAGCAGAGCCTCCTCCTTCTCGTAGGCTTTCTTGCGTATAAGCTCGGAACGGCGCCCATCGATCGACAAAAGAGCCTTCAAGGAAGAATACACGGAATTAACCGCGCGTGTCTGCGACAACTTCTTATCAAAGAAATTACGAAGCCTATCGGCCGGCGACGCGTCAGAAAAGGCTATCTCGCGCAGCTCCGCCACCATATTGTCGCTCTCCTGCTCTATCACTGCATGGTAAATCTCCTTCTTATTCTTAAAATAGGTATATATAGTACGCCGCCCCTTGTCAGAGGCATTCGCTATATCGCCAATGGTGGTATTCTCCACGCCGTTTCTTATAAAAAGCTGCTTGGCTACTTCTATCAGTTTTTCTCGTGTCTTTAACGCCATCTATTTTATTTTTTGTAGCTATTTGGCTGAAGGCGACCTAATGCCGACAGGTATTGGTTATCATAATTTTGGACGCAGATTCTCAGGGAGCGATGAAGCCACTATATCCGAGCTCTCGGCCATGAGCCGATGCACATCGTAGCCCTCCGGGGGAGGCATGATGGGCTCGTGTATGGTAAGCACTATATGCCCGGGGCGGGGCAGAAGCGCCGTGCGAGGCATCACATCGAAAGCACCGTCGATAGTAATCGGCACCACCGGCAGACTGAACTCCGTGGCAAGTGTGAAAGCACCGCGCTTGAAGCGACCCATTCGGCCGGTGAACGTACGCGACCCCTCCGGAAACACCACCACCGACATCCCCTGCGACAACTGCTTCTCGGCATCGCGCATTGTCTCCCGTATGGCCGACGGCGATGAGTTATCGACATATATCTGACCCGACACCCTGCAACTGAAGCCCACAAAAGGTATCTTCTCAAGCGACTTCTTCATCATCCACCTGAAATTGTGGTTGAGATAGCCGTAGATGGAGAAAATGTCGTAGGCGCCCTGATGATTAGCCACAAACACATATGACTTGCCCTTATCCACATTCTCCCGCCCTTTGACCGTGACGCGCACGAAAGTGAGGATACAGAAAAGGCGCGCCCATGCCCGAGGTATATAATATCCCCAACTGCGGGCAAAACCGAGCATACTGCCCAAAATGGTAAGACATGCCGTAATCAGGGTGGCCACCAATAGGATTGGCGCCCATATGAATATCTGATATATGCGATAAAATATCATCGGGATTGATTATGGTGGTTAGTTATGGCTTGGGTAGGAAATATGTCCATGCAAAGTTAATATTTAAAATCGGGTTTTCGGCTATTTTTAGCGAAAAATATGCGAAATATGGCTCGGAAAGACTCTTTTTAGGCTACAGAATACATATTCTTGATGAAATTTTGCGTAACTTTACCGCCCGAAACAAAAAAAAAGACGCGATAATGCTAATTTACGATTTGGGGAGCGGCGCGGAGGCATTCTCCACTAATATCGACGATCCCTTGGACTTTGAAGTGACCCTGCCACTGCATCAGGCTCACGGCACGAGAATCGTGGAGGTGGACCGCAACGGACCGCAAGACGATACATACGGGGCCGATGCTCTTATCACCGGCGAGCGAGGCGTGCGCATCGGAGTCAAGACTGCCGACTGCGTGCCCGTGCTGCTTTACGACCCTGAAATACCGGCTGCCGCTGCCGTGCACTCCGGCTGGAAAGGCACAGTAGCCAATATTTCAGCTCTTACAGTGAAAAGGATGACCGAAGCATACGGTGCCAGACCCCGCGACATAAAAGCCGTGATTGGCCCATGTATACATATGGAAGCCTTTGAGGTAGGCGATGAGCTATACGACATATTCTCCGCCGCAGGATACGCCGACTTCTGCCACAGGATGCCGCGATACGGCACCGCCGACGGAGTGAAATGGCACATCGACCTGCCCGGCATATGCAAGGCACAGCTTATGGAATGTGGACTGGAAGATATAGAGACGCGCGGCGAATGTACCTACACATTGCATCACCGATTCTATTCAGCCCGCCGTCTGGGCAGGAACTTCGGCAAACAGCGCATAATATCGTGCATACGCCTGCTCTGACATGAAATACACCTGCGGCCTGTGACATCACCGGCCACGGAAATCGACAATACCTTAAATATCTATGATTATGAAATATATATGTTTTCTTTTCTTCTCGATACTTTGCTTGGCACATGCCCATGGAGCCTCAAAAAGCGGCACAAGCAAGGACGAATTCAAGAAATACTGGCGCGTGGAGTCGGAAGCACCGGACTACACTGTGGGATTCGCCGGCGACACCGTGGAGATATGGTCGCCGAAAGGGCTGACCCTATGGCGCAAAGAAAAGATGAAGGGCGACGTGACGATAGAATACGACGCCTGCGTGGTAATGGAGAATGAAGGCGACCGCCTTAGCGACCTTAACTGCTTCTGGATGGCATCTGACCCCAAAAACACAAAAGACATATTCAAGAGAGCCAAAGAGCGCTCCGGTGTGTTCACCAACTGCTACGCCCTGCAACTATACTACATGGGATACGGAGGCAACCACAACACCACCACGCGATTTCGCAGATACACAGGCGACGAACGAGGCATAACCGACGCATCGTTCCGCCCTGCAATACTTAAGGAATACACCGACACTGCCCACCTGAACGTGCCAAACAAATGGCGGCACATAAAACTGACGCGCCGCGGCCAGCGGATACGCTACTACATCGACGGCGAGTGCCTGGTAGACTACCTCGACCCGGAGCCACTGGAGGAAGGATGGTTCGGATTCCGCACCACCCTATCACGCACACGCCTTACCAACTTCTCCTACACCGAAGAGAAGCCATCGGCATCGGTGGAGATACCGCTGCACTGGATAGGGGGAGTGCCGCCAACTGATATGCCCGCCAAATTCGGCGTGCCATTCAGTCAAGGCGAAGTATCAGCCTCGCAGCGATTCGACCTTTCACCTGATAATAGCGGATACCGCCTGAGAGCGATTCCACCGTCATCAAAAGCCGTAAGCACCGTGCCCTATGACTCATGGCCACTGGCCTACTGGCCCGACGGTTCGGTGAAATGGATGGGCATAGCCAAGGGCACCGACTCCAAAGCTGACATATACGTGGCCATACCGAAAAGCGGAGACGGACACGCCTTGATAGACAGCATAATGATAGGCGGAGTGAAGGTGGCAGAGAATCTGCGCCTTGTATGCCGCACACAGAACGCACCCACAGAGGCCACTCGACACAAATCATATATCAGCCATGTGGACAAGGTGGAGACCGAGCGCAACGGGGATGTGGCAAATGTGGTGAAAATCACAGGAACGCACCAAGCCGAGGACGGCTCAGAATTGCTGCCATTTGTGGTGAGGATATACACCTACGCCCATAGCCGCCCCATAACACTGGAACACACAATAATATATGACGGTGACTGCAACAGCGACTTCATCAGCGCCCTCGGACTGAAAATAGATGTGCCCATGCGCGAAGCCACCTACAACAGGCATGTGGCATACGCCACAGATAAAGGCGGCGTATGGGCCGAACCGGTAAAGCCGCTTGTGGGTAGACGCATGCTCACCACACCCGGTGGAAAACGTAACGACAAAACCAACATTCAGGAGCAACAGATGCTCGGCCACCGCATCATGGACTACGAGGAATTCGACTCGATAGGACGCGCGCTTATCGACGACTGGGCCGACTGGGACTGCTACCGCCTGTCGCAACCCACCCCCGACGGATTCACGATACGAAAACGCGCCACCGACAGCAGCGCATGGATAGGCACACAAGGCGGACATCGCTCGCCGGGCTATGCATTCGCCGGAGATGTGAGCGGAGGCTTGGCCCTGGCCATGCAGGATTTCTGGGAGTCGTACCCGTCGGCTATAGAAATCACAGGCGCCACCACTGATACCGCCACACTCACCGCCTGGCTATGGAGCCCTGACGCAGAAGCTATGGATCTGCGCCACTACGATGAGGTGGCCCACGGCCTAAACGCAAGCTATGAGGACGTGCAGCCGGGCATGAGCACCCCATACGGCATAGCCCGCACAAGCACCCTTACCATAATACCGTCAGAGGGATATAAGGGCAAAACCGACTTCGCCGCAGAGGCTGCAATGTACACCTCCATACCCATGCTTATGCCCACGACCGAATTTCTGTATTCAAAGAGAGCCTTCGGCATATGGAGCCTGCCCGACCGAAGCACCCCGGAACGCGCTGCCGTGGAAGACCGCCTTGACACATATATCGACTTCTACCAAAAAGCGATTGACCAAAACCGCTGGTACGGATTCTGGAACTACGGCGACGTGATGCACGCATATGACCCGGTGAGACATTCTTGGCGATACGACGTGGGCGGATACGCATGGGACAATACCGAACTGGCCTCTAACATGTGGCTATGGTACAACTTCCTGCGCACCGGAAGAGCCGACATATGGCGCATGGCACGGGCCATGGCCAGACATACCGGTGAGGTGGACGTGTACCATATAGGCGAGATGGCCGGCCTGGGCAGCAGGCACAACGTGAGCCACTGGGGATGCGGAGCCAAGGAGGCGCGTATTAGCCAGGCAGCCTTCAACCGATTCATGCACTTCCTCGCTGCCGACGCGCGCAGTGCCGACCTAATGGACGAAGTGGCTGACGCCGACCTTAAACTTTATGAATTAGACCCTATGCGCCTGGCACAGCCCCGCGAGATGTATCCGTGCACAGCTCCCGCCCGACTGCGCATAGGCCCCGACTGGCTGGCATATGCCGGCAACTGGATGAGCCGCTGGGAACGCACGCGCGACACGGCTTACCGCGACAAAATCATAGCGGGTATGCAAAGCATATGCGCCCTGCCCTCAGGCATTTTCACCGGTCCGAAGGCTTTAGGCTACGACCCCGCCACCGGAATTATCAACACCGAGTGCGACAGCACGCTCCAAGCCACCAACCACCTGATGACCATAATGGGAGGATTCGAGGTAAACAACGAACTGATGGAGATGATACCCGACAAGCAATGGCAAAGCGAATGGCTGAACCTGGCACGCCATTACAAGCGTAAAGCCCTCGACCTTTCAAAAAGCAAATTCAGGGTATCAAGGCTTCAGGCTTATGCCGCCTACAAGCTGCGCGACCCCGACCTCGCCGCCGAAGCATGGGCCGACCTGCTTACACGTGCCGAGCATACCGAGGCTCCGCAATTCTTCGTGAGCAAAGTGCTGCCCCCGGAAGTGCCGGCACCCATTGACGAACTCAACGGCGTATCCACCAACGATGCCGCCCTATGGAGCCTCGACGCCATATATATGCAGGAAGTGATAGCCCGATAAGCCGAGAGCCATCCAATGCCCCATAAGCTGTGGAGCCATCCAATGCCCCATAAGCTGTGGGGCCACCGCGGCGGGCGGCTGTGCAGCTTGCTTCCCCCGATTCCGGCTCTATGCCACAAATAATTTGCCCAATACAAAAAAGATGAGTACCTTTGCACAAAAATTAGCGCTAACATAAAATCATGGAAAGAGAAATACGTGTAAGATTCGCCCCGTCGCCTACGGGACCGCTGCATATCGGCGGCGTTCGCACCGCCCTTTACAACTACCTGTTCGCCCGCAAGCACGGTGGCAAAATGATACTGCGCATCGAAGACACCGACTCGCAGCGATTCGTGCCCGGAGCCGAAGACTATATCAACGAATCGCTCAAATGGCTTGGCATCGAAATCGATGAAGGCGTGCGCGAAGGCGGACCTTATGGCCCTTACAAACAAAGCGAACGCCGCGACATATACCGCGAACACATGCAGATGCTCCTCGACAGGGGCAAAGCCTACATAGCATTCGACACACCCGAAGAACTGAACGCCGCACGCGAAAATATACCCAACTTCCAATACGACGCATCCACCCGCATGAACATGCGCAACTCGCTATCCATGCCCAAGGAAGAGGTGGACCGCCTTATCGCCGACGGCCATCAGTGGGTGGTACGTTTCAAAATCGAGCCGGGCGAAATTGTGGAAGTGGACGACCTGCTCCGCGGAAAGGTAAACATAAAAAGCGACATACTCGACGACAAGGTGCTGTACAAGAGCGCTGACGACCTGCCCACCTACCACCTGGCCAATATTGTGGATGACCACCTGATGAAAGTATCGCACGTGATACGCGGCGAAGAGTGGCTGTCATCAGCCCCCCTGCACAAACTCCTGTACCAAGCATTCGGATGGGAAGAGACCATGCCGAGTTTCGTGCATCTGCCACTATTACTCAAGCCCGAAGGCAAAGGCAAGCTATCCAAACGCGACGGCGACCGTCTCGGATTCCCCGTGTTCCCACTGGAATGGCATGACCCCAAATCAGGCGACATATCCTCAGGATACCGCGAAAGCGGCTATCTGCCCGAGGCTGTGATAAATTTCCTCGCTCTCTTAGGCTGGAACCCCGGAGATGACACAGAAGTAATGAGTATGCCCGAGCTAATAGAGAAGTTCTCTTTCGATCACTGCTCGAAATCCGGCGCGAAATTCGCTTTCGAAAAGGCCAAGTGGTTCAACCACACCTACCTGCAAAATACCCCTGACGCAGAACTCGCACAGCTCTTCAAGCCTGAGCTCAAAGCCCACGGTGTAGACACCGACAAATACACCGACGAGTACATCACCGAAGTGGTATCGCTCGTGAAAAGCCGCATCAACTTCGTAAAAGACCTCTGGGACCAGGCATACTTCTTCTTCACCGCACCCGAGACTTACGAACCCAAGGACATAAAGAAACGCTGGAAAGAGGATACCCCCCAGCTGCTGTCAAAGCTCGCCGAGATACTCGACAACGCACCCGACTTCGGAGGAGCAGACACAGAGCCGGCGGTAATGGCCTGGATCGACGAAAACGGATACCACAAAGGCAATGTGATGAACGCATTCCGCCTTACGCTCGTGGGCGAATGTAAGGGCCCGCATATATTCGACATTACCCGTCTTATAGGCAAAGAGGAAACACTGCGCCGCATAAGAAAAGGCATCGAAAGCATCAGCACGCAGGCATGATACGCGCCGGTATTATTGGAGGGTCCAACCCTATGGCAGGCGAACTTATCCGACTGCTCGTGAATCACCCCGACGTGGACATTGTATGGGTACATTCGGCAAGGTATGCCGGCAGACTAATCTCTGACGTGCACCACGGACTGCTCGGCGAAACAGACCTACGCATCACATCGGCCGTGGATCTCGACTCTATAAACGTGCTATTCATATTCCGTCACAAAGGGCAGACTATCGAATGGCTGAAAGACAGAGTGATACCCAAAAACCTGCGTATAATCGACCTGAGTGTGGATATGCAGGACCCCGATGTGGCCAACGAACACGACTTCGTTTATGGTCTGCCCGAACTCAACCGTAAGGTGCTGGTAAGAGGCGCCAAGAGAGCTATAGTGCCCCACCCGGTGGCCGCCCTTTGCGCACTGTCGCTGCTGCCTCTGGCCAAAGATGAGGCCCTGCACAGTATGCTGCACGCCGACGTATGCGGCCCGCGCCTTGGTGAGATACCCGAAAAGACTCTCGATGACATCTCCAGAGAAATAGCCTTCGCCCTGAAAGAGCTCCACCCCACATTCAACCAGCAGATAGAGATAGGCACTGCCAACACATCCTTTGACCGCGCTATGATGCTCACGGCGCGTCTGCCCATAAATCTGGATATTGCCGACATCACTCGCCGATACCGGGAATTCTACGATGACCACAACTTCGTGTTCATAGTGAACGCTATACCTGATGCCAAGGAGGTGGAGGGCACCAACAAATGCCTTATACACCTCGACAAGCAAAACGGCGAACTTCAGGTGACGGCCATTATGGACGCACTACTCAAAGGGGCTGCAGGATCGGCCGTGCATGTGATGAATTTGCTATTCGGGCTGATTGAGCGCACAGGGCTGGCTCTCAAAGCATCCACATTTTAAGCCCCCCGAAAGTGATGCCCGCCGCCGAGGGCCACCGTGGCGGGCGGCTGTGCCGCTTGCCAAAGACAAAGTCCCGCACAGGGCTTCGAAAATCATCTAAAATCATCTGAAAAAAAGCCCGGACTTAAGTCCGGGCTTTTTTTCAGAATACTCTTATTTATCAGCCTGATCGAGAGCCTTGGCCTCCCAGCCGAGGGCACTCGCGCCAAGCACTGCGGCATCTGCCTCCTTAAGCTCACTGAGCATAATCTTGGCCTTGCCTTTATATATCTTCAACACATTCTTATCGAAAGCTCTGCGGATAGGCTTCAGCAGCAAATCACCGCTCTTGCTCAGACCACCGAAAAGTATGAAGGCCTGAGGCGAAGAGAATGCCATCATATCGGCCATAGCCTCTCCGAGGATCGTACCGGTATATTCGAAGATTTCCTTGGCTATCCTGTCGCCCTGCATGGCCGCATCATACACATCTTTAGATGTAATCTGATCAAGGGGAATATTGCGCAGAAGCGATTCGTCGCTACGAATCTCCAGGAATTCGCGGGCAGTACGAGCCACACCGGTAGCCGAGCAGTAAGCCTCAAGACACCCTGTGCGACCACATCCGCAAAGACGCCCATTGTTACGCTTCATTATCACATGACCAAGCTCACCGGCAAATCCGTCATGACCGTACACAAGCTGACCATTGACCACGATACCCGAGCCTACGCCCGTGCCGAGAGTAATCATTATAAAATCCTTAAGACCGCGGGCAGCACCGTAAGTCATCTCGCCGATAGCGGCAGCATTGGCATCGTTGGTGATAGCTACCGGGATACCAAACTTATCCTGAAGCATCTTTGCCAACGGTATAGTGCCCGACCAAATAAGATTGGGGGCATACTCAATCATGCCGGTATAATAATTGGCATTAGGCGCGCCCACACCGATACCGTTTATCTTGTCTTCGGCCTCGTTAAGCTTAATCAGGCGAGAAATCTCATGATGAAGCTCGTCGATATAATCTTCTATTTTCGGATGCTTAGCCGTCTTAATCGAGCCGCTTGCGATCACGGAGCCTCGGGCATCCACAATGCCAAAGACAGTGTTGGTACCCCCGATGTCAATACCTATTACGTATGGTTTCATTTTGAGTTTTGTTATTGGTTATTTTAAGTAAGTTGATAAAAACATCACAAAATAACGAATTAATACCCACAAATCCAAATATTTTGCAGATAAATATTGTTAAGTGTATGATTTATACTTTACAATTATTTTAGAAATACTAACAACACTGGTGCATATGTGAAATTTTATTAAATTTTCATGGTGTGAGTTCTAATTTTATCTTGTAAATATTATCTTTGCCGTTTCAAAATAATAACTTATTAGCTATGATACTAAATCACCGTCTTATTACCAAGTGTTTTCTGATTTTAATGGTTATGCTCACCTCCACAAGTATAGCGCAAGCTCAACAACTAATCGCATCAGGCGCTAATATGACCGAAACGCGAAGCGTATCTACATTCACCTCCCTTGAGGTGTCAAGCGCCATAGATGTGATTTATACTGTCGGCAGCCAGACAAAAGTGACCGTCACCGCACCCCAATCTATTATGAAATATGTGCATACCGACGTGAAAGGCTACAAACTAAAATGCTTCCTTATGACCAACGACTACTCCGGCATAAACCTGGACGGACGAAAAGTGGTAATCAACATCACCGCTCCCACCATCAGCGAATACGACCTGAGCGGAGCTTCATATGTGAAAGTGACCAATGCAGTGGACAAACTCCCCAAACTCGAAATCGACCTCAGCGGATCATCAAAAATGGAGTTTGGCTCCGTGCAATGCACCAAGATGGAAATCGACATGTCGGGAGCATCGAATCTTGACATCAAATCATTATCCTGCACATCGCAGGACATCGATGTGAGCGGTGCATCAAAAATCTACATCGACAAAATCAAAGCATCCAAACTGGAACTGGATGCCAGCGGAGCATCACACGGCGAAATCTCCGGCGAAGTGGGCTTCTGCGAAATCGAAATCTCCGGCGCTTCATCGTATGACCTCTCCGGACTGATATTCAAAAACGGCGATGTAGAGGTAACGGGGGCAAGCAGCCTTACGATCAACAAGAAATCAGGCATCGACCGCTTGGAGTCAACAGGAAGCTCAACCGTCAAGAAAAAATAACAGACGAAAATGACAAACCTATCTGACAGCTTAGTAATTATACCCACCTATAACGAGAGGGAAAACGCCGCGGCCATAATCGACGCGGTGGTTTCCCTCCCCCACTCTTTTGATGTGCTTGTGGTCGACGACAATTCTCCCGACGGCACCGCCGCTATCGTGAAATCGAAAATGGATGACTACCCCGGAAGAGTGCATATACTGGAGAGGGAAGGCAAGCAAGGACTCGGCACCGCTTATATAGCCGGTTTCAAATGGGGCATCGAGCATAAATATGACTATATAATAGAAATGGATGCCGACTTCTCGCATAACCCCGAAGACCTGCTGAAGCTATACGAGGCCACCGCGATTAAAGGCGCTGATGTGGCCATAGGCTCGAGGTACGTGACCGGGGTGAATGTGGTGAACTGGCCCATGGGTAGAGTGCTTATGTCGTTCTACGCCTCTAAGTATGTGCAGATAGTAACAGGCCTGCCCATACACGACACCACTGCCGGATTCGTATGCTACCGCCGCAAGGTGCTTGAAGCCCTGAAGCTGGATGAAATAAAATTCAAGGGTTATGCTTTCCAGATCGAAATGAAATTCAAGGCTTACAAACTCGGATTCAAGATTGTGGAGGTACCCATCATTTTCGTCAACAGAGTGCTTGGCACCTCGAAGATGAATTCCAGTATATTCGGCGAGGCTGTATTCGGCGTGATGCGCCTTAAATGGGATAGCCTTTTTAAGAAATAGGAGTTATGGTGCTTATAAAGAATATACGGTTTGCGGGAGAGACGAACGCTGACGGGTGGATACTTATACGCGACAAATTCATTGAAGGCACGGGACATGGCGAACTCCCTGTAGCCGACAAGACGGTGGACGGCAAGGGCGCGCTTGCACTACCGGGAATAATCGACTGTCACGTGCATTTCCGCGAACCCGGACTCACGGAAAAAGCCGACATTGCCTCTGAGAGCAGAGCCGCCATAGCCGGAGGTGTGACAAGCTACCTTGAAATGCCCAACACTAAACCGCCCACAACCACAATAGAGGCCTGGGAGGACAAGATACACAGAGCCGAAGCCTCATCGCTCGCCAACTACGGATTTTTCATCGGAGCCACCAACGACAACATAGACGTGCTGAAAAGCGCCGACTACCACCGCATACCCGGAGTGAAACTATTCATGGGCTCATCCACCGGAAACATGCTCGTGGACGACAACGACACCATATCAAGGATATTCAGCGAGGCACCTGCGATCGTGGCCATACATGCCGAAGACCAGTGCATCATCGACGAAGCCACCAAAAAGGCAAAAGAGAAATACGGTGCAGAGGTACCTGTGGAGATGCACTCTGTGATACGTCCGCCACAGGCGTGCTACGCCTCATCGGAAAAAGCCGTCTTTCTTGCCGAAAAATTCCGGCACAGGCTACACATATGCCACATAACCACAAAAGAGGAGTTGAGCCTGCTCTCTCCCGGCAACCCGGCAGAAAAACTCATAACCTCAGAGGTATCGCCCCATCACCTGATGTGGAGCAGTGAGGATTATGCCGACAAAGGCACACGCATAAAAATGAACCCAGCGGTGAAATCCGAAGCCGACCGCCAGGCTCTAATCCAGGCACTCAATGACGGACTTATAGATATGGTGGCCACTGACCACGCCCCACACCGCCTTAAGGACAAAGAAGGCACCGCACTCACAGCCGCATCCGGCGCGCCACTGGTACAATTCTCGCTGGCATGGATGCTCGGACACTTCAGCGAGGATACGGTGCAGAGAGTGATGTGCGCAAATCCCGCATCAATATACCATATCGACAGGCGCGGTTCGCTCCTGCCCGGATACTACGCCGACATCACGCTCGTGGACACAGTGAAGCCATACACAGTGAGCGATGCCGACGTGATATCCAAATGCGGATGGACACCTATGAGCGGTGTTACACTGACACGCCGCGTGGCATCCACCTGGATCAACGGCCAAGAAGCCTATGCTCACGGCCGCTTTACCGGGACTGCCCGGGCTATGCCCTTAGTCTTTATCTCTTGATGCCAAACCCGCGGGCCTCTATGGCCTTAAGCATATCGAGGGATACGCTTTCGCGGTAATATGATATCATATGTCCTACCCAATCATTGGGAGTGGTATGCCCTGAGCGTATGGCATTATAGTGTGTCACCACCGCGTCGTAGTCGATGATATCAGCAGCAAGCGAATCCGTACGGTAATGGTTATGATGTATAAGCAGAGCATCGGGCTGCTTGGGCTTAAGGTCGTTATGCTCACGAGGTACACCTATGGCAAGACCGCATACCACCATCACATGCTGCGGCAACCGCAGTATATAGCTTATCTGAGCCGGGGCTGCCGTGCGCGCATATCCTATAGGGCATGTACCCAAGCCCATCGACTCGGCTGCCACTATAGCGCTCATCATCGCCAGTGTGGCATCCATCACCGCAAACTCCACACCATCCAGAGTATCATACACCGGAGGCATCTCTATGCCTTTGGCTTCGGCTCCCACACATATCTTATTGAAGTCGGCGCAGAATACCATAAACCGGGCACATGTCTTAATCTGCTTCTGATTGGTAAGCTCATACAATTTCTCTTTAGTGTCCTGATCGTCGATATCTATCACCGTGTAGTTCTGTCCGTTGAAGCTTGTAGGCGTATTGCGGATAGCGGCATAAATGCCCTTTATCTGCTCAGGGGCAAGAGGTTGGCGCTCATAGCGCCGGCAGCTTACGCGCTGCTCTAAAGTGTCTTTTACTGATTTCATATCGGCTGAAAAATTAAATGCGGGTAAGAACATTTGATAAACACGGAGCAAATTAAAATTGTTTGAGCCAATAATGAACATTTCGGACAAATAGTGCGTTATAACTGCAATCAACTATATAACACATTAAAATCCACCCATAAAATTATGAGAAAGACTATCTTACTGGCAGTGGCCATAATTATGGCGATTCTACCCGTAATGGCTCGCGACCATATATCACGCGACCCTTATGAACTGCCTCAGGATGCGAGAGAAATGATATCGACATATTTCGCCAAACACGAAATCAACCGTATAAAAATCGGCTCCGGCCTCTTCGGTCATAAAGACTATGAGGTGATACTCGACAACGGCACGGAGATTGAATTTGACAACGACGGCAAATGGACCGAGATAGACTGCGGACACCACGCCGTGCCTCCATCGCTCATACCGCACGATATCATTAACCACGTGAAAAGCAATTACGCCGGAAGAGCCATCGTGAAGATTGAACGTAAGAAAAACAAATACGAAATCGAGCTAAGCAACGATGTAGACCTCGTATTCGACAAAAACGGAAGATTCCTGCATGTAGACAGGTAGCAAAAGAGCATAATTATTAAGTTCTTGCATATGATAGTGGGCTTTGATTTTTTAGGCATGTCGACCTAAATACCCAAAGCCTACATTTTTTTTTGCTGATACCGCAAATTATTATTAATTTTGCCAGAAATAACACCAAACTATATATTTATGGCAACAAAACCTTTTAAATATCAGCCGATGTTTCCGCTTGGCCCAGACACCACGGAATACTATCATCTGACATCAGACTATGTGAAAGTGGAGAACTGGGGCGGACACGAATTCCTCGTAGTAGACCCCGAAGCCCTCACGGTACTCGCACGCCAAGCCACTCACGACAACGCATTCATGCTGCGCCGCGAGCATAACGCCATGGTGGCCAAGATACTAAGCGACCCCGAAGCCAGCAAAAACGACAAGTTCGTGGCTCTGACCATGCTGCGCAACGCCGAGGTTGCAGCCAAAGGCCAGCTACCATTCTGCCAAGATACCGGCACTGCCATAGTACATGGTGAAAAAGGACAGAACGTGTACACCGGATGCGATGACGAGGAGAAAATATCGCGCGGCGTGTACGACACATACACCACCGACAACCTGCGCTACTCGCAGAACGCTCCCCTCAACATGTACGACGAGGTGAACACCGGATGCAACCTCCCCGCCCAAATCGACATACATGCCACCGAAGGCGACGAGTACCACTTCCTGTTTGTTGCCAAAGGCGGCGGCTCTGCCAATAAGACCTACCTGTATCAGGAAACCAAGGCGCTCATCAACCCCAAAACACTTATACCATTTCTGGTAGAGAAGATGAAATCACTCGGCACAGCGGCATGCCCTCCCTACCATATAGCATTCGTCATAGGCGGCACATCCGCCGAAATGAACCTTGCCACCGTGAAGAAAGCCTCTGTGAAGTACTACGACAACCTACCCACAAAAGGCAACGAACTCGGGCACGCATTCCGCGACATCGAGCTTGAAAAAGAGCTTAAGAAATGCGCCGAAGAGATAGGGCTCGGAGCACAGTTCGGCGGCAAATACTTCGCTCACGATATCCGCGTAATCCGCCTGCCGCGCCACGGCGCTTCATGCCCCGTAGGGCTTGGTGTAAGCTGCTCGGCCGACCGCAACGTGAAAGCCAAAATCAACCGCGAGGGCCTGTGGATTGAAAAGCTCGACACCAATCCCGGCGAACTCATACCCGAAGAAATGCGTAACGCCGGCGAAGGCGATGTTGTAAAAATCGACCTTAACCGCCCCATGCCGGAGATACTGGCCGAACTCACCAAATACCCCGTATCGACACGTCTGTCGCTCAACGGCACTATCATAGTGGGACGCGACATAGCACACGCCAAAATCAAAGAGCGCCTCGACAACGGCGAACCAATGCCGCAATACCTCAAAGACCACCCTATCTACTACGCCGGTCCGGCCAAGACTCCCGCAGGCATGCCCTCAGGATCTTTCGGCCCCACAACAGCCGGACGCATGGACCCCTATGTCGACCAGTTCCAGGCTGCCGGCGGCTCAATGGTAATGATAGCCAAAGGCAACCGCTCAAAGCAGGTGACCGACGCTTGCAAGAAGCACGGCGGATTCTACCTCGGCTCTATCGGCGGCCCGGCTGCGGTACTCGCCCAGAACTCAATCAAGAACGTGGAACTTCTCGAATACCCCGAACTCGGCATGGAGGCTATCTGGAAGATTGACGTGGAAGACTTCCCCGCATTCATACTCGTGGATGACAAAGGCAACGATTTCTTCACCCAGATCAGCGAGAAATGCAAAGCCTGCGGACTCAAATAAAAAATACCAAACTTAGCCAAAACGGTGGGAAAAGCGTGCGCTTTTCCCACCGTTTTTGTTCCACACGAAAAAATTTAAAAAAATTTCACTATAAAAAGTATAAGATTAAACGTATTTTTCGTAATTTAGCGGCAAAAAAGAAAAAACTCTGAACATAAAGCCGCAAATAGTGTTAAATTATTAGATACGGGTAAAGAGCCGTATTGAATGGATTTATCAACTATAAAAAAATATGAGTTATGGCAGACAGTGACAAAACCCCAAAATCACACGCCGATTTCGAGGAATATAGACGACAGATGCACCGCGAAGACGAGGAGAAACGCGCCCAAATGACCACCCCGAAGAAAGCTATCGGCATAGCTTTCGCCTTATTTATGATAGTGATATACGTAGGTGTGGGTATACTCCTGATTATGAATTTCTTCAATTGGGATTCATCATTCACATGGGTACGCTTGCTCATAGGCATAGTGCTGATTATATACGGCATTTTCAGAGCTTACCGCCAGTATATAGGCACAGGATATTACGACAAATGATTATGACAGCCTCCGGGCATGGCCCGGCGGCTGTCATGTAAAACTTGAAATAATTGTCATTCTCATTCATAAAAGAAGATGCGATATACATATTTGACCATACTAATCAGCATTTTGCTCGCTGCATTTAGCTCTTGCGGTAGATACGACAAGGATAAGGGACCGAGTTCTACATCCGGCACATCTACCCTATTCTGCGATGACTCATTCGAGAATATCATGGAGCAGGAGATTGATGTGTTTGAGTACTGCTACGACTATAAGGTACACGTTCTGGCAAGATACGGCACCTTGAACGAGGCTATAGACTCGCTCAAAAACCTATCATACCGCACCATCGTGATACCGCGCGAGCTCACCGACAGCGAAGTGGCCATACTTAAGAAAAAGAACCGCACACCGCGCTCGGCACGAATAGCCGTGGACGCAGTGGCGCTTATAGTGAACCCCGAAAACCCTTGCGACTACCTATCCATGAAGGAAATTTCCGAGATACTCTCCGGAGAGACCACCAACTGGATGGACATCAACCCCAATTACCCCGACCGCCCCATAGCGCTGCTCGTGGATAAGCCGGGATCTTCGATGGCCGTTTATATGCGCGACTCACTGCTTGCCGGCAAGCAATTCAGCCCCAACGTACATGCACAAGGATCTATCCAGGGTGTAGTGGATGCCGTGCGCAAAGACCGCTCTGCCATAGGCGTCATAGGTGTGAGCTGGCTTACAAGCGACCTACGCGCCGCTGCTACCGTGGACACTCTGGTGGCCGACTCCACAGTGATAAAGGATATCGCCAGCGATGTGCAGGACGAAAAGACCTCTGTGGATATGGGCGCTATCAACGACCGCATACATAATTCAGGCGTGAAAGTACTGGGCGTAATGCGCGACGATGACCGCACGGCTTATCGCCCATTCCAGCAAGAAATATACAGCGGACAGTACCCTCTTACCCGCTCGATATATATGATCACGGTTAGCCCGGCAGGAAGTCCGGGCGGCGGATTCTTCTCATTTGTCACCAGCCATGACGGGCAGAAGCTCATAATGAAGACTGGCGTGCTGCCGGCCCGCATGCAGGTGAACGTGGTGGAACTCGTGCCATAGCATCAGAATACTCGCAACAGATTACTAAATGATTAAAAACGGAAACATATAGATTATAACTCTCAGCGGCGGGGCCATCTGGCATCGTCGCTGAGAAAGATTAAGCATATTAAATAAACAATCATAAAACTACAGCATGAATAAAAAACTTCTGTTAGGCGCGTTGCTCTTCGGCTGCGCCTTTACCGCATCGGCCGACGGATACACCGACGGCATCGAGTACTACAAGGCAAGCCAGTACAACAACGCACGCACTGTGCTAAACCGCACTCTCAACGACGCATCCACCGACAAGGCTCTCGCCTACTACTATCTCGGTATGCTCAGCATGCGCGACAATAATCTTCAGGAAGCCAAGGACAACTTCGACAAAGGTATAGCCGCAAATGCAGAAAACCCCTACAACTATGTGGGACTCGGAGCCATAGACCTGCGCAACGGCAATAAGAAAGCCGCTGATGAGAATTTCAAAAACGCCATTAAGTTAGGCAAGAAAAACTACGAAATCCTCGTGGACATAGCCCGCGCATATTATATGGCCGACCCTACAGCGTATGCCGCAGAAGTGCAGAAATACCTCGATAAAGCACACAAAGACTCTAAGCATCAGGAGCCCGCCATATACATCCTCGAAGGCGATATGCTTTTTGACCAAAAGGACCTCGGCGGAGCTGCCGGAAAATACGAACAAGCAATAAGCCACGACCAGGACAACCCTGAAGGATACGTGAAATTCGCTACCGCATACATGGGCGTGAACCCCGCTTTCACAATCGAGAAACTCGAAGAGCTCCTTGCCAAGCAGCCAAATTCAGCCCTTGCACAACGCGAACTCGCAGAACGCTATTATGAGAACAACCAGTGGACAAAGGCTGCCGACCAGTATGCGGCATATATGTCAAACCCCAACCACTTCCCGGAGGATAAAGCCCGCTATCTGGTACTCGTGTACGCCAACAGCGACTATCCCAAGGCTCTGCAAATCGCAGATGAGATACTCGCTCAGAACCCCGAAAACGCTCAGGCTCTGCGCGTGAAGATGCTCACTCAGAAAGAGCTTAAGGATTTTGCCGGGTCTAAAGACACCGCCGAAAAATTCTTCAGCCTTAAATACGATGACCCCACAAAGGCTCCTTTCAACCAGAGCGACTATGCCACATACGCCACCGTGCTCTCTGAACTCGGCGACAAGGAAGGCGCCATCGAGGCTATGAAGACAGCCATATCCCTTGACCCCTCCAAACTCGACAATTACAAGACTCTCAGCGCCATGTACACCGAGGCTGAGGACTTCCAGAACGCAGCCGATATCCTGGAGCAGGCAGCAGCCAATGTGGGCGACCAGTTTACACTCACCGACTACTACACCCTGTCGGGCCGCTACCTAAATGCAGCCGGTAGAGCTACCGATGCCGAAGTGGCCGCAGCCGACGCCAAGAAAGGTATCACAGCCGTGGATAAGGTGATTGAGGGCGCTTCTGAAGTGCAGCCCGCATACCTCCAGCGTAAAGCCCTGCTGCTCCTACTTGCCAACAATAAGGATGTAACACCCGAAGTGGGCGAGGCTTACCTCACACTCAAAGAGGCTCTTGACGCCGACCCCGCCAACGCAGATGCCTCCAACCCCAACAACCGTCTGTCCTGGTACAAGCAAATCTACCAAATCCTCTTCAAGTACTATGATGACAAGGGCGATAAGGAGACTGCTGATGAGATGTACCAGAAGTTCACAGAACTCAACCAGTAAACGAATCCTCGCTACGTAGACCATACAACACAAGGCTGGCCCCGAACCATGTGTCAGCCTTGTATTTTTTTAATCCAATCAAGGGTAAAATATAAAAAAATCAAAACTTATTTTTTTCCTATGTTCTTTGATCTTTTCAGATTCGATGATCCATTATCATGGGTATTATTTTTAGTATACGCCTTAGTGTTCGGTGGATTGGGATTTATTATCGCCTTATTCAAATATGGCGATAAAGCCGCACTTTACGATTCACAACAAACTTACGAGAAAATCCAGAGGACTACTTACGAATTACGTCTGCAGGAAGTCAAAAGGCAATATGAAGAGCTGATGAAGCAGCAGAGCAAAAGTCTTACCGAAAGCTTCGAACGACAAATGACGATGCTCCGCGACCAGTTTGAGAATATCACGAATAAAGCCACACAAAGCAATAGCCGTGAGCTTTTCAATCTCAACAACAGGCAGATGGATGCCATAATGAACCCCCTAAAAGAAAACATCAAGAGGATGGAGGAGACCATGGCACAGAACAACGAGAAAACAGTGAGAATGCACGCGTCGCTGGAGCAGAATATACAGCAGATGGTAGCCAAAGCCTTGGCTTTAGGCGAGCAGGCCGACCGTCTGAGCAATGCGCTATTGCACAATAACAAAACCACAGGCAACTGGGGTGAACTCGTGCTTAACGAACTTCTCGAAAGTCAAGGGCTGGAGAAAGGAGTGCATTTCGATGTGCAATCCACTATAAAGGATGAAAAAGGCAATACGGTGCGCAACGAAGATACGGGTCAACGTATGGTGCCTGACGTGGTGCTTCACCTTGCCGACAAGCGCGATGTGATCATTGACTCGAAAGTGTCGCTTAAATCGTTTGTCGATTATCGCAGCGCCTCCGACGATTCGGAGAGGAATGACGCCGTGATACGCCTTGTGGCTTCACTACGGGCGCACGTGCGCGAGTTGTCCAACAAAAATTATCAGGATTACATAAAAAAGCCGCGCGTGAGTGCCGGATTCGTGGTTATGTTTGTGCCGGTAGAGTCTGCGCTTCAGCTTGCTCTTGCCGAGAGTCCGGATCTATGGCGCGATGCCTTCGACAAGAAAGTATTTATCGTGGGGGCTCAGACTCTCATGGCAGCCTTGCGCATTATCGACCTAACATGGGTCAACGTGAAGCAGGAACGCAATACACTCGCCATACTTGACGAAGCGCGCAAGCTTGTGGACCGTGTACAGCAATTCTATACCCGCTATCAGGATCTGGGCAAGAAACTCGCCGATGCAAAAGAGGCATACGATAAAGTCACCGACAAAGTATCTGAAGGCAAGCAGTCGATTCTCGCCTCTGGACGCGCCCTCGAAGAATTGGGCATAAGAGGCAAGAAACAGATTGCCTCTGAATAAGCTGCAAACTGCTTTGTGCTTTACCGTTAATCTGTATCTCGGAATAGATGTTCGGGGGGTATAGCGGCCATGGTGGCAGGATTATAGATTTTACCCAACGATATGTCTATTCCGGCTTCAATAAGCTGTAAGGCCAATGCGGGCTTGCCGCGGAAGCCATGAATAATCCATCTTTGTCGAGGCTGCAATTGCTTGCGCAGCCTTAATATATGATGGAGAGTGCGCACAGCGTGTATTATCATAGGTTTGCCCAACTGCTCGCTCACCTGTACATGCCGCAAGAACACGCGTTCCTGTTCAGCGAGGCCAGGGCCGCGTAGGGCATCAAGCCCTGTCTCGCCTATGGCCACTACCCTTTCGCATCGCGCCAAATCGAGAAGTCTGGAAAAATCCGACTCATCCGCCCCGGCGGCATCCCATGGATGTATGCCTACGCTGAAATATCCCTCGGCAGGCACATCGGCCCCCCATGGCAGATTAATCACGGCATCATCCCCGGCTTGGGGATTATGGGTGTGTACATCCTTGAATTCTGTAATCTGTCGCATGGCATCTACGGCACAGGGTCATAGCCGCTACCTCCCCATGGGTGGCACCGGCATATACGCTTTACGGCAAGCCAGCTGCCGCGTATCGGGCCGTGCCTGCGCAACGCCTCTAAGGCATACTGGCTGCATGTGGGCGTATATCGGCATGAAGGTGGCAACATCGGGGATATACAGAAGCGGTAGAAATGCACCGGCACGCACATTATCCATACCACGCCACCGCGGAGCGTGTCAATCGCGCTGCTCACAAGGCTCATAACCATAGCGGGATATTGCCGTAAGCATCCTATGCATCGACTTCGCTATAGAGGCATAAGGATGTATATCGGGTGACACATACACGAAAGCCACATCCACCCTCACGCCTTCGGGCATGGGATAGTCCTGATGCATAAGCCTGTAGGCTTCGCGAATACGGCGGCGCAGGGCCACGCGGTCCACTGCATGACGGATACGCTTCTTGGGAATGGAAATAAGAAACTGTACCGGGGCATCGCTACGTCTGCCGCTGTTGACGCGCCAGAACGCCCGCACCGGATATGCCGATACCGTAAAGTTAGCAGCGTCGCGGCTGAATAGCTGGGCTATAGCCGTGGCGCTGCATAGTTTTTCTTTCTTATAGAGGCCTAATTTTGCCATCAATTTATTCTTTGTCGAGGTTTTCCTGAAGATAGCCGTCAATAGCTGCCGTCATTGACGGATACTTTGCCGACGGGGCTTCAAGATCAAGACGCAGCCCGGCATTCTTCACGGCTTGTGCCGTGGAGGCTCCAAGAGTGGCAATACGTATGTCATTCTGCCGGAAGTCAGGGAAATTCTTCATCAGCGACTCGATACCCTGTGGAGAGAAGAAAACAAGCATATCATAATCGAAATCCTCATCAGGGGCGAAATCGTTGCTCACCGTGCGGTACATCACCGCGCGGCGATAGTCGATATTGTTGTCGTCAAGAATATTTAAGCCGCTGGTGTGCACGTCGCTGACGGCATAGAGATACTTATCGTGCTTGTGTTTGAGCAAGAACGGCAGCAAATCGTCAAGCTTACCTGTGGATGTATGGAATATCTTGCGTTTGCGGTATATGATATATTTCTGCAAATACAGGGCTATTGACTCCGTGGTACAGAAATATTTCATTGTATCGGGTATGTTGATACGCATTTCCTCGCATAGCTTGAAGAAATGATCGATTGCTGTCTTAGCCGTAAATATCACAGCCGTGAAATCGGGTATGGAGATCTTCTGCTGACGAAATTCTTTTGCAGAAAGGCCCTCAACTTTAATGAAAGGTCGGAATACTACCTCAACTCCGTACTTTTCGGCTATGTCAAAATAAGGCGACTTATCTGAAGCCGGACGAGGCTGTGAAACAAGAATTTTCTTAATCTTCACTTCGATTGTGGTTATCTGGTTTATCAATCGCTACCCACCAATAATAGCGCTAATCTGTAAATTACGAATAGTGGTATAATTTCAAGGGTGCAAAGGTACAAAATAAAATAAAGCAACGACCAAATATTTTGGTAAAAAATCCTAAATCCCTTAACTATAAACAAAATTCTCGCCAAAAAATAGAATATTCCGCCTAAAATGAGCATCGGATAGGCTAATGTGTGGTAGAAAATCGCCACAAGCGCAGGCACTATCAAAAGGAATCCGAGAAGCGACTGCGAGGCGGTGAATCCCTCAGTGAAATATCGATGCTGCTGTGGAGTGGCAAAGGTATATCCGATAGCGTTGTAGGCAAGGAGCTGGAATACATAGTAGGCGCCGGTAAGCCCGATCAGACGGAGTATATCCTCCATGGCATGTGACTGGGCCACATTGCCGGTGAGAGCGACGAGAGTATAAAGCAGCAATCCGGTGTACACGCTCCATTGCATGGCCATGAGGGTAAGCACTCCGGTTTCTTTGGATGTATGCTCGTCGAATACGTTGGGGCGGCGCATTCCTAAAAGTTCTTTGAAGAGAGATGAGAATAGGCGGCTGCATCTGCGATAACTCAGCATCATAAGCACGAATACTCCTGACACTATGGCAAGTACCCCGGAATTATCGCCTGCGTTGATTTGTCGCGGTGCGCCTTCCAGACCCTGATCCCATGTGGGCGGAGGCGGCGGTATGACCGACACGAGCTGTGTGGTGTCGATACCGGCGGTGGAGTAGCGAGCGGCCAGGGCGACATCAATATCAGTATGTATCACAGTGTCGGGCTTGGATGTGCAAGGGGGCACTGTGATAATATGAAGTATCGAGTCGGTCGAATGTTTATCTTTCGGAGTCGTATGTAGTAGTGAGTCAGTAGGCATTTGCGTATTTTAATATTATTTCCACAGCCTGTGTGGGAGTGGTTGCCACTTCCCAGCTGTCCGGACCGTAAGTGAATCCCTCTTCTTTTGATTTGTCGAGCATCTGCAGCATAGGGTCGTAGTATTCGTTGATATTGAGTATCACCACACCGCCACTGAAGAGCCCGAGCTTGCGTGCCGTCATCATCTCTGTGAGTTCTTCGAATGTGCCTACACCGCCCGGAAGAGCTATAACGCCTAAAGCGAGGTCGGCCATCCTGCGCTTGCGCTCATGCATATCCGGTGTGATGATGGTGCGCGTAAGGCGCGTGTAGTTGCGGCCGGCATCCACCATGAATTGCGGTATCACCCCTATAGCCTCTCCACCATTGTCGAGAGCGCCGTCGGTTGTGGCTGCCATAAGCCCCATCTTGCCTCCGCCGTTGATTACCGGGAGGCCATGTGCGGCAATCTCTTTGCCCAAGGCATAAGCTGCATCGAAATATGTTCTGTCGATATTGTCGGACGAGGCGCAATATACGGTGATTCCTTTCTTTAGATTCATATCATTGGTGTTTGATGTGCAAAGTTACGAAATTTATTGCTAATTTTGCCACATTATTTTTCTCTTTATAACAAACAATCCTCACAAAAGATTAAGTTATGGATAAGGCTATTGATATCGATGATTATATTTTGGAGCATATTTCAGCCGAACCGGAAAGACTGACGGCGGTATACCGCAACACTTATCTTCATCATCTATACCCGCGTATGTGCAGCGGTCACCTTCAGGGACGGCTTCTGAAGATGCTTACTCAGATGGTGCAGCCTAAGCGTATACTTGAGTTGGGCACATTCACCGGGTATTCCACTTTGTGTTTTGCCGAGGGTATGCCTGATGATGCGCATCTTCATACCATAGAAATCGACGACGAGGCGGAGGATGAACTGCTTGCCACGTTCGGGGAATCCCCATGGGCCGAACGCATACATCTGCATATCGGTGACGCGGCCGCGATAATCCCCGAACTCGACGAGGTGTGGGATTTGGTGTTTATCGACGCTAATAAGCGTTGTTATATCGATTATTATGAATTGGTGCTTCCTCGCCTGCGCCGGGGAGGCTATATTTTTGCCGACAATACTCTTTGGAGCGGTAAGGTACTCGACCCCTCAGCCAACCATGATGCCCAGACGCGCGAAATCCTTGCTTTCAACGACCACATAGCATCTGACACGAGAGTGGAGAAAGTGATATTGCCTCTGCGCGACGGCATGACTTTGATACGTAAATTGTAAAGGCTATATACGAAATGCGAGGATTGGCCAAAGCGTATCCTCGCATTTCAGAATTATTTTTCTCTTGTACGTTATAGGGGATAGACTACTGTTTTTTTTACATATACACGGTATTGCCGCTTATGAGGGCAAGATTAGGGCCTTCCACCTCATAGGTGTGTGAATAGCATGCTACCGCTGTATGCGGGCTAATGTATTTTGCATGAAAATTTAGCGATTTAATCTTATTTCGCAAAATAAAATCCGAATTTTTTTTTCATGCTGATTTTACGAATAGGAGGTCCCTGAATATAATTGGTAAAATCAGAAATAATGACTACCTTTGCACTAAATCATAAACAGCTTAACCCTTAACCTCCGCTCTTTATCATAAGACCTCATTATAAGACCTCATTATAAGACAATGACTAAGAATCAAGAAACCATATTAGCGCTTATGGATATAGGTATTCATGGCAAATCGGTGTCGTCTGCTACAATATCCCAATTCTTCGACCCGGAGACTTCCATAAGAGACGATGGCTCTTTTATAGATTTTGACACTCAATTAGCGTTGGTAACGCATTATGCCCTACTGAAAGAAGACCATCAAATCGTAGAACGGTATGCTGACATAGCACAAAAATTAATAGAATTATGGATTTCAGACTTTAATAATCCAGAGAAAAGAGCTGATGTATTTTCCGAGCCTTCCGCTTTTCAGTTATACCTCTTTAATGATATCTATAATGCCCCTTTTCATTGTTACGACAAGACGGATTTTAAATTCATAGACCTTTTCGCCGGCATCGGCGGTTTTAGGATCGCTTTGCAAAGACAAGGTGGCAAGTGCGTTTTTTCTTCCGAATGGGACAGACAGGCTCAAAAAACATATTTCGCGAATTACGGAGAAGTTCCTTTTGGCGATATCACCCAAAAGGTCACAAAGGATTATATACCTGACAATTTCGACGTTCTTTGTGCCGGTTTTCCTTGTCAGCCATTCAGTATATCTGGTCGACAAAAAGGATTTGAAGATACACGAGGCACACTATTTTTTGATATCTGTGAAATATTAGAAAAGAAGCAGCCTAAAGTGGTGTTTTTGGAAAATGTAAAGCATTTGATACATCATGACGGTGGCAATACATTACGCACCATACTTTCCAAGCTGCAGGACTTAGGATACTATGTCACTTGGAAAGTTTTGAACGCCGCTGACTTTGGCGTTCCACAAAATAGAGAACGTATTATCATCATCGGATGTAAGGACAAGCCCTTTGATTTCGGAAGGATACAGACATATCCCAAGCGTCCGCTATCCGAATTTCTTGATGATGACGGTGATTTCGAATTTTTAAATCAAGAGGATTATACTCTCATCGAAAACCCTAAAACTCAACCTGAATCCGGTCTGATTTTCGCCGGATACCGCAATAAATCGATAAGGAAAGCCGGAGTAAGACCAGGCACAGAGCATCTGTCAAGGGTACATAAGCAGCCTAATCGCATATACTCCGTCAACGGAGTGCACCCTACATTGCCTTCTCAAGAGAGTTCCGGACGTTTTTTCATCTTACTTAACGATAAACGTGTGCGCAAACTCACAATCAACGAGTGTTGGCGAATCATGGGTTTTCCTGATAATTTCATCAAAGTGAGTGCCATAGGGCAGCAGTATCGGCAATTGGGAAATTCAGTGTGCGTGAATATGATAGAGGAAATAATTAAAGAAATCAAACGCCAATTATTATGACGGATATGTTACGTAGTTACTCTAACCAGGGAGAGGTCATAGAATCTTTATATAACATTGCAGACTCAGCTGTATCAGAAAATGATTTTTCCACACCCCTCTCTGATACAGACAAAAAATATGCAATCGAGATTGTCAACGAGGCAGATCAGAATAAGGGGTTACTGGCAGTGATAATGACACTTTTCAGTCATAAGGTTTTTAATCCGTCACAGGACATACGCATGCATCAGGCCAATATCAAAAATGGCTTTGCCGGGCGTATCGTAGACGCCAAGTATATAACACCATTTCTTAAATCAAAGGATTTTCCGGCGATGTCAGAATCCGGCTGGCTCACGCGTGCATTCGAGCATCCGGAGCCCTATACGCTTGATTACAAGATTTCTTTGAAGAAGAAAACATTAGGCGAAACTTTCCTCCGCTTTATACACAATGTTGAGGTTAACGGTTCTTCACCTGAGGACATCATAATATATATGTTTAAATTGCTTATAAAGCAACGTAACGAAAGGAATATCGCTCTGGCTAAGCCGCATGGCTTAACTATAGCTCAAATAATATCTTTGTTGGAAAAGCATTTTAACTACAGGTATAAGGGGCACGGAGCATCAAGGCTGCCCACACTTGCCTTGTATGCGGCATATAAGTGTATGATGGCGCAAGTGGCGAGATATAGCGACAAGACACTGTGTGATTTGGAATCACATACCTCTTCGGATGCCCGCTCGGGGCAAATCGGGGATATTCAGATTAATAATGCTGATGGCACTCCATACGAAGGCGTTGAAATTAAGCATAAGATTATTATTACTCCTGATTTGGTGCAGCATGCTTTTACAAAACTTATGGTATATAATACCGACCGTTACTATATCCTTACCACCGCCAATATGGATTCGGCTGATTGGGATGGAATCAATGAGGAAATCGATAAAATCGGGCTTCGGCACGGATGCCAGGTCATTGTTAATGGGGTGTACTCCACTCTAAAATATTATCTGCGTCTGCTTAAAGACCCTACTGAATTCATCAACCTTTATGTAGAGCTTCTCAAATCAGACGAAAGTGTGAAATACCCTCAGAGAATAGCTTGGAATGAGATTAACACTAAGTGAGCGACAAAACGGCACAAAGCAAGATGAAAGGAACATAATAGTCTCATACCATCACCAAAGAGCAGCGCTTTATTATGCTATTATGAAAAAAATTTCATAACTTTGTGCGATTATTAGACGTTATATACAAAAGCGCAAAGCATTATTTACAATAACAACCGACTAAAAAACGACTATTTATATTATGGAATCAACCCGCCAAGCCAAAATAGCCCGACTCCTCCAGAAGGAACTGAGCGAAATCTTCCGCCAACAGACAGCTAAAACCCACGGCACAATCATCACCGTCAGCACCGTGCGTGTGTCGCCTGACCTATCCGTGGCCAAAGTCTACCTCTCCGTATTCCCATCCGAAAAAGCCGAAGAGACACTTAAAAGCATCAACTCCAGCTCCCAGACCATACGATACGAACTGGCCAAGAAAGTGCGCTTCCAGTTGAGGAAAACCCCTGCCCTATCATTCTTCATCGATGACTCACTCGACTACATAGAGAACATCGACCACCTGCTCAACAAAGAAAGCGAGGACCAGAACTAAAAACCTACTGACTTGCTTGCCTTGAAAATAGCGCTGCGCTACCTCTTCTCGAAAAAGAGCCATGGCGTGGTGAATGTGATATCAATCATATCGGTGATAGGTGTGGCCGTGGCTACCGCGGCCATAATCATCGTATTGTCTATATTCAACGGTTTCACACAGCTGGCCGCCTCACACCTATCCATCCTCGACCCACAGGTGAAAATCATGCCGGCAAAAGGCAAAACCATAGCCAACGCCGATTCACTGGCCGAGTCGCTTCGGCCACTACCTATGGTGAGCCAGGCACTACCGATTGTGGAGGAGCGAGGACTTATGCTCTTCGGCAATGAACAGATGCCTGTGCGCTTCAAGGGCGTGCCCGACGGATATAACACATTTGCCGATATCGACTCGGCCATGGTGGAAGGCATATACGCTCATGGCTATGACGAGGCTCCGCTTGCACAGATAAGCAGCGGAGTGGCCATGCACACAGGCGCACGTTCGGGCTATGATAACGTGTTCTCATTATATGTGCCGCGTCGCGTAGGACGTATCAATCCTGCCAACCCCGCCACATCATTCAGCGGAGAGGAATTCACGGTAAGCGGCATATTTCAGATCGGGCAGTCGGAGTATGACGTTGACCATATCTTCATCCCACTCGAAAGCGCGCGCAATCTGCTGCAATATACTACTGAGGCCACATCGGTGGATTTGACCTTAGCCGATGGCATAGATGCCAAAGAGGCTATAGTCAAAATCAAGAAATTAGTGGGCAGTGATTATAAGGTACTCGACCGCATGGAGCAGCAGCAAGAGGCTTTCCGCATGATTCAGGTGGAGAAATGGATCACATTCCTGCTATTGGCATTCATTCTCGTAATCGCATCATTCAATATAATATCCACATTGTCGCTGCTGGTGATTGAAAAACGCGCTAATATGGAGACACTGCGTGCCATGGGCGCGACAAAGAGCCTGATCCACCGCATTTTCATTATAGAGGGTTGGCTGATAAGCATATGCGGCGGCATGTTGGGCATACTACTCGGCACTATATTGTCTTTGGCACAGCAGCATTTCGGATTCATCAAGCTCTCCGGCGACCCTGACGCGCTTACAATCACATCATACCCGGTGGAGGTGCAGGGCGGTGATCTGCTCATGGTGCTTTTGCTGGTGGTGATTGTGGGGTTTCTCACCTCTCAGGCCACGCGCCTATTCAAAGCCTCATAAACCGAAAATCCGCGCAGAGTCCGATTTAACATCTTAACTGCCAAAATAATAACTTACTACGAATACTTAATACATCTTTAGCAATGCAGACTGTACTTTTTCATGATACGATATTCGGGCCTATCCATTCGCGCCGACTCGGCACCTCGCTTGGAGTGAATCTTATGCCCAACGACGGCAAGGTGTGTTCGTTTGACTGTCTTTACTGCGAGGCCGGATACAATGCGCAAGGTGCAGGCTCCACGGGGCTTCCCTCACGCGAGCGGGTGCGCCTACTCCTTGATGAAAAGTTGTCCTTGATGAAAACCGCCGGCGACAGACTCGACGTAATCACCTTCTCCGGCAACGGCGAACCCACAATTCACCCTGATTTCCCGGGGATAATAGCCGATGTGGCTGCCTTGCGCGATAAGTATTATCCTGAAGTGAAAATCAGCGTGCTCACCAATTCCACAATGATTCATCGCCCGGAGGTGGCTGAGGCTTTGCGTCTGCACGCCGACAATAACATTCTGAAACTCGACAGTGCTATTGAGGACACTATGCGTATGCTCGATCGTCCTGGTAATCCGTCATTTACAGTGGAGTCGGTAATCCGTGATTTGCGGCAGTTTGAGGGCATGGGCATTATACAGACCATGCTTACAAGGGGCGAACACGACGGCAAAAGTGTGGACAACACCACTCCTGAAGAGACTGCCGCATTGATAGAGGCATATAAGGAAATACGTCCGCGCGAGGTGATGGTGTACTCAATTGACCGCCAGACGCCCGAACACTCTCTGCAAAAGGTACCGCGCGAGGAGTTGCAGGTTTTCGCGGATAAAATCACTGCTGCCACCGGCATACCGGTACAAGTGGCTTAGTGAATCAAGGCGAATTGACGCGTAAATAGATTTCAAGTATAGTTCGCAAAAAAAGCCTTGTATTTTTTATCCTAAAGCGTGTCAGGCGGCATGGAGGGGCGAATTCATTCGTCTGAAGGAAATTTGCCGAATTTATTCGCCTGAAAATTACCTTTTTCGCTTCAAGCGTGAATTCGCCTATCCATGCCGCCTGACGCACCGCTGATAGCGAAAAAGATCAGCGTGCTATCCTTCACATCAGCGGTAATCCGCGTCTGAGTTTTTTCGGTGCCGAAGGCATCGCGGTAACAAGCGCGCGGATAGATACGGATGTATCGGATGGCACGCGGATCTTTCCATCACAATTGCTGCTGCCATAAAGATTTGTCAGGCGGCATGGAGGGTCTCCAGTCGAAGCGTAACCTGACACATCCTCCTTTAGTTCTATCTCTCCGTTTACCCCAAAAGAGGTAAGCTCTTCTACAAGATATAGCATCGGTGTGATGGGGAGCTTTCCGTTGTAAGACGGGAGGTCGTAGATATACACATCTTTCAAGTCGTCTTTTGAACCGGCTTCAATTATCACGGTATTCTTTACCGACTTCTCGTGTGTACCCGAAGCCGAGTCAGCGTTCGGATTTGCCGAAGCCGCTGAAATTTCATCAGAAATTTTTGTCGTTTCATTTTTTTGTTTTAAATTTGTGAAGCTAATAACTATTTTAGTCAGAAACGTTTCTGGTGCAAAGTTAATATGCAGAGTCTCCGAAAAAGATATATCTTGCGGAGCGAAAATAAAAAATTTCAGCACAATTGTTTTACCAAACTAAAAAATCAAATTTTTATGAATACTATTTTTCCCACAGAAAAAAAGTTACATCTTTTAATGCTACTATTTATAGCACTTATGCCTTTCAGGACGAGTGCCTTGCAAGTAGGTACAATAATTGAACAATACAATCTAAAATTTCAAATCACATACTTAGACGATCGAGATGAATCCAAAAGTGAAGTTACAGTGATAGGTCTAACAAGCAACAATGCAAAGAATCTCTATATTCCAGATCGAATCAGTGTATTAGTGAATCCCGACCATTATTGGTATTGGGGGTTTAAAGTAACCGCGATTAGCAGTCTAACCGCAGAATACAATAAAATCATTGATGACCCCATATATGGGTCATATATATACACTCGTAGTGAAGCTCCTATAGCGGAGACAATAACTATTCCAGAAACAGTAACATCAATAGATCCATATGTTTTCAATGGATTATCTAATCTCAGTGGGATGTCGAATCTCAGTGAAATAATAGTAGATCCGCAAAATCCGAACTACTCCAGTATCAACGGCATACTGTACAACAAAGATGTCGATTCATTATTGTTTTGTCCTAAAGCGATAAAAGGAGTTGAGTTTCCGGCTACGCTGAAAAATATTCCTGATAAAGCGTTTGCCAACTGCAAGTCTTTGACTTCAATAAATATCCCCTCAACAATCGACTCTATTGGAAAAGGTGTATTTGAGAGGTGCACTAATCTGTCAGAGATCAACGTTGATCCCGGCAACAAAAATTATGTGGATATTGACGGTATACTATTTAACAAGGAATTATCCGAAATCTTGGCTTTCCCGTTAGCCGCAATCACAGAATATGCCATCCCTCAAACCGTTAAGGAGATCCCGGAGTCGGCATTCTACGGATGCGAATCTTTAACATCCATTTCCCTGTCTGACGGCATAACATCCATCAAACCTTACACTTTCTACGGCTGTACCTCTTTAACCAATGTATATATCCCATCATCAGTAACATCAATAGGAAAGGAAGCTTTCTATAATTGCAGTTCCATTGTATCCCTAAAGCTTCCGGATTCTGTAACAGATATAGGGGAAGAAGTGTTCTATGGCTGCTCTGGTTTGACCGACGTTATATTCCCGCCTTCAATTACATCCATCCCTAATTATTCTTTCACGAATTGCAGTTCACTCCTCTCAATTAGTCTTCCGCAAGCATTAACCGAAATAGGAACTCAGGCATTTAGCGATTGTCATTCTATCAAATTTATTGACATTCCATCATCAGTAACTAAAATATACAGTTATGCATTCAGCGATTGCAGCTCTCTGACACACGTGAACATACCAAATGTTTCTTCTATCGATCTCGGCGTTTTCTATGGATGTGCCTCCCTGACTAATGTTGTTATTCCAGAATCGGTAACGTATATCGACAATGTCGCATTCAGCCATTGCGAATCGCTGACCTCTGTCACAATTCCAGGGTCGGTGAAATATATAAGCAATGCCGCATTCAGAAGATGCAGTTCTTTGTCATCCGTAACTATCAGCAATGGCGTGGAGAAGATCTTTAATGAAGCTTTCTATCTATGCACTTCTTTGTCCGAAATAACACTGCCCAATTCTATATCACATATATCCACTAAAGCATTCTTAGATTGCACCAACCTTCTTACCATCAAATCAATGAATCCTACACCACCAAGCGCATACGAATCCTCATTTGAAAATGTTCCTGTTTCAGCAGATGTGTATGTACCCAAAGGATCAGCTCAATATTACACACAAGCCCCGGGCTGGTCTCGCTTTTACGACTATCACGAGGTGGACGAATGGGAGGCAGGCATCTCTGATATCTCAGCTGACACACCCGATATTCCACGAGACGTATACACCCCGCAAGGCATATGCGTGAAGCGAGGTGCCACCAATGCCGATGTCAATGCCCTGCCCAAAGGACTATACATTGTAGGCGGCAGGAAGGTATATGTCAATTAATGATTAGGGGCGAATTCATTCGTCTGAAGAAAATTTTTCGAATTTATTTGCCTGAAAATTACCCCCTTCGCTTCGGGCGAATGAATTCGCCCTTCCATGCCGCCTGATGCACCGCTGATAGCGAAAAAGATCAGCGTGCTATCCGTCACATCGGCGGTAATCCGCGTCTGAGTTTTTTCGATGCCGCAGGCATCGTGGTAACAAGGGCGCTGATAGATACGGATGTATCGGATGGCACGCGGATCTTTCCATCATAATTGCTGCTGCCATAAAGATTTGTCAGGCGCCATGGAGGGTCTCCAGTCGAAACGTAACCGGACACCTCCTTCGGTAGTGCCAACTCTCCGTTTTTTCCAAAAGAGGTAAGCTCTTCTACAAGATATAGCATCGGTGTGATGGGGAGCTTTCCGTTGTAAGACGGGAGGTCGTAGATATACACATCTTTCAAGTCGTCTTTTGAACCGGCTTCAATTATCACGGTATTCTTTACCGACTTCTCGTATGTACCCGAAGCCGAGTCAGCGTTCGGATTTGCCGAAGCCGCTGAAATACCATCAGAAATTTTTGCTTTTTCCATTTTTTTGTTTTAAATTTGCGAATAATTAAATCATGCTTAGAAACGTTTCTGATGCAAAGTTAATATGAATATCTCCTTAAAAAGATATATCTTGCGTGAACTAAAACTCACAATCCCAAATCAATCATTTCATCAATCTTAAAATCAATATTTTATGAAAGCTGTTTTTCCAATAAAAAAAATGCAACGTCTCTTGATCCTTATACTTATCAGCGTATTAGCATCTATAGAAGCTAACGCCCTGTATGTAGGTATGGAAATTTCAGCGAACAATATAAAATATCGAATCACATACATCGATGACCGCAATGACTCCAATAACGAAGTAGAGGTGGTAAGCCTAACACGTCCCGGTATCGAGAATCTCGAAATTCCATCTGAAATTTTAGTATTGATTGATCCATACCGCTATTTGTATCAGAGATTTAATGTAACTTCGATTCATAACCTAACTGTAATATACGATGAAATCCTTTATGATCCCATGGATGGTTCTTCATGGATAGGTACTAATTTTGAAGATCCAGAATCGGTTAAGTCTATGACAATCCCTCAAACGGTGAAATCAATAAATGCTAATATATTCAATAAGATGCCTAATTTATGGGAAATACAATTAGATTCAAATAATCAAGACTTCACTCTTATTGACGGTGTACTATACAATAAAGAGGCTGACAAGTTGCTGTATTGTCCAAGAGGAGTAAACAGATGTAAAATACCGGAAACCTTGAAATATATCCCTGACAATGCTTTTGCCAACTGCGAAAATTTAGACTCTATTATTATACCAAGCACTATCACTTCTATAGGTGACAATGCTTTTGCCAACTGTGAATCACTTAATTCTATAAATATACCTCAGACAGTCACCTCTATTGGGAAAGGAGTATTTAGAGGGTGTACAAAGTTGGAAGTAATAAAGGTAGAGCCAGGCAACATCAATTATGTAGGTATTGAGGGTATCTTGTATAATAGGAATTTATCCGAAATATTAGCTATACCTTTAGCCTCGGTTACAGAATATACCGTTCCTATAACCGTTAAGGAGATTCCAGACTCAGCATTCTACGGATGTGAGTCGTTGACTTCAATCCGTTTACATGACGGTATGGCAAACATAAATCCCTATGCTTTCGGAAAATGCTCTTCTTTAATTAACGTGAGTATTCCATCGTCCATCATATCCATAGGCAAGTATGCTTTTCGTGATTGCAACTCCCTCACATCCCTAAACATACCGAATTCGGTAACGGATATTGGACAAGGTGCGTTCTACGGCTGCTCTGCATTGACCGATGTGGTTATCCCCTCTTCAATCACGTCTGTCGCAGATGAAACCTTTATGGAGTGTAGCTCACTCACCTCTATTGTACTTCCAAAAACTTTAACCTCTATAGGAAATTATGCATTCCGTAAGTGCATATCAATTATGCACATTGACATTCCATCATGTGTGTCTTATTTAGGGAGGTATGTGTTCGAAGGATGTAGTTCTCTGACCCATGTGAATATCCCCAACTTTACCGTTATCAGTAGTGGAATTTTCAGTAATTGCACCTCCCTATCAAATATTGTTATTCCTGAATCTGTGACGAATATCGGGCCCGATGCATTTTATAATTGTGTATTGCTATCCACTGTTACAATTCCAAAATTAGTGTCCAATATCGGATATAGAGCATTCGGTAATTGCGAGTCGCTGACCTCCATCATAATTCCAAAATCGGTTAAAACTATCGAAGCAAGAGCATTCAGTGATTGCAGTTCTCTTACATCTGTCACAATCGGTAATGGCGTGGAAGAAATTTATACTGAGGCTTTCAAGAATTGCACCAATCTTCTTACCATCATATCAATGAATCCCATACCTCCGAATGCATACGAATCATCTTTTGAAAATGTTCCGATTACAGCAGATGTATATGTGCCTAATGAATATACTCAAAATTATATGAAAGCCCCGGGCTGGTCTCGCTTTTACAACTATCACGAGGTGGACGAATGGGAGGCAGGCATCTCAGACATCACTGCCGACGAGCAAGATACACCGCTGGACGTGTACACCCCGCAAGGCATATGCGTGAAGCAAGGCGCCACAAAGGCTGATATCGATGCCCTGTCCAAAGGGCTGTACATAGTGAGCGGTAAGAAAGTATACATCAAATAATTAAAAGGGGCAACTTTCGGTCGCCCCTATGTTTTATGCTAAGCTTGACAATTTATGCCAATCATCGTTGTGGCGTATGTATAGGATATTACCCACTACTACCTGGTCACCGTCGTTCCACTCACCGGAATTCGAAAGATCGCTTATATCAATTATTTCGCTTACATAAGCCCTGACATTATCGACGCCTATGCGCTGGAGCTTAGTGGTCGAGAATTTCGGATAAACAGGACTGTTCTCCGACGGATTGTACATGTTTCCGCAATAGTCACTCAGTGTATTATTGGAAAGACTTGGTATATCATCCGTTACAGCCGGAGCTTCTATGGTGTCACATCCCTCAACCCTCTGTTCTGTCAGGATTTTAGCAGTCCCTTTTGAAAGCCCACTGAATACATCAGGCACTTTGGCGATTGTGAAATCCGCAACCGTGACATAACCGCGGTCATTAGGCTTGAGCTTGTTCGTACCATACGATACCATGTCCGCAGCCACTATGCGGCTGCAATGCTGACGCATCACATAGTATCCTTTACCTTTTCTCTTAAACGTCAACTCAACCATAAGGTTTTCATACTCCTTGTCTGTCATATTTACCGAGATTTGTGCCTTAATTTCACAATTCTCATTGTTATTGATTTCTATTGATTGCGCAAATTTTTCAGACGAGCTATAAAGCTGGCGTTTTCTGTCAAGCAGGAAACGCACCTCAAAGTCACTGAAACACTCGTTAATCCAGTCGCATCCGTGTTTGTCTATTTTTTCCGTTATTTCTTCCCCCTTTCTTACTGTGATTGACTTCACACTTGGCACCTCCACATTACGTTTCAGATCGTAGAAGTCGCCGTTGACAAGAGGGATTATAGCACGGTTGTACACATCAATCCCTACTTCCTTATTGCTTTCATAGTCTTTATTCTTCAAAGAATTATGGATATATGTGATACCCAAGCTCTCCAGATTCTCAATACCGATAATCCTCGCACCTTCCCCCACTTTGAGCAGCTGTCCGGCCATTGGCTGGCGATAGCCCCAGTAAAGATGCTGGCATCTTATGGTTGGGTCGAAGCTGACGGTGGAGTTGTGGCTCGTGACGTGTGCCATATACTTATTGAGATTGGCCGATGAGATGCCGTTCGCGTCAGGCATATGTATGTCGTTGAAATTCTCTTTTCCGAGGTTCAAGGCTTCCGGCATATTAGCCAGACGCTTGCGGCATCCGTCGGTGTCGATTGCCATCCACGGGCCCAGATAGCGGCGGAGATTTTCATTGCCTCTAATATTGAAGTGGTTGTTCTGGCAGTCGATTCTTGATGCGGCAAACCGCACGTTGCTGTCAAGAATCTGGAACTGGCCCACTTCCCAGTACGAGCCGGAGAAATCAGCGGTGGTGTCATACAGGAAATAGCTGTCGTTGAGGCATCCCTTTATCACATAGCTTTTACCGCCGATTATGGCTACAAAGCCCAATATTGACTGCTCTATTATGCATCCGTCTCCGGTGCAGAACAGTACCGTGGGAGTCTCTGTGCGCCACACGCTGTTGCTTACGGTGCATCTGCGTATTATCTTCCGGCTGCTGTACGATTCGGTCGAGTTGCCGTAAGGCTGCCACATGGCTATACACTTCAAGCTTACGCCGAGACTAAACTTCACATTCTCCATCACACCGGAGAAATTCCTGAGATTGAAGATTGCATAAGGGGCACTGTCATGAGCCTTTACGAAATCGTAGTCAAGCTCTATCTCCGCATTCTTTATCACAGAGGTGGCAAGGTTGGGGTAAAGAGAGTTGGTATCAAACGTGAATACGCTTGGCATATCGGCATCGGATGAATCGAAAGTAAAGCCATTAGGGATATACACCTTGCAGCCGGCGAAGTCGATCGTGACGTTGTGGCGAATATGAAGTGTTCGCTTAAGGAAGAAGCTTGTGTGCCCGAAGTGTGTCTGCGGCACCTTTATCACCATAGTCTGGTTGCCCAAAAGGTAGTCGTTGTACATGGATTTGAAAATCCTGTCAACCACAGCATACAGGTCTATGGATTTGGCACTGTGTACATTCACGTAATCATCAGTGGACACGAAGTCCATCATGTTGTATTCCACCGTATAGTTGGTCTGAGGCCCGAAATTCTTGAAGCATGAGTTCTCCCCTACCCCTACAATCCTTGATTTGGACACACCCGTGATGCTCTCAGGTGCGATAGCCGGCTCCTGCACATCAATCAGCGAGCCGTTAACGCAGACAATCTTCACCGGCACATCATTGACGCTGTTGTATCGGTAGAGGTTGCCCCCGTCGAGCAACATCTCCACCCCTTGAGGCAGGTGGATGTCCTTCGTTATATAGGCATCAGTCTTTAGGATATAGCGTGTATTTCCTTTGAGTCCGGTAAGCGCATCCACCTGTTCGGTGCTACCGGTGATACTCTTCTTAGTTAGATACTGTGATCCCGAATCGATAACCACGACGCTTTTTACGGACTTATTGTGGTCAAGTCCGGTGGATGCAGCTGTCGATGCCGAGGATTTTTCCTTGGAAATTTTTGTCATTTCCATAATTAATGATTAAATTTGTGGGGTTAATAACTACTGTTGTCAGAAACGTTTCTGATGCAAAGTTAATATGGGTATCATCGTAAAAAGATATATCTTGCGGAGCGAAAATGCAAAATACCGAATCATCCATCTCACCAATCTAAAAATCAGAATTTTATGAAAACTTTTTTTTCACACAGAAAAGTGCCGAGTATTCTGGCGCTGCTCATTATGCTTCTGGGCGGACATTTCCAAATGTCAGCGTCCGATGATCTCGACGGAAAAGCCGACTGGGACTTTGAAACAAAAGACCTAAGGTACAAAATAACCTCTACAGAGAAAATGGAGGTCGGGGTTATAGGCACAAAAAGCTTAGAATTTGAGCATATGGAGATTCCGGCTACGGTGGTATGGGAGAATAAGGACTATACCGTGACCTCGATTATGAAACTTAAATATATGCATAGGGTATATTGGGACCAGCATAACTATAACATCCCATCTGAATCCACAAAATTCACGAGTATTTACATACCCCGTACCGTGACCGAAATCGCCCAATATGCTTTAAATTATGTATCAGAAAAAATAGATGTCGATCCCGGGAACCCAAAGTTCACGGCAATTACAAGAATCTAACCCGGCTTATAGTCTCCCCCCCAAAAATGGGGTTAAAAGAATATGCCATACCCTATACGGTCAAGGAAATAGCGGATAACGCCTTCTCCTGGAATAATTCACTGGTTTCAATGACAATCCCGTCATCCGTATCAAGTATCGGTGATTACTCATTCCGTTCATGCTATTCACTGACAACCGTCGCTATCCCCACATCGGTCACCTACATCGGAGAGGGTGCGTTCTCCTTTTGCGACAAACTTTCTTATGTATCGCTTCCGTCATCTATCACAGAAATAAACCCGTCAACTTTCTACAGCTGCGAATCCTTGGGTTCAGTGGATATCCCGGCCTCAGTCACCCTCATTGACTATTCCGCTTTCTATGGCTGCACGTCGCTTACATCCGTAATTATCCCGCCTTCAGTTACGAAAATCGGGAAAGAAGCATTCCAAAATTGCAGCAATCTCACATCCGTACTTATCCCGCCATCGGTTACGAAAATCGGTGAAAGTGCGTTCAAAGATTGCCGCAATCTTTCCTCCGTCACGATTTCTCCCGGCGTGACGGAAATCATGCATAGTGCCTTCTATGGATGCTCGTCTTTAAGGGAAATTACCATCCCTGAGTCTGTTTTAACAATAGGGGAGTATGCATTCATGGGTACTAAACTTAGCACCATAAATTTCAAATGTGAGATACCCCCAATTTTTGAGTATTTAGCATTCAGCCTTAGCTCTGCTCGTGTTTACGTGCCAAAAGGCTCCTTGTCTGCATATGAGAAAGCATTTGAAAAAATTCATAGTTTACATGTGGAATTTCGTGAGGTGGAAGAATGGGGGTCAGGCATCAACGACATCACAGCCGACGAGCAAGATACCCTGCTGGACGTGTACACCACGCAAGGCATATGCGTGAAGCGAGGAGCCACCAAAGCCGACATCGACGCTCTGCCCAAGGGGCTGTACATTTTGGGTGGCAAAAAGCTGTACGTCAGATAAAACAAGCAAAGGGGGCGACCGGAAGCCGCCCCCGCATTTTACGCCAGACTTGATTGCTTACGCCACTGGCCGTTGTGACGCATGTACAGGGTGTTGCCCACTACTGCCTGATCACCGTCCAGCCACTCGCCCTTGGTTGGGAGAGCGCTGACATATGCCAATACGTTGCCCTCGCCTAAATGCAGGAGCTTGGTGGCGGTTTCGACCGGGTATTCCACCTCCATTGGCTCGCGCATGTTGCCCCAGTTGTCGGTGAGCGTGTTATATCCCGGGATATGGATGTCGTATGCGTCATCGGTCCCCATCTCGTTGTCATCGTCGGTAAGAACTGGCACTTTTGAGATGATGAATTGCGCTATCCTGACATTACCTATTTTATCGGCGCCCACTCCGCATTCGCCATAGCTTATGATATCGCCTGCCACCGGACGCAGGAAGTGCTGGCGCATCACGTATCTGGAGCTTATCCTGCCTACGGTTCGCTTAAACGTGAGCTCAACCATCAGGTTTTCGTATACCATTCCTGACATGTTGGTAGAGACATCGACAATCAGCTCTTTGAAGCCATTAGGGGTAATATCGGAGCAACCGAATGGCTCACTGTAAAGTTTGCGCTTTCGGTCAAGAACTACACGCGCCTCTATATTCTCCAGCTTGTTGCTCCCGTCCCAGTTGCACCCGTACTTTTGGGCTGTTGCCGCATCGAACGTCTCGCTTCTTTGCGTTGCCGACACTGTCACCGCGGGCGGGACTGTGACGTTACGGCCGAGATCATGGAAGTCACCGTTGACAAGCGGTATCGTGGCCGCGTTTACCGCGGAGACAGTCACATCGCCAATGCTGACATCCTCATAGTCATTCTTTGTCAGGGTGTTGTGGATGAAGATATCGGGCAGGCTTTCAAGGTTTTCCATCCCCACTATCCTCGCGCCGTCGCCCACCTTCAGCAGCTGCCCGCTCAAAGGCCGGCGGTAGCCCCAGTATATCTGCTGGCTTCTCACCGAGGGGTCGAAGCTCACCACCGAGCGGTAGCTGCTGACGTGGGCCATATACCTGTCCTGCTTATCGACGCTTACACCGGCGGGGGTGTCTATGTCATTGAAGTTCTCAGCGCCGAGATTCATCTCACCAAGCAGGCGCATAAGGTGGCTGCGGCATCCCTCGGTGTCTATCGCCATCCACGGCCCGAGATAGCGCATGACACCGCTGCCGCTCTCGGTATCAGCCGTATCGTTGTGCGCGTCGAGGCGTGAGGCGGCGAAGCGCACGCGGCTGTCGAGTATCCTGAACTGCCCTGCCGCCCAGTGCGAGCCGGAGAAGTCAACCGCCGAGTCGTAGAGGAAATAGCTGTCGTTGAGACAGCCCCTTATCGTGTAGCTCATGCCGCTGATGATGGCAACATAGCCGAGGTTGGACTGCTCGATTACGCAGCCGTCGCCCATGCATAACACCACCGTGGGGGTGTCGGTGCGGTTGCCGTGGTTCTTCACCATGCACCGGCGTATGATCTTGCGGTCGCTGTAGGTCTCCTTCGGGGTGCCGTACGGCTGCCACAGGGCCACGCACTTGGTGCTTCCGTTAAGATTTATCTCCACGTTTTCCATGACGCCGGAGAAATTGGTGAGGTTGAACACCACCGAGGGGCAGCGGCCGCTTGCCACAAGCTCCTTGTCGAGCATGATCTCCGCGTTCCTCACCACGGAGGTAGCAAGGTTGGGATACTCATCGTTGGTACAGAAGGAGAACACATAGCTGTCGCCGCAGAGCGGCCCCGCATCTGCACCCATGCTGAAGTCCTTGTCAACGAACACTCTCGCCCCCGACAGGTCAAGTGTCACGTTGTGGGGGATATCAACGGGCCTTGTGACGAAGAAGCTCGTGTGACCGAAGTGCGTCTCCGGCATCTTCACCGTCATGACCTGGTTGCCGCTGAACTGGTCGATATACAGGGAGCCGAAAATCCTGTCAAGCACGGCGTTCAGGTCGATCGACATGGCATTGTTATGGCCATTGTAGTCCTCCGAGTGCACGAAGTCCATCATGTTGTATTCCACCGTGCAGTTCGACTGCGCGCCGACGCCGGCAAACGACGTGTTCTCGTCCACCCCGTATATCTGCGTTTTCTCCATGCCGGTTATCTTGTCGGGCATCTTCTCCATGCTCGCAGAAGGCACGTCGATAACCGACCCGTTGACGCAGGTCACCTTACGAGGCAGTTCGCGGATGCAGTGGTAGCGGTAGAGATTGCCTCCGTCAAGCACGATTTCCACGTCCGATCCTACCAATGTGTCATGCAGTAAGTAGGCATCAGTCTTAAGGATATAGCGTGTGCCTGATTGGAGTCTTTTCAGGGCTTTCACCTTCTTGCATGTAATCCCGTATAGCTTACACTTTTCACTTTCGTCTACACCTTTCACAAACTTCCCATCAAAGATTATCCACTCAGATCCGGAGTATAGGGCAAGGAAAGAACCCTTCTCTATCACCACATCATGTGATAGATATCCGTCTGTACTTTTGTTGTCGGATGTATTTTCCGTCAGATAAATTTCTTCTCTGTCTATCTTATTCCCTTTTTCATCAGTAGGGACATAGTTCTCTTGGTCAGGATTATAGGTCATGAGTGGACTTTTTATTTTGTAATATCTTGTTACCTTCCCATCTTTAACGATTCGGTCGAAGAAGCGTATTTCTCCAATTTCCAAATCGTAATAAAGATATGTTTCTCCATTCGAGACATGTCCCATATCTTTACCTATGTCTGAATTAATAGGCTCTATTTGATACTTCAGCAGTGTAATCGGAGTCTTACCCTTGTAGGACGGGAGTTCATAGATGTATCTATCCTCCAAGAGGTCATTTGAGGTAGAGTCGATTACAACGGTCTTTTTCGCAGACTTATCGATATCCGGGACGGCTGAGTCGATAGCCGAATTAGCGGAAGCAGCTGAAATTTCCTGTGAAATTTTTGTCATTTCCATAATTAATGATTAAATTTGTGAAATTAATAATTATTGCTGTCAGAAACGTTTCTGATGCAAAGTTACTATCACCAATCCCCAAAATAACCATATCTTGCGGAACTTGAAAGCGCGAAATTAGATACTATTATTTTATTGATTAAAAATCAACATTTTATGAGAATAAATTTTTCAAAACAAAAAATATCAAATCTTCTGCTGATGCTCATTATGCTATTCAATGGGCATATAAAAATGTCGTCAGCATTAAATAACTTTCACGAGTATGATAGTTGGGATTTTGAAAATGATCTTTTTAGATACGAGATTATTTCTACAGAAAAAATGGAGGTAGAAATTACTGGAACAACTCGTTACGACAGAATCGGAAATAATATGGTTATTCCTGACACTGTCATTTGGCATAACTGCAAATATACAGTGACCTCGCTTAAAAGTCTTGTATGCCTATATTATAGTCCTGTTGGAAATTCAGAATCCATATATTACCTTCTGAGAACTTATCCTCATATATCAAGCATATCTATACCAAAGACAGTGACAGAAATTGAGCCAAGTTTTTTTTCTGATTTGTCAGTTTTAAATGAGATACATGTAGACACGGAGAATCCAAAGTTCACGGATATTGACGGTATACTCTACAATAAAAATACTGACATTCTAATAGCATGTCCATCCAAAAGAGAAGGATATATTATACCCAACTCAGTCAAAGTCATAGGTAATTTCGCATTATCCGGACGAAAGAAGGTGACGAAAGTCGAAATACCGGAATCTGTCACGTCTATTGGTAGCGGAGCCTTCATAATGTGCGACTCGCTAAAAAAGATAAAGGTTGCCCCGGAAAACGCCCAATATAGAGATATAGACGGAGTGCTGTTTAATAAGGATATCTCTAAATTGATATTTTACCCTCTCCTTTCTGATGTAAACGTCGCCATCCCAAATACAGTAAATGAAATTGGCGATTATGCTTTTTTTGAAAATGAATCTATAACTTCCATAGCCATACCTCCATGCGTGTCAAGTATTGGCAAAGGAGTATTCAGCGGTTGCCTTAATCTGAGACTCGTTGATATACCATCTTCCGTTGTAAGCATAGGGGATGAAGCATTTTACTATTGTGAGAGTCTAAGGAACATCGATATTCCATCTTCCGTAACAGACATTGGAACGGGTACATTTGCATATTGCTCCAACCTTAAATCGATCTCAATACCCATGAGGATATCCGAAATCAAGTGCTACTCATTTAATGGCTGTAGTTCTCTTGAAATAGTAAATATACCGTCCTCTGTAATAAGTATTGGAGATAAAGCTTTCTGTGGATGCACATCTTTAAAAGAAATTATTTTTCCTGAATCATTATCGTATATTGGAAATTACGCATTCAATCCATCCGATTACAATAGAACAACTGATACAAAAATTTCTGCACTTAAAACAATAAAATTCAAAAGCCTGACTCCACCTAAGTTAGGACAGAATGCCTTTTACGCCTACTCTCCAAACATATACATACCTAAAGGAACTTTATCCACCTATAAAAATATGGTTTTTTGGTATAGCAATTCATTTAGAGGTTCCGTAACATATCACGAGGTGGAAGAATGGGAAGCAGGCATCTCTGACATCTCAGCTGACACACCTGATATTCCACAAGACGTGTACACCTCGCAAGGCATATGCGTTAAGCGAGGAGCCACCAAGGCCGACATCGACGCGCTGCCCAAAGGGCTGTACATTGCAGGAGGCAAAAAGGTATATGTCAATTAATGATTAGGGGCGAATTCATTCGTCTGAAGAGAATTTTTCGAATTTATTTGCCTGAAAATTACCTTCTTCGTTTCGGGTGAAGGAATTCGCCCCTCCATGCCGACTTACGCACCGCTTAATGATGAAAAAGCGAAAATCTTTTTTTTAGCCATAGACCCTCCCTGCTATTCCAAAAATTCGGCTTCTACGATGCTCAGCTGATACGCTTTCGACTGCTGAGTGTCGAATTCATTAGCCGGGCCACCGGCAAGCTCCTGCATAGAGAAGGCATCCTTTTCGGTGGCCTCACCGATTTGGCGAATGGTGATTTTATCTGACACCACGGGCGATTCAGGCAATAAATGGATATACCCCAACCCCTTAGCCGTGTACCCTTTCCATATAAGCTGGTCATCGGCATATACCTCTATCGGATAGGTGCGCTTGCGCCAACCGGCCATCTTAAGGGTGATATCGCTCACGGACGCCGGACGCTCAAGGGTGAAAGTAATCCACGAATTAGACAGTACGCCATCCGAAGTCCATACCGATTTCTCATTGTCGTCTATGGTATTATTTACATCCTCCTGAGCCGATCCGGCCTCAATGGAGGCCACCGGCACCGCGACTTTGCGTTGGGTATATGACTCGCCCTTAGGCGTGGCTCCCCTCGAAAGATTGCCCTTCAAGGTGGCTGACGGGATATATTTGCTAAGTCCATAATCCACTTCTGCCGGGAGGGCGTATAATTCAGCCCATGTGTCGTCCAAGCCTTCAGCCTTGGCCACGATTCTCACCTTACCCATATCTGTGGTGCTACGTATAAGCGAACGATTCACGCCGCACTCCACAGGCAGCGATTTGCTGCCGATATAGTTATCCGGACCCTGCGCGATACCGCCTATCCATTCTGCCGGGCCGTCGATTTCAAACGACACCATACGATTGTCCAATGGACAACGCCGTCCGTCCTTATCCACTACCTCCACCTGCAGAAGCGCCATATCGGCGCCGTCGGCCATGAAGCCAGATGGACTATGGATTACCGATAGCAGAAGAGTATCAGGCTCACCTGCCGTGGCAAGCGTATATTGACACACCTCATTACCCTCTCTGTCATATCCCACAGCCTTCAATTCACCAGGCTCAAATGACACATTATCGAAAGTGAAGAGGTAATGGTAGTCGCGCGTGCCGCGACCGATTGACTTGCCGTTGAGGAAAAGCTCCACATCGTCGGCACTCGACACCACATACACCGGTTTTACTGTGCCCTCAGGGTAATTCCAGTGCCCTATGATATAGGACGAGACTCCTTCATTGTCAACCCATGCGTCGCCCCACATCACCTGATGCGCATAGTAAGCATCCTTAGGTATACGCATAGCATCCGTCACACCCGAACGACGGTAATTCTCCGAGCCGCGGTAATGGGTATTGGTGTCAGAGAATACTATCTTCACACCGCCGCTATTCGACCTGTCGCCGCTACCAGGGCGTTCGAGCCAATAATCGTACCAGCGGCGCACCATCTCCACAGCAAACTGATCCTGATTACGATTGTATGGTGAAGCGTCCTGATTCTTATAGAGCGGGCCGTCGCCCTCCTTATGGAAAGGATAAGAGTATTCGTCCCAATACTTACGCAGAGCCTCGTCGCGGCAATACTCCATAGCCCACATAGGATGCTTTGCCGAGCGGTTGATGTAAAGCATTTCGCCTCCGTATTCGGCTTCATCCACATCCAGCATCTCGCGGCTACCGATAGCACGGCCCCCGTGAGGGTCGTACTTGTCGCGGATAGCCTTCATGGCCACCATATGTTCGGGGCTTATTTTCGCGTTGCCCGACTCATAGAATAGTATCGACGGATTATTGCGATTGTAGATTATGGCATCACGCATCAGTTCCTCTCGCTGCTCCCATTGTCTGCCCTCGCGGTCTTTCTCGGCATCACCCGCAGGCATAGCCTGGATAAGGCCCACGCGGTCGCACGACTCCACATCTTGCTTCCAAGGGGTAACGTGCATCCAACGCACCAAATTGGCTCCTGACTCCACCATAAGTGCGTTGGAGTAGTCGCTGAGCCAAGCGGGCACCGACAGACCCACCCCGGGCCATTCGTTGGATGTGCGCTGCGCATATCCGTGCATCATCAGCACACGGTCGTTGAGCCACACCTTGCCGCCGGCAAATTTTGTCTTTCTGAATCCCGTGCGGGTGGTCACTTTATCCATACTTTCTCCGTGCTCATCTATAAGTTCGGTATCCACAAAATAGAGGTATCCGTATCCCCAACTCCAGAAATTGAGGTCGCTGATGCGTTCGGCAGCAGAGAGCACGGCTGTGGCGCCCGGCTCTATCGTTTCGCTTTTCCCAAAAAAAGTTTTCATCTTCTTATAGTCCGCATCCCACAATGTCACTCTATAAGACACCGTCATAGGAGAATCGGTCTCATTCTTCACCTCCGATTCGGCTGTGATTGTGGCCTGCTTGCCATCGATATCAAAGTCAGTGGCATATATGTACACACCTGTGGTTTTCAGGTTGCTGTAAAGTGGTAATGTCTGATACACCTGTGGCGTCACGTGCAGATACACATTCTTGGGAATACCTCCATAATTGGCGTTGAAGTTTTTGTCGCTCCACTGGTATTTTGTATTGGTATCGCGCTCGCGATAGCCCCAGTTATTGTCGATGCGTACAGCCAGCACATTCTCTCCCTCTTTCATATAAGGTGTAAGGTCAAACCCCACAGCCATAACACCATTCTCATGGTATCCCAACGGCTGACCGTTAAGGTAGAAGTCGGCTCCTTGCCTTACTCCCTCAAACTCCACAAACACCTTCTTACCCTCGGCCTCAGGCACAGAGAAATGTTTGCGATACCAACTGATGGTATCGGTAAGCTGCTCGATTGACAAGCGGAAAGCCTCATCCTCATTAAAGGCGTGTGGCAGAGTGACGCGCTTCCACGACGAATCATCGAGAGAAGCATCCTCACCACCTTGCACATCGCCCACGGCAATGAGCCAGTCGCTGTTGAAATTGTACTTTTCCCTGTTCCCGGCGGCATTGGCGACCATGCCGGAGAATACGTAAATTAAAACTAATAAATGTCTAATGACTGATAACTTGTATTTCATAAAATTGATATTATTCAAGGCAAACACACATAGCGCAAATGACGGTGCAAAGTTAGCGTAACTCTGCATCTTGGCTGTGTATTGCAGTACATCAATATTGAAATTTGGTACACACTCCCCGGTATTTATGGCTTGTACATAAATATTTTGTGTATTTCGTCCTTAGGATGTGTCAGCCCTTAGCTGTATCTTGGCTGGTATTCTCCCTCTGATACACGCTCGGAGCCTTGCCGAACTGCGCTTTGAAGCATTTGTTGAAATACGCTGAATCCGAGATACCCACATGATACGCCACCTCAGAGATGGTGAGATCAGTGGATAGCAGAAGTTCTGCGGCCTTCTTCATACGCATCACTCTGAGATATTCTTTAGGCGAATATCCGGTGACACCTTTCACCTTTCTAAAGAAGATGGTGCGACCGAGAGCCATCTCCGCCGCGAAATCGTCAACAGTAAATTCAGAGTTGTCAAGCTGCTTGTCCACTATTTCGGCAAGACGGTCGGCAAACTCCTTATCCTTATCTCCCATAGGCAACTGAGGACGTGCGAGAGTAGGACTTGCCGAGAATTTCGAAAACAGATTCTCACGCTGCTCTATAAGCTTAGCCACCCTTGTCTTAAGATATTTGAGATTGAAAGGCTTGGTGACGTAAGCGTCGGCTCCGCTGGTGATACCCTCGATCTGGCAATCGTCGTTGCTGAGCGCGGTGAGCTGGATTATCGGTATATGGCTTGTGGCGAAGTCCTCTTTAAGCAGACGCGTCACCTCAAATCCCGACATATCAGGCATCATCACGTCGCATATCACGATATTCACATCATTGTTTCTGGCAGCGTCGAGTCCTGAATGGCCGTCGCTTGCTGTCAGCACATGGAAATACCGCGAGAATTCCCGGCTCAGGAAACTGCGTATGTCGGCATCATCATCGATTATCAGCATCTTTTTCTTATGTACGTCACCCTCAACGCTATCGGTGGACGGTATCGATCTGTCAATATCTGTCTCTTTGAAGATAGCATCGAACGACGGGCGACCGATGCCCTCTTCCGGCCGGCTCTCCGAAGCAGGCAGATCGGTAGGCAGCTCCACTGTGAATATAGAGCCGCCGCCGGGATTATCGGCATGGGTAATCTCGCCTTTGGAGAGCTGCACCAGACCGAAAGCCAAATGCAGCCCCACTCCGATACTGTTGCGCGACATGGCACTCTGCATGAATCTTGTGAAAAGCTGCTCTCGCTTATCAGGGTCGATACCCACTCCATTGTCCGACACTTTGATTACCAACTTCCCGCGCTTGGAATCCACATTTACATCACATGACACTTTACCGCCCTCACGAGTGTATTTTATAGCATTGGAGATAAGATTATTCACAATCTTATCAAGAGCGTTGCGATCCACATTCATCACAAACTCGCTGATGCCGGTAGTGAATGAATCCCCAATATGCTTTGACTGCGCCTCTTCCTGGAAATTGTCGTAAGCCTCGCGTAGAAATCCTATCACCTCAGTGGGTTCGGGATAGAGCACCATCTTGTTTTTCTCTACTTTTCGAAATGTGAGAAGCTCATCGATAAGGCGCGACATGCGGCGCGTGTTTTTGTCAAGTGTAGACAATGGCATATTCAGGCTGCCGAGCGACATTGACGGATGCTGCTCTTTCATCACCAGAAGCTTTTCGTGTAATTTCTCAAGCGATACCTGGATAAGAGTCAAAGGTGTACGGAATTCATGGGATATATTGGTGAAAAATTCAAGCTTATAGTCTACCAGCTGTTCCTCAACCTTTATTTTATTATGGAGCTGGTTCATGCGGTTGGCCACTCTGTACACTAAATATATGCCTAAAAGCACGAGCAGCGCATACACAATCTTGGCATACCACGATGCCCACCATGGCTTGTCGATCACGATGTCTATCTCCATGCGCTTATCCCATTCGTCGACAGCGGTACCCGACACTTCGGCTATGAGTGTGTATCGCCCGGGCGAAAGATTTTTCAGCGGTATGCGGTTGTCCACGGTCACTGCTCCCCACTGCTTATCTACCGGCGAAAGCCTATATCTGAATTTAGTGGCTTTAGGCATCTCGAAATCAAAAGTTGACAATTCGAGATCAATATTATTCTTATCGTAGGGCAACCTTAGCTGATACTTACTTTCTTTCTTCTTTACGAGATTACCGTCGGCCACAAAACCAAGGTCTTCGCCGTTAACCCTCAAAGCCGTGACCGTAATCGGCGACTTTGGCTGCTGAAGCGACAATTTGGACACATCGGCCATATACGCGCCGGTATTCGACCCGAGCAGCATACGCCCGTCGTCGAGGAATATAGCGCTATTGGGATTATACACGTTGGCCGAAGGATTTGACTGTAGCACAAAAGATTCGGTGCGTAGAGTACGAGTGTCGATTCTCGCAAGCCCGTATTGGGTAGTGGCCCATATATAGTCATCGTTCTCTTTCACGAAATCCGACACGTTATTGTTTCCAAGGCCTAATTCAGTGGTTATATGCGTCACATCCGGGCTATCATCTCCATTTGAGAAATCGAGGATTGATATGCCGTTGCCACTCTCGCCAATCCATATGCGCCCCTTATAATCCTGAATTATACAATGTACCTCGTTGGTGGTAAGCACGCCCGATGCCACGTCGTATAAAACACCGTGGTCATCTCCCGACAAGAGGGCTTCCGGGTCGAATCTGTAAGCCCCGGCATTAGTTCCTGCCCATATATTGCCGCTTTTATCCTGATAGATTGTACGCACCCTACGTTGGGCATAGTTGGCGTTCAGAAAATTACGCTTAAGTATCTTGCCGTTGGAATCAGGCACGAACACATCCATCCCCGCGCCGAAAGTGCCTACCCATATCCTGCCCTTGCGGTCACGGTACACCGAGAATAGATTATCCGAAGATGTGTCGAAATCATCATTCTTAACACCGTTAATGAATAGACCCCGGCTACGCGTGGCTTCTATTATATCGCCGGTGGGTGTAGCTATGGCATCGTATATCACGGCATCGAGATGTTTTACCTCGTATTCCTGCAAATCAGGCGAGAATTTATACAGGTTACCGTCTTTTCGAGATACGAGGACAGCACCGTTGGGTAGTCGCTTTATCATTCTCACCGATTGGTCGCCATTACCGGCGTCGGGTAGGTCAAGAGGCGTCACCTCACGGTTATTGGGTTTAAGCATCACAGCTCCCGAATATTCGGTGCCCACCCACACATTGTCCTGATTGTCGGCTATGGCGTGGAGCAGATTGTCTGACGGGAGTATATGGTATCCGCCGGCGTCGGCAGTGATGTGCTCGAGATTACCTGACGAGAAATCATAAATATATAGTCCGTTGCCCGAAGTGGTAATCCATGCCCTGTTTTTACGGTCGCGCGTCACTGAATATCTCTCACTGTCAATGAATTTGATAGTCTCATCGGGAATAAGATGCAGCCGTATCAGCTTACCTCTGCCATGATCCACAAAATACAGATATCCCGATTCGTTGTGTAGCCACACGCCTCCCCTATTGTCGATTATTGATTTCCAAGCCGGTATATCAATATTTTTATCAATTAGAGTGACTCTGTCGTTAGCCAGGTCGACTGTGCGTCCTCCCGTACGTGAAGATATGTACCATTTGCCGGAGTACACGTAGTGGCCTGGTAAATCATTACGCGTGGCCACGCCCTCTATGGTATCAAGCACCTTGAGCTTGCCGCTTTCGTCGAGTTTCACCAACTCGCCGTTAGTAGCTATCATAAGCACACCTCTGTCGGCTTTCTGCATCCACTGGTATTGCCTCTGATTATCAATAGAGGAAACAGAGCCGTCGGCATACGCATAAAGCCCTGCTACAGTAGACAGAAGCACACGCCCCCTATTGTCCTGCTCTATGGTTATGATATTCGATGAGCTTAGACCATGCGACCCATCGTCGATGACCTCGCATACAAGGCCATCGGGCGTATGCGTCACCCTAAGAGCGCCATGTTCGCCGTAGAGCCACACCGTACCATCAGCCAATTCGCTCACATACCTGTACCGCTTTGTATCGTCGGGCAGGAAATTCACATACATGTCTGTATTCAAGTCGAGGCACCCTATAACATCGTTGTTGCATAAGAGCCACATATAGCCATGGGAGTCCTCCATGAGTTTGCGTATCTGCGCCTCCTGTATGGGCAGTCTGCCGTCGGCGGGAGTATACTTGGCTATGTTGTAGCCGTCGTAGCGTGACAGCCCGTAAAAGGTTGCGAACCAAATATATCCCCTGCTATCCTGATAAATATCCCTAACGGTATTGTCCGTAAGCCCGTTGGAAGTATTGAATTTAAGCGAACGTATCTCTAAGGCTTGGGAAGTAAAGGCACATACCATCAGCACTAACGCTGACAACACCGCTCTCGCTCGTCCTTTAATCCCATCTATATAATTAATATTGCACATTATACTGGTATCATTTCAAGGATTATGTGCAAAATTACGAAATATTCTTGAATCATCCTAATGTTTGGATAAGTTTAAGCATTAGTTTAATGGCAGAAGCTGAATACTATAGACTTGTAAACATTTTTTAAAAGTCGCAAAAGCATGATATTCGTATCTTTTTCGTAATTTTGCCCACAAAATACGTAAAATTCAGCGCTTTTTGTTATCTCGGCCACCTTGCAGCTCCATGCCTTGCCTTATATATAGCCGGCGAAATGCCTGAATACGAATATTTTAACATATGAAAAAATATAATATCGTAAACAACACGCTCGGCTGGCTATGCTTTGTCATCTCTGCTGTGACCTACCTGCTCACCATCGAGCCCACAGCCAGCTTCTGGGACTGCCCGGAATTCATTGCCCAAGGTGCTAAACTCGAAGTTGGCCACCCGCCGGGCAACCCTATTTTCATGCTTGCCGCCCGCTTCTGCCTTACCCTTTTCGGAGGCAACATCACAGATGCGGCCGTAGCCATCAACTCCATGTCAGCACTGCTGAGCGCTGCCACGATAATGCTCCTTTTCTGGACGATTACACATCTGATACGCCGCATCATCGTATCTGACACGGCATCGGAAGTATCCGCATTGCAAATGATACTGATTATGGGAGGCGGCCTATGCGGCGCGCTGGCCTATACATGGTCCGACACTTTCTGGTACTCGGCCGTCGAAGGCGAGGTGTATGCTTTCTCGTCGCTATGCACGGCACTGGTGTTCTGGCTAATACTAAAATGGGAGAATCACGCTGATGAGCCACATTCCGACAGGTATCTGGTGCTTATTGCCTATGTGATAGGCGTATCTATAGCCGTACACCTGCTCAACCTCCTCTGCATCCCGGCTATAGTACTCGTGTATTATTACCGCAAGAATAAGAACACCACAGCCAAGGGGTCGCTTATTGCCCTCGGCATCTCATTCGTGATAGTGGCTCTTATACTTTACGGACTTGTGCCGGGATTCGTGAAGGTAGCTCAGGGTTTCGAGTTATTCTTCGTGAACGTCATTGGTCTGGGCTTCAATATGGGTGTGCTTATATATGCAGTGATTCTGCTCACCGTGTTCGTGGCCACAATTTGCGCGCTATACTCCGGCAATAAACACCGCGGCATGGTGAAAATAGGCGTATTCCTCACTCTTGTGCTCTCCGGTCTGACATTCATCTCCAATAACGTATGGATATGGGTGATACTCATTCTCGCAGCAGCCGCATATGTGTTCGTATTCTGCCGCGAGGTGCCGCGCCGCATATTCACGGTAGGCATGCTGAGCATACTGGTGATATTCATCGGATACTCGTCATATGCCCTGCTGCTCATACGCGCATCAGCCAACACCCCGATGAACCAGAACGCCCCCGACAATGTATTTACCCTCGCAAGCTACCTCAACCGCGAGCAATACGGCAAATCCCCGCTTATCTATGGGCCAGTGTTTGCCGAAAATCTCACGATAAGGAATGTGAACGCCGGGGAGCAGACGGTATCTATCGTGCCATTTGACGAAAACGGCAAAATAAATTTAGTTCCGGCTGACGTGACACTGCGAAATTCAGAAGGAGCAGCCATCGACAACGGCGAATTCAAATACACCAAAGTGGCTAAGACCCATCCCTCACAGCCCGACAAATATGTGAAGGAGTCGTATGCCCTTGATTATAGCTCTTCGCCGGATGTGAATATGCTGTTCACCCGCATGTACAGCAATGACCCTGAACATATCAAAGGATATAAGGCATGGTCGATGTACGAGGTGGAGGACATTGAATATCTGCAGCACCGCGTGAGCCCACAGAAATGGAACGAATGGCAGACCAATGGGTTTATACCCATGTACGAACTGGGCCCATACCTCACACACATGCAGCCTATACGCATATTTGAGGGCGAGACCGGCGACGGCGATACCTATGTATGGAAACCGTCAATGATGGACAACATCCGATATTTCCTCAACTACCAGCTCAACCACATGTACTGGAGATACTTCATGTGGAACTTTGCCGGAAGGCAGAACGATATACAGGGCAACGGCGAGCCACAGCTCGGCAACTGGATTTCGGGCATACCATTCATCGACAACGCACGTCTCGGCGACCAGTCACTGCTGCCCGACGAGTACGGAAAAGCCAACAAAGGGCACAACGTGTACTATATGCTACCGCTGCTGCTCGGACTTATCGGACTGCTCTGGCAATCACTGTTCCGCCACAAGCAGAATAATCCTCAGCGCGGCATTGAGCAGTTCTGGGTGGTGTTCTTCCTGTTCTTCATGACGGGCATAGCCATCGTGCTCTATCTTAACCAGACACCCGGTCAGCCACGCGAACGTGACTACGCCTTCGCGGGCTCGTTCTACGCCTTCGCCATTTGGATCGGCATGGGAGTACCGGCAATTTCGCAGTTCATCAACAGCTTCTTCCTGAAAACAAAGAGCAACGCCAACGATAGCGACAACAAAGTGATACAATATTCATCGGCAGCTATAGCAGCAGTGATAGGTGTTGCCGTGCCTTTGCAAATGGTATCGCAGACATGGGATGATCATGACCGATCACACAGATATACCACACGCGACTTCGGGCAGAATTACCTTAATTCTCTCGACGAGAACGCTGTAATATTCACTAATGGCGACAACGACACATTCCCGCTATGGTATGCGCAAGAGGTGGACGGTGTGCGCAACGATGTGAGAGTGGTAAACCTTTCATACCTCTCTACCGACTGGTATGCCAATCAGGTACGCCACCCGTACTACAACGCTCAAGCCGTGAAGTTCCTTGCACAGCCGGTAGACTATGCTTACGACCACCTGGCCTACTCTCTCGGCCGACAGTCAACAGATACCGTGGTCAACGCCATCGATGGGCTTAAGGAATTCTACGCATCCACACCTGTGCAGTACGGTAATCAGCCCATCAAGGTGCTTACTCACCAGCAGATGGTTTCTCCTGTGGACACAGAGGCGGTGTACAGAGCCTTCAACCTCAACCCTCAATCAGCCGACTCAATAACCAAGATACCTTACATCTCGGATATCAGCATGGATGGCCTATTATCCAATGGCTTCACGTTGAGCCGACTCCTCAGCTTCGACATTGTGGCCAATAGCATCAACGACGGATTTGAGCGTCCGGTGTACTTCGCCACCACCGTACCCGACAGCTACTACCTAAATCTGCAGCCTTATCTAAGTCTTACCGGCATGGCATATCAGGTGACCCCGTTTAAAGACGCACCGGTGTCGCCTCTCGCCGACAAGGCCTACGAGAATATAGTATCGAAATTCAAATGGGGCGGTCTTGACGACCCGGAACACAACACAGGTCTATACCTCGACGAGACTGTAAGACGCATGGTAGCTTCCACAAGAAATGTGATGGTGCAGACAGCCGAAGACCTTATGGAAAATGGCGACCTGCAGCCCACAGAGTTTGCTGTGAACTGGGCGAAGGAAAACGGTCAGCCCATACCCGCCAACCGCTACGATATGGCACGTACAATGCTTAATCTCATGATGGACAAACTGCCGGCCGAAGTGACACCGCTCGACGGCAGCTCTGAAGTGCTGGCTACGATTGACTACTTGAAGCTTTACAACGAGACCGGCAATAAGCAAGACAGAGAGCGCGCCGAGGCTATTATCGACAACGCGCTCGACCGATATACCCAACTGGCAAGATATGCTTTGTCACTCTCGCCCACCCGTCTCGACAACATGGGCTATACCTCGCATGTGGCTCGCTATTATCTGCCAATGTTCATCGGATTCAAGAATTATCTCGCTCTTGCCGACGCTGTGAATAATTCGCCTGAAATACTTGATGAGGCCTTCGAAGCTGAAGAAGAGCTATCGCCTGAAGGACGCAAGATGTTAATGGGCGCGATAGCTTCGCCTGACCTGCGCATACTGATATATCCGCTGCTATATCTAAAGGGAGCTAATGCCGACCAAATCGACGAAATAGCTCAGAGGTACTATACCAGCGACACATTCGTGTACGGCACCACCCTTGCCAATCTGCACAAGAATGCAGGTATCGACCAAATGAAAGTGACAGAGGAAGTACTCGCAAAATATGGATTGACTCCGGCCGATATACTCAGGCTCAACCAATACATCAACTGACAGAGATGCTCATCGAACAACCTCCATTGCTATATCGCCTCCTCTTCCCGGAGGCGATTTGGCGTATTAAGCGCAAGGGCAGAAAGGTGGTATACCTCACATTTGACGACGGTCCGATACCGGAGGTGACTCCCTGGGTGCTTGACTTACTTGACAGTTTCGGCATCAAGGCCACATTCTTCATGGTGGGCGACAATGTGCGTCGCCACCCCGAACTCCTTGATGAGGTGCGCCGGCGCGGACACAGCTACGGCAACCACACCATGCATCATCTGCAAGGGATGAAAGTGAGGGGCGTGAAATATCTGCGTGACGTGCGTCAGGCCGATGAAATAATCGACAGTCCTCTTTTCCGTCCTCCCCACGGGATACTGCGATGGGGCCAGGCGAGGGCTCTTAAAAGCCATTTCAACATAATAATGTACGATCTGGTGACTCGCGACTACAACAGCCGGCTCACCCCGGAGCAAGTGGTCAACAATGTGAAGAAATATGCCCGGAAAGGGTCGATCATCGTTTTCCACGATTCACTGAAATCATGGAAAAATCTTAAAGAAGCCCTGCCAAAGGCTATTCAATGGCTCAAAGACGAAGGTTATGAATTCCTGCCACTCGAAATGTAAGGAATCGATAAGGCAAAAGGCCCTGGAGCTGGGCGCTGTGTCCTGCGGTATGGCTAAAGCCGAACCCGTGGGACAAGAGGATGCCGAGATTTACCTGAATTGGCTCTCTGACGGATGCGACGGAGAAATGGAGTATTGCCGAAGATACACAGAGGTGAGAAACGACCCCCGGCTACTGCTTGAGGGGGCTGCTACCGTGATTTCCATCGCCTTTAGCTATTATAACGACAGTTACGACACTCCTTTAGCATCCCGTATATCTCGATACGCCTGGGGGCTGGACTACCACTATGTGATAAAGGACAGGCTTAACAGACTCGCATCATACATTAGCGAAAACTTCGGTGGAGAATGTAGAGCGGTAGTGGACAGCGCCCCTATAAGAGAACGCTATTGGGCAGTGCGCTCAGGCATAGGCTATATAGGCCTCAACGGACAACTGATAATACCAGGCGCGGGTAGTTATTGTTTTTTAGGCGAAGTAATCTGGACCGGAACTGTTAGACCCGACCCTCCCTCACTCAGCGGCTGCGGAGCATGTATGGCATGTGTTAAGGCCTGTCCCGGGCAGGCTCTTGACGGCACGGGCAGATGTGATGCCCGAAGATGCGTATCATATCTCACAATCGAGCATCGCGGGTCACTCGACCGCGACGCAAGGCTCAATGGCAGCATATACGGATGTGATGTATGTCAAGAGGTGTGTCCGCACAACCGCGGTATATCCACCACCTTGTTACCGGAATTTATACCGGAGAATCCGATATTAAAATGCTGCGAGGATGAGATAATGAGCATGACATCATCGCACTACCGACATATCATGCGGTGTACGGCCATGCAGCGAGTGCCCTTGAAGCAACTTATACGCAACATACAACACAAAAGATAGCGCATTTTCACAATTTTTTTACCTTTCATTCGATTTTTCTCGTTACGGATGCGTTATTTACAGAAATAATCATTACTTTTGCTCTTGATATGCAAAAAAATGAAGAATATGCAAAATGTTGACGGAGACATATCGATTAGAGAGGCCCAAGAGATGGTGCACCGGTGGATCACATCGGTGGGCATCCGCTATTTCTCTCCTCTCACAAACATGGCGATACTCGCCGAAGAGACCGGCGAAGTGGCTCGCATCATGGCTCGGAAGTATGGCGAACAATCCTTTAAACCGGGCGAAAATGCTGATCTCGCCGACGAACTGGCTGACTTGCTTTGGGTGACAATCGCCATAGCCAACCAGACCGGGATAGACCTCACAAAGGCGCTGAGGGATAATATCGAAAAAAAGACGGCGCGTGATTCAACCAGACATAAAGAAAACCCAAAGCTATCGGAATCATCGAAAATCTAAATCAACGTAAACAATAATCATAAAATCATCATAAAATCATGGAAGAATTAGACAAATACCATCAGGCAATAGCCAAAAGTCAGGTTATCACCGACGATGCAGCCGTAAAGGCCGACGTTGAGAAAATACTCAACGAGCACATGCAAGAGAACAACAACAAGGATGTGTACAAATTCCTATTCAACACCATAGACCTTACCACTCTCAATGCCACAGACTCGCCCCAATCTGTAGCTGACTTCACCGAGCGCGTGAACGCTTTTGAGGAGGAACATCCCGACCTGCCCAACGTGGCCGCTATATGCGTATACCCCAATTTCGCACAAGTGGTACGCACTGTGCTTGATGTGTCGGAGGTAGATATCGCTTGTGTGTCAGGCGCATTCCCCTCTTCACAGTCATTCACCGAGGTGAAAATAGCCGAGACGTCACTTGCTGTCAACGACGGGGCTGACGAGATTGATATAGTGCTCAATCTCGGCAACTTCCTCGACGGTGACTATGAGGCTGTGTGCGAGGAAATAATAGAGCAGAAAGCTGCCTGCCGCAATGCCCGACTGAAAGTTATCCTTGAGACAGGCGCGCTCAAAAGCGCTGAAAACATAAAATGCGCCTCTGTGCTGTCGCTATATTCCGGAGCTGACTTCCTGAAGACATCCACCGGCAAGGGATACCCGGGAGCTTCACTCGAAGCAGCATACGTGATGATGAAATGTATCAAGGAGTACCATGAGGCCACAGGCAATATGGTAGGCTTTAAGGCTGCCGGAGGTGTTTCCACCACCGAAGATGCCGTAAAGTACTACACCTTGGCTAAGGAAATCCTTGGCGAAGAATGGCTTACGAATGAATATTTCCGTATCGGAGCAAGCCGCCTGGCCAACAATATCCTCTCTGATATCTTAGGTGAAGAAACAAAATTTTTCTGATCTGAAAAAAAAATGAAAATCTGGATACACATCAACGGTGTGCAGGAGGGGCCATATGAAGAGTCCAATCTGCCTCTCGACCGCATGAATGCGTCCACTCCGGTATGGTATGAAGGGCTATCTTATTGGATGCCGGCGGCAAAAGCGCCTGTGACAGCTCAGATTATAACCAATCATCTGATGCAGACAGCGAAGCCTGACAGCATCAATGAGGAGCAAAGGCAAGCCCCGGAAACCTCGATAAATACCGAATATTCCGCACCGCATAACCAATTCGCGAATACGGCTGCTACACAGCAGCCGTACAATCGTAATCCCCAACAGGCTGAGCCTAAGCCGGCCACCTATCTAATATGGTCGATTATCCTTACTGTACTTTGCTGCAATCCTATAGGCATAATACCTATCATCACCGGCAATCAGGTGACATCAAAATATAATAATTATAATTACAGCGGAGCCCGCAAAAGCTCGGAAATCACAGAGTGGTGGTTGATGATCACGATTGTGACCTCCCTTATGCTCGCACCGCTAAATATGCTTATAATATTGTGATGGCCTCTGTTGCAGAAGAACAAAAGAAAAAGTCGATATTATCAGATATAATGAAGTATCTGATACCCCTCGTCATCACCATTGGTCTGTGCTATGTGATGTTCAAGAGCATCGACTTCAATCAGATGCTCGATATAATACGTCACCAATGCGACTTCCGTTGGATAGGATTGGCTATGCTTATAAGCATATTCTCGCATGTGTTCCGCGCATTCCGTTGGCGTATCCAGCTTAAGGCTTTAGGCGTGGATGCCCCACGTAGGATTCTGATATACAGCATCTTCGGCACTTATGCCGTAAACCTTGTGTTTCCGCGCTTGGGCGAGGTATGGCGCTGCGGATATGTGTCGCAGAGACAGGATGCGCCGTTTGCCACGGTGTTTGGCTCTATGGTTGCCGACCGTCTCGCCGATACTTTGACTGTGGCATGTCTGCTACTGCTCACATTCATATTGGCTTCGCAGTCGCTTCTTAGCTACCTGGCGCAGAACCAAGCGGCGTATGAGAGCGTCATGACCTTGGTGTCATCACCCTGGCTTTGGATTGCCGTAGTGGCGTGTGTGGCTTTTGCATGGTGGTTTCTCACGGCCAAAGCCCGTGAGGGGTCGATAATGCAAAAGGCTCAGGACTTCGTGAAAGGTCTTTGGGAGGGATTTGCCGTAATAGTGAAGATGCCCGGCAAAGGCCCATGGCTGATATATACGTTGTGCATTTGGGGCTGCTATTTTATGCAGCTTTATGTGGCGTTCTATGCGTTCCCGTTCACTCGCGATGTACTGGCAGCCCATGGCACAGTCGTGGCTTTGGTGGCTTTCACTCTTTCGAGTATAGCCATGGGGGTGCCGTCCAACGGCGGTATCGGTCCTTGGCAGTGGGCCATCATGTTCGCGCTCGACATATATGGAGTGAGCCGAGTGGATTCGGGAGCTTTCGCCAATCTTGTGCTCGGGAGCCAGACTCTGCTTCTGATCCTTCTCGGTATATTCACGTTCGTGGCTATAATGCTTGACAAGAAGAATACCAAACAAATAAACAAGTTATAAAAAACCCTACACATAGAAATGAATAAGGTTATTATCATCGGATGTGGGGGCGTAGGCACGGTAGTGGCCCATAAATGCGCCCAAAATCCTGACGTGTTCAATGAAATCGTCATTGCTTCCCGTAATAAGGCCAAATGCGACGCGGTGGCTAAAGCTATAGGCGCACCCAATATTTCCACTGACCGTGTGGACGCCGACGATGTGCAACAGATAGTCGAACTTTTCAACCGCCATAAGCCTAACATGGTAATCAACGTGGCACTCCCCTATCAGGACCTCGCCATAATGGATGCCTGCTTACAGTGCGGCGTGAATTATCTTGACACAGCCAACTACGAGCCTAAGGATGTGGCACATTTCGAATATTCATGGCAGTGGGCTTACCGCGAGCGTTTCGAAAAGGCCGGACTTACCGCTATCCTCGGCTGCGGTTTTGACCCCGGTGTGTCGGGTGTGTTCACCGCTTATGCCGCTAAACATTACTTCAAGGCTATGGAATACCTTGATATCGTGGACTGTAATGCCGGAAACCACGGCAAGGCCTTCGCCACCAACTTCAACCCGGAAATCAATATCCGCGAAATCACCCAGAATGGCCGTTATTATCAGGACGGCAAGTGGATTACAACCAAACCTTTGGAGATACACGCACCTCTCACTTATCCTAATATCGGTGCACGCGACTCTTATCTTTTGTATCACGAGGAGCTGGAATCGCTTGTACTCAACTACCCCACAATCAAGCGCGCCCGTTTCTGGATGACCTTCGGGCAAGAGTATCTTACGCACCTGCGCGTAATCCAAAATATAGGTATGGCACGCATCGATGAGGTGGACTATAACGGCACTAAAATAGTGCCCTTGCAGTTCCTTAAAGCCGTGCTGCCCAATCCTCAGGATTTAGGCGAGAATTATCACGGCGAGACTTCCATAGGATGCCGTATCTCCGGTATCGGAAAGGATGGCAACCCTCTTACCTATTATATATACAACAACTGCTCGCATGAGGAGGCTTATAAGGAGACGGGTATGCAGGCTGTGAGCTACACTACCGGTGTTCCGGCTATGACCGGCGCCATGATGTTCCTCACCGGTAAATGGGTAAAGCCGGGCGTACACAACGTGGAGGAGTTCGATCCAGATCCGTTCCTCGCTGAGGTGGCCAAGCAGGGATTGCCATGGCACGAAATCATCAACGAGCCTCTCGAAGTGGATAAAATATAGTATTTCACTGATTTAACCGCAATAATCAGGCGACATGGAGGAGCGAATTTATTCGCCCGAAATGACTTTGTTTCGGGCAAATGAATTCGCCCCTCCATGTCGCCTGATGAAACATATGTATAAGAGCCAAAATTATTTGCTTTTCACAGAAAAAAGTCCACAGCAACATACTTCATAACTCATAACTAACACTTCATACTTACTTAAATGCCGCGGATTATGATATACAGAGAGATAAATATCTTAATTTCATTGTCATTGCTTATATTAGCTGCTTGTAGCTCAAACGACAACGATAGTGCTGCTGATGCGCTTAGAGCCAAAATGACCGCAATGTACGGAGAGAATAATACTTTGGAAGAAATACCATATGGCAAACCCGCGGCTTATACCTCCACAGGTGTGTATGTGGGCATTGACTCAATAGGAGTATTTTCGTTCAAGGGAATTCCTTACGCCAAGCAGCCGGTAGGCAATCTAAGATGGAAAGCCACTCAACCGCTATCAGCCGACTCATCTACGATACGAGAGGCACGCTATTTCGGCAAATCGGCAGTACAGAGCGAAAGTCTTTCCCAGCCAGCCTCTTTCTATCCGCAAGGCGAGGACTGCCTGTCGCTTTGTATATGGACCTCAACCACCGACACCGCCGCTCGCCATCCGGTGATGGTGTATATACATGGAGGTTCTTACGGATGGGGCGGCACATCCGACCCTCTATACGACGGATTCAACATCGTGCGCTCTCATCCGGATGTAGTGATGGTAAGCATCAACTACCGTCTTGGCATCCTCGGATTCTTCGACTTCTCTTCATTTGACGACGGGGAAGATTACAAGGGGGCAGCCGACCTCGGTATACTCGACCAAATAGAGGCTCTGAGATGGATTAAGGGCAATATAGCGGCTTTCGGCGGCAATCCTGATAATATCACAATATTCGGCGAATCCGCTGGCGGAGGCAGCGTGTCGTTATTGTGCGTGTCGCCTATGGCCAAAGGGTTGTTCAGCAAGGCTATTGCTGAGAGCGGATCACCGGCTTTTACAAGCGACAGCGTGGCTTATGCGTCGCTTACGCGTAAGCTGAAAGCCAAAACCGGGTCCACTTCGGTAGCCGAACTCACAAAGTTGGATTACAATCAGATAAAGGCTCTTAGCGACGAGCTAAATGACGATAACTGCTTCCCTCTCCGCGACGGGCATATCGTGCCTCTTGACCCTTATAAATCGTACAGCGAGGGCGCAGCTAAAGATATCACGATTATGACGGGCACCAACAAGGACGAGGTGAGGTACTGGATTAAGGGTATGGGCGGTTTGGCCATATTCTCTGCCGGAGTGAATATTTGGTCGGAGGGGATATACAAGCAGCTCGACAGGAGCGAGAAAATCGATGTGGATGATTTTTATGGCATATGCGGCAAAAAAGGTGTGTGGCAAAGAGTGGAATTTCTCAACGACTTATTTTTCAGGGTGCCGTCGCTCACTGTAGCCGGGGGACATGCGGCTTCCGGAGGTAAGACTTACACGTATTTCTGGACTAAACCGCGTCCGGGGGAAGAAGATTCTACAGAAGGAGCATGCCACATGGCCGAACTACCTTACGTATTCGGTAATTTCAGCAATCCGGATGATGTGACTTACGATGAACGCTTATTGTCAGAGGAAACCATGAATATGTGGGTTGATTTCGCTCGTAGCGGTTCTCCTTTACTCACATGGCCTGAATATAATACCGCTACCAAAGCTACCATGGTAATAGGCGACAGCACTTATATAGCCTACAATCTTTTAGGAGAACGTCAGGAGCTGATAGCGCCATTAATGCGTGATTATATAAGTCCGCTTCACAATGACCTGGATTTTGCCGTGCCGTATGTGTTCAAGGCCGTAGGCATCATCATCGCTATTATTGTGCTGATAATAGTGATATGGATACAGATAAGGAAGCGCAGACGCACACTTCGCGGGTAATGCACAGGAATTTATAATTTGAAGCATCTCTTAAATAGTAGATAGAGTATGGGAAATCAGATTTTTATTTGTATATTTGCAGAAACAATATTCTGATGACGGAAATGAAATCTAAATTCGTGAAATATCCTATAGGAGTGCAGAGCTTCTCGGAGCTGAGAGAGAATGGCTACGTTTATATCGACAAAACCGATATAATCTATAATCTGGTGCATACAGGGAAGTATTATTTTCTGAGTCGTCCCCGACGGTTCGGCAAGAGCCTGCTGCTGTCAACCCTTGAGGCGTATTTCAGCGCTAAAAAGGAGCTTTTTGAAGGACTCGCCATTTCCGAACTTGAAGATAAGTGGGAGAAATACCCGGTAGTGCATATCGATATGAACACCGGCTACTACAATGAGCCTGACGGTGTACAGATGCGCCTTAGCTACGTAATAAGCGTGTATGAAAAGGAATACGGTATCACCTCTACCGAGCCAATAAGCATTGCCGACCGCTTCGATAGGCTGCTTAAAGTGATACGTGGGACTACAGGCATGAACACCGTGATACTTATCGACGAGTACGACAAGCCGATACTTAGTGCCATGGGCGACGAAGAGCTGGAGAAAGCCCACCGCAATGCCCTTAAGCCTTTCTACGGCGTGCTTAAGACCTGCGACGAGTATATAAAGTTCGCATTCCTCACCGGTGTCACCAAGATCGGCAAGCTTAGCGTGTTCAGCGATCTCAACAACCTCTCGGACATCAGCATGGATGCCTCCTATGCCACACTTTGCGGCATTTCGCTTGACGAGGCACACGATTACTTCGCCGACGAGATTGCCGATTTCGGCAGATTCACCGGCAAAAGCTACGAGGAGATGTTCGACAAGCTCAAATTCGAGTACGACGGGTACAGGTTCTCCAAAGCGGAAATATATGTGTTCAATCCGTTCAGCTTCCTAAACGCGTTGCTTAAACGTGATATTTCCTCTTTCTGGTTCTCCACCGGCACACCGTCATATCTGGTGCATCTGCTTCGCCGCGACCATTTCAACCTGTGGAGCATCGACGGGGTGGAGCGCAAGGCCAACCAGCTGATGGATATGCGCATCGATGGTCACGACCCTATACCGGTGATTTACCAAAGCGGATACCTCACCATAAAGGACTACAACGAGAAGTTCAACAAATACATACTTGGATTCCCCAACCGGGAGGTGCGCGAGGGATTCCTGGACTTCCTGCTTCCCGCCTATACCGGGGAGAGGGTGAGCGAGACCTTCGACATCGAGAGGCTCGTCAACGAGATATCATGCGGCGACGTTGACGCTTTCATGCGCCGGCTCCAGGCCATCTTCGCGAATATACCTTACGTAGAGGCCAAGGACTTCGACTATGAGGCCACATTCCGCAACGTGATGTACATCATCTTCTCCATGCTCGGATTCTATACCGACTCGGAGAAGCATATCGTCAACGGGCGCATCGACCTGGTGGTGCGTACCGCCTCGGTAATATACGTAATGGAGTTTAAGGCGGGCAAGACACCTGAATATGCCCTTAACCAGATCGACGAGAACGGCTACACCACCCCATTCCAAGCCGACGGCCGCAAAATAATACGCATAGCCGTGACCTTCGACCCGCAAAAAAGGAATATTGACAGGTGGGTATACGAGTGATACTATGAGTATCGCCTACTCTATCACAATAGTGCCGAAAAATTGAGGGCAATGGAATAGCGGAGTAGGATTGTCAATCGGCGACCACGACAAGAAATGCGGGGTGGCGCATTTATCGCCACACTTGTAGAAATTGCCTTTAAGCAGTAGCGGATAAGCAGGCTGATCCACTATATGATTGATTGGAATTGAGATTTCTACACTCCATCTGTCTGCTTCAACAGTGCATTTTCTCACAATAGTATTCATTTTGTCGGCAGAGAATGGTTGCACGTTTTCGTGCTGCCCTGTACGGGTTGAGGCCACAGCAGCACCTTTTGAATTGAATTCGAAATTGCAGTATTCTTTATTCCCCGGGATTTGGCAGAAGAATTCCACACAGCTGTCCTCCCATACGGGGGAGAAATCAGTGGCATTAACGGCCCGCGGTGATGATTCGTTTACGGTGAATCTCAGAATCAAGTTGTCATTAAGACGCCCGATTCTAAAGGTAGTGCCCGGATCGAATGGGAAGTTATCCCAATTAGCACAACTTACGCTGTATGAAGGCTGGTTATCCAATTCTTCTATAGCACTGATTCTTTTCACATTTAATTGGGAAGTCATGGTAGTTTGTGATTTTATAGTCATGGTTGAGATAATCACAAGTAAAAGTAGCAATAATTTCAGATATATTCTCATACAGCTTTTGATCACTATCGCACATTCAAGTCAGCGTATGGAGCCTGACTTTTTAATATACCCTTTTGCGATGGCTTTGACCACAAGGTCTACCATGTTTACGGCACCGAGTTTATGGAACAACGATCTGCGATGCGCCTCTACTGTATTGTCGGACACAAACAAGTCTGCGGCAATCTCACGCGTGGTCTTGCCTTGTGCTATGCGATAAAGCACATCAAGCTCGCGCAAAGTCGGGAAACAGGAGGCATCCTCCACCTTAGCCATAGCGTTCCTCACCGCTTCGCAATAATAGTTGTTGCCCTTCACTATCTCGTTAATCGCGGTTACGATTTCCTCGCCTTTACCGGATTTATACACGATGGCATTCACTTCCCGCGAAAGGAGCTTTCGCAAAGTCCACAGCTCATCATGCACGGTATTTACGATTATATGCGCCACGGGGTCATGCACACGTATCATCTCGATGAGCACAAACCCATCCACATCAGGTAATTCGAGGTCGATTATATAGAAATCGTACACCTTACCTGTTTCCATCTCCTTTATAATGGTCGAAGCATCAAAGAACTTTTCTACCTTAAATTTTCCATTAGATTTTAGTATTGAAGCTATACCCTCTATTATAAGTTCATGATCATCGACGATAGCTACTTTCATTGTAAATTAGTTTATTTTTCAGTCATATCAGACAGGTAAAAAATTTTTTTCATTGGTGGTTACAAAGGTACGGTTAATAACCGCAACGCACAATAACGGTTTTCCGTGATTTTGTGGCCGTAATCACCATATTTTCAAATTTGTACACATCATATCTGACACTCGGGGTGAATATTCGCGTTAATTTGTCACAACATAAGTATAGACAAAACCTATTAGCATATTCTATCACGATGATTCCGAAAATTTAGGACTACAAGAAAAAAAGTGTCGATGATTGAGCCGGCTACATGAAGGGCAGTGCGGAATTATTTGTTTTATTTCGGTCGCTTATTAGCGAATCTGTCATCGCTCCGTATAGCTTTTTATCGGAATATAATTGCATTATAGCATCAGCAATACACTCCGCATCAGCTGTCACAATCATCCCGTTATGGAGATGCCGTATCTGTTCGCGGGCAGTAGGGAAATCAGTGGTGACTATCGGCTTATTCAGCACCTTGGCTTCGGCTAAGGTAAGTCCGAATCCCTCGAACTTCGAGGTATTGACATATATTTGGCACCTTGCGATATAAGGGTACGGATTCGGGAGCATTCCCGTAAGAATAATCTCCTCCCCCAGCCCAAATAGACTTATAAGCGACTCCACATTACCGCGGTCCGAACCGTCACCCACCATTACCCACCGGAATCTGACGCCTCTGCTCTTGAGCACACAAGCAGAAGCCACAGCCAACGGATAGTTTTTCACTCCTACCATCCGGCCTACTGTAGCCAACAGAAGCATGTCACCACTATCGCACCCGAAACGAGTATCGATATTCTCGCATGACATTGACCGAATCAAATCCGCATCTAAGATATCATAAAATGTGGAAATCTTATGACTTGGCACATACTCATCAGCTATCAATTGCGCTTTTAATGTATCAGATACGGCTATTATCTTATCATACCTATTATAATATATAGTGTTATAGCTTTTGCGATAGCCGGCTTTTCGCATTTCGGTATTTATCCATGCTACCTTATGAGCACTTCTCACTTTTTCGTCCACATAATAAGTGGGGAAACCCTGATGATAAGCCACAGCCACATCATACGACCCTGGCAGATGGGGATACACAGCTCTCATCACACTCCAATATGTCTCTGCACCGTGGCGTTTAACCGATAAGGCGCGGAGAATCCTTAATTTTATGGAGAAAATATTCCGGCAGACTTTAAATATCGCCGATCTGATACCCTTAGGCGATTGATGAGTGATGATTTGCACCTTCGGGGGCAAGAAGCGTTCGAACACGCCTCCTCTGCTCATCACCAGAAGACTCACATCGGTTTTGTCGTAGTCAAGTCGTGACAACAGCGACAAGAGGCTTCTTTCGGCTCCTCCGCATCCGAGGGAGTCGACAACGAAGAGTATACGCCGTTTATCCACGTGAGAGGTCTGTAGCTCAACGTATAGACTGAAGTGCTTTTATGAGAGAGAATCCAGCGAAAATCTGCACAAGTATCCCGGGCAAACCAATGCGGAAATCTTGTATGGCCAAGCTGAAATCATGCACAAGAACCCATTCGCCTAATGTACCCACCACCTGATAAGCCATCACGGCGGCTGCCACTGTGAGAAGTGTGGTTTTGGCGAATTTTTTTGACATGAAAGTCGCCGTTACGGCCAAGACGCCGGACTTAAGCATTATGGCAGGCAACACTGCTAAAGCTGGCATACCGAAAAGCACATAATTCATCAAAGGCGAGGCTATAGCTGTGAGCAACCCTACCCTCCAGCCATATACATATGCGCCCACAAGAGTGAAGAAATAAATAGGAAGCCATACCAAGCCGCCTTGTGGCATAAGGTGGCACAATTGGGGGAGGAGAATATTGCCGGCAGCAAAAATGGCTGCGAGAAGATAGGTACGAGTCTGTGCGAACGACACAGACTCCTGACGTAATACATTTAGCATCTCAATGATTGTAAAAATGATTTTATTAGGGGAAGACACTCCTGCGGCGTAGTCGCATGTATGCACAGCTTTTCTACCGGACATATGCCGTCGGCTTTACGATTTATTATATTGTCAACTGCTTTATCGTATGTCACCTCCACGCAGCTGTCAGCGAAAAGCGCGAGCGCAGGCGTACTTATCACTATTGCATGAACGCGCCTGACACCGGCGAGTATCATCAGAGCAGCCGCTCCCTTACCCACTACCTTATCAGCCACCAGGGCATCAAGGAGAACAGAGGGCATAGTGGTATACAGACGATAGAGATCGGACACACCCTTGCCGAAACACATGTGTATATCGCCCGAAGCATAGGCCACAAGCGAAGCATTCTGCCGGAGCAGCAAATCCTTAAGATTTTGCATATCTGCTATCATGGGTGATTGGTTAATATTATACGTACTTCAAGAAAAGCGTGTCATACCGCACAAAATTACTAATTTTTTTCGTAATGCGCAAAATATGACACGATTTTCGCTTATTTTACAGCATATAAAGTAGAGAATCATATTTATTCATTTTTTTGAATTTATGCAAATCGCTGAAAATGAGCACAGTACTATACTTCTTAACTCATAACTAATACTTCTCACTTACTTATTATGCTACTCTCAATATTCTACACTCGTAAGCATCATAAGCGAGAAAAGGATGACCCATCTCTTTTTAATACGTCTTTTTTCCATAATTTTTTTACCTTGAAATTGTACTTATTGGATATTAACGCCCACAAAGGTAACACAAATTTCTTTAATTTATCATATTTTTATGAAAATATTTTAGCAAAACGTCAAATTTGCTTACTTTTTGCTTGATTTTAGCCAAGATATAAAACATTTATTAGCTTTAAACGAACATAAGGATTTTATACCCCGCCCCTCTTTGCAACCATACTATGAAAATATCGTAAGCCCAATTTTTTTGGACTTTGGAAAATTATCGTTAACTTAGCGGCTTAAACAATTATCGCAATAATGTATTTGAGAATTAAATTATGAGCACAAAAGAAGTAGACTTATCCGTAAGCAACTACGGGACCACTAAAGATCTGGAATATCAGGTGGCTATACTGCCTTGGGGCGCCACCGAACCCCATAATCTGCACCTCCCTTACATGACAGATGCAATATTATCGCATGACGTGGCTGTAGATGCGGCAAAATTGGCCCTCAAACGCCATGGTATCAGAGCCATGGTGCTTCCCCCGGTGACGCTCGGGCAGCAAAATCCCGGACAAAGAGACCTTAAATTCTGCATTCATGGCAGATACGAGACACAAAAGGCTATACTCACCGATATAGCATCTTCGCTTTATCATCAGGGGATAGAGCGACTGCTGATAGTAAACGGCCATGGAGGCAACTCGTTCAAGAATATGATAAGAGACCTTGCCGTGGATATACCGGATATGCTCATTGCCGTAACAGAATGGTATAAGGCTTTGCCCGCCAAGGAATATTTTGATAATCCCGGAGACCATGCTGACGAACTCGAGACATCGGTGATGATGCACTATCATCCCGAACTTGTGAATCTTGCTGAAGCCGGAGAGGGTAAAGGGGGCGGTTTCGCTCCCGCTTCATTAGCCTCGGGATTGGCTTGGATTCCACGCAATTGGTCAAAGGTTAGCCGCGACACCGGCATTGGTTCGCCTGCTTTATCATCCTCTGAAAAAGGACGCAAATATGCCGAAGCCGTAGCTTCTGCCTACGCCGACCTTATAAGAGATCTCACACTGCCCGAACTTTACCGTCCTATATAATTCCATATGATTTTGGGGCATGTCACAGGCATGCCCCAAAATCATGTAAAATCATCTCGTATCAGCAAGCTCTTCAACTTTCTGCTATCACATGTCAGATTTTCAGGATTCGGCTACATCCTGTGGCATATTTATCATAAACAGCTGAATTGGCTTAAGATTCGGTTCGGCTCGACTGGATTTTACGTCCAGCCTTACAGCCTTTACCAATGCAGGCTCGAAAGTAATGATTCGCTTATACCCGATGGTACTCCCGGAAGCAAGAGGTATCCATTCCCCTTCCACTAATCCCAATAAATCGAATTTCTCTACTCGCTGCCCCTTAGTGATATCTTCAGCCAATACCACTGTGTTTATTAATTCGGGTCCTCTGGGTGATGCAGAAAAGCCATCAGCGTCGTACGCAAGATTATTTGAAAAATTTTCGGCTATCCATTCGCTTAGTTCATTCAGACGCTTTACATCCGTATCATGGATTTTACCGTCGGTATCCGGCGGGATATTTAGCAACAGCACTGAATTACGCCCCACTGAATTAAGGTACACTTCGGCAAGATGCTTCAAAGAATGTGGCTGCTGACCGGGGTCGAAGAACCATCCCGGACGAATTGACACATCCACTTCCGAAGGCCACCAATATAGCCTGTGAGCTTTTGCTATCATAGAGCGGCCTCCCAAATCCTCTGACTTAGCTCTTATGCCTAATGCCGCATTGTATGCGTCAGCGCCGGGAAGAATTCCCGGGGTAATTACCGTAGCGCTCCACTCCGTCTCTCTCCCCTGGCCTTCTTCATTCCCCACCCAACGAACGTCATCTCCCATAATCGCCATTACGGCATCGGGTTGTAGAGTCTCTATCGTGCTTTTAAAGCGCGACCAATCGTATTGCTGTTTTTTCCCGTTAGGACCTTCACCACACGCACCGTCAAGCCATACCTCATCCACTTTACCGTAGCGAGTGAGCAACTCTGTCAGCTGAGCCACAAACATATCGTTGTATTTCGGGGAGTTGCCATAACATTCCGCATTCCTATCCCAAGGCGATAAGTAAATGCCAAGCTTCATATCGTACTTGTCGCAAGCTTTACGCAAATCACCCACTACATCACCATGCCCATTACGCCAATTGGATGATTTCACAGAATGGTCTGTAGTCTCTGTTGGCCATAGGCAGAAGCCGTCATGATGTTTTGCCGTAAGTATCACCATTTTGAATCCTGCACCCTTTAGCGTTCTCACCCATTGTTCACAGTCAAGATTGATTGGATTAAACACGTTGGGATCTTCTTTTCCATCACCCCACTCTCTGCAAGTGAATGTGTTCACCCCAAAATGTAAAAAAGCAGTTAGTTCCATTTCCTGCCATGCCAATTGTTTGGCCGACGGCACAAGATACGCTGCCATCTCAATTTTCGAGATAGAATCACACCCTACCGGAAACTCCAAGGTCTTTATATAGTAATCATCGGCAATGATGCGCATATCGAATAGAGACAATAGCATCCCAACCACCGCTATCTTAATGAAATATGTATCTCTCTTGAAAAAAATCATGAGTTGTTATCGTTGTATAGTACGTACAATAATAGGGTGTCTTATTCCACAATCAATTCATCAAAGTACATCCATGCGGGGGTCCCTTCGCGTGCATACCCGTCTGGTATAATACCGGGATTCAGGGCCACAATCCTTAAGTATTGAGCTGATGTATGCAGATTGTCAAAAGTGTAATCAATCACTTTCTGAGGATGTATGTACACATTATCCGGAGAGTTGGATATCGTGCCTATCAGCTGCCAGGCGGCAGCGTTATCAGAGGCATATAGGCATATCACCTGAGGAGCAGCAATACAGATATCGCTATTTACCAGACAACCAAGCTTTACCTCATTTATTTGCTCTTTCTTACCAAGGTCAACAATAAATTCGGCAGTGCAGTTGTGCCATCCGGCCCACTCGAAATCACTGTTTCTACGGCCGCGCACACCGTTGGTAAGCACTTCAGTAAGCGAATTGGTGCAGTTAGAAGAAGTCACCTTTGCAGCCGTGGCCTTATTGAAAGATACCGGCAACTCTAATGTCTTGCCTACCCTTTCACCATCCTTATATGTAGTAGCGTATATCACGGCATCATCGTTAAATATAAGCTCACTGCCTGACTGTGAAAATGTGGAATCACCCACTGAGTAGCGTATATCCACATCCGGACGTATGCATGATAATTCCACTCGGAGTGAGCCATCATCAGTTCGGCTCACCTTATGGTCGATGTTATACATCGATCTGGCATAGGTAACACCTTTATTGTCAAGCGAAGGCAAGAACGCATCTGTTGCATCAAGGAATCCCTGCCAATCTTTTTGCCCTTTCTTACCCCATGCCACCTCCGACAGGGCAAGCAGGCGTGGGAAAATTAGATATTGCGCATCTGTGGCATTGCGGCAGAACTCTGTCCATAGCGAAGCCTGCACGCCTTTAAGATTGTCCTCGAGTGCAGGAGTCCATGTAGAATCCACAGGCTCGTAAGTGTACACATCTTTAAGTGTATTATTCCCGAAATATGTGTATGGTTCAAACCACTGCGGACCCTGATAACGAATAAGGTACAACTTCTGAGCCGGTGTCATGATAAATGGGCGTCCACTATGTCGGGAATCGTCCACTGCCACATTACCGAGTCCCTGCCAACCCATTATTGTCATCTCTTCCTTAGGATTTCCATATGTCACCTCGTCCCAACCTATAGTCTTGCGACCTTTTTGATGTACATATTGATTAATCCGATCCATGAAATACCCCTGCAATTCCTCAAAATCCTTAAGATTCTCGGCATGGAGTTTTTCATTACACTTTGGGCATTTTTCCCAATTGCTTTTCTGAGCCTCATCTCCTCCGAGATGTATGTATTCAGAGGGGAAGATATTCATCACCTCGTCGAGCACATCCTCATAGAATCGATATACATCCTCATTCCCGGCACACATTATTATAGCGGCATCTTTACCGCCGATACCGGGAAACACGCCCACGAATTTATCCACCACCGGACATGCGAGGTCGGGATACGAAGCTATAGCGGCCGCAGCATGAGCCGGCATCTCTATTTCGGGTATTATTGTAATATGCTTGGAAGCGGCGTATTTCACGAGATCGCGCATCTCTTTCTGCGTATAGTAGCCGCCGTATGTGGCCGCTTCAGAAGCCGACCGAGCGTTTAGCCTGCCCGGAAACAATTCCGGACGGTCTACACGCCATGCCCCCACTTCCGTGAGCTTTGGATATTTCTTGATTTCAAGACGCCAACCGTTGTCATCAGTAAGGTGCATATGCAGCGTATTGAGTTTGAGCTCTGCAGCCACGTCTATGATTTTTTTGATTTCATCAACGGGAAGATAGCATCTTACCACATCGAGCATCACTCCTCGATAGCCGAACCGCGGATAGTCGGAAATACTGCATGCCGGAAGTTCGCCGGGATTCTGACGCACCATCTGCGCGAGAGTCTGCCTGCCATAGAAAAAACCTCTTGCATCGGCAGCTTTAATCGTGACACCTTTGGCGTCCACCGTAAGCACATATTCTTCGGCACGCATATCTGCATCTGTCACGAGTTTAGGCTTCACGGCACCTTTATATTTATATGGTGGCGACGTTGCATCGATATTCATCTCTGCCGGGGCAGGCACTATATTATACCCTCCATATGCCAAATGAGATACACATAGTATTACCAATAAGGCAAGTATTCTGTAAGTCATATTATTCGATAGGATATTTGTGGCGTATAGGATCATCATATTGCTCCTGAAGCTCTTTGAGCTTGTTTCTCATGGTTGCAGTGATTTGTTCGGTGCCGGGCTTACCGTAGATATTGTGCATCTCATGTGGGTCGCTCTGCAGATCGTACAACTCCCACTCGTCGATATCGTTGTAGAAATGAATGAGTTTGTATCGGTCATCGCGCACGCCATAGTGACGTTTCACGGCATGTTCGGCCGGATATTCATGGTAATGGTAGTAGAGCGCATCACGCCAGTCGGCGGGATTCTCGCCTTTAAGGAGCGGCACCAGCGATACTCCCTGCATATCCTCCGGTACCGGCAGTCCGGCCAGTTCCATGAAGGTGGGGGCATAGTCGATATTCTGCACCATCTGCGATATGTCGCCTTTAGCTTTAAGCGACTTGGGCAATTTCATAATCAATGGGGTACGGAATGACTCCTCGTACATGAAACGCTTGTCAAACCATCCGTGCTCGCCCATATAAAATCCCTGATCGCTCGCGTATACCACCAGTGTATTATCATCAAGACCTTTCTCTTTCAGGTAATCAAGCACACGGCCTACATTGTCATCAAGACTTTTCACCACCTTGAGATAGTCGCGCATATAGCGTTGGTACTTCCATTCCGTAAGCTCGTCGCCTTGGAGATTCGCCTCGTTGAATTCTTTTATAATAGGGTTATAGAACGCATCATAGGCCGCACGCTGCGCCGAGTCCATACGGCCCACATAAGAACGGTAACGTTCACGCAATGGCGAATTTCTCTCACCGTCATCCATTTTAAGGTCGTACACGAGGTCAAGGTCTTTAGCGATACTCATCTCCTGTGCGGCAGCGGCAGGACGCCCTTCATAGTTGTCATAGAAATCATGCGGCAGAGCAAACTCGCGATCCTCATACAGAGCAAGATGTGCGGTATCGGCGAGCCAGTTGCGGTGTATGGCCTTATGGTGTATAAGCAGGCAGAAAGGTTTCTCTGGATCGCGCTCGTTATCGAGCCAGTTGATGGCTTTGTCGGTAATGATATCAGTGAGGTAGCCATGTTCTTGCACAGTGTCGTTAGGTGCATATATGAAGTCGGGATTATAGTAGTCGCCCTGACCTGGTACTATCTCCCATTTAGTGAACCCCTGGGGCAAGCTTTCGAGATGCCATTTCCCGAAAATAGCGGTCTCATAACCGGCGTCGCGCAGATATGCGGGATAGGTAGGCTGCGAGGCATCAAATACGCATGTGGTGTTATCGGTGAACCCATTGGCATGGCTGTGTTTGCCTGTGAGCATACAAGCGCGCGATGGCCCGGATAACGAGTTGGCAACAAAACTGTTGGTGAAGCGCACACCATCGGCGGCTATTCGGTCAAGGTTAGGGGTATGGGCAAAGCGCGTGTCATAGCAACTCATCATTTGGGCCGTATGGTCATCCGTCATGATGTACACTATATTCATGGGCTTTTGCTCGTCTTCGGCATTAGCTTTTTGACAAGACGTCACCGAGGGTATGGCTGCAGCAAAAGCTGCCGGTATCATAAATACACTTTTATTTCTCATAGCTTTTTTACGTTTGTTTGCAAAGATAGGCATTATGTGTCAGATACGCAAATAAATATTTAATAAGTTTCTCTGAATTTTCCACATTTTCATCGTATATTTTTGGATTGTTGATTTTTTGTCGTAAATTTGCGATGACATACTTAGTTTTTTCAATCTCATAATCAACTATTTTTTTTCGAGCCATGAAAATCCCATCCATATCTCTGATTGCCGCTGCCGCCTTAACTATGGTTACTTCCGCCTGCAGCAAAGCGGTTTCCACCCCTGAAATCGTGTCACAGACTCCGGTGTTCAGTAAGGGTGATTATGACTCCAAGTTTTACCGCATCCCGGCTCTTAGCGTAGCCGGCGACGGTACAATTATAGCTCTCGCCGATAAGCGCATCGACAATAACGCTGACCTGCCCGGGCGCATCGATGTGGTGTGCCGCACGTCTAATGACGGAGGCTCCACATGGACCCCCTATACGGATGTGGCCGTACACGATGATAATGGTGGTTACGGCGATCCGGCTCTCGTCATTGACCGTAATAGCGGAGATGCCATATGCGTGGCCACGCACGGCCAGGGATTGTGGCAGGCCACAGGCGTGGACGGCGACCATGCACGCATAGTGACCATGCGCAGCAGTGACAGCGGCAAGTCCTGGTCAGCTCCCGTAGACATCACAGATCAGATTTTCTCTAACGACAGCACTGGTGTCAAAGCACAAGGCATTACAGCTTTTGCTTCATCCGGACGTATGCTTCAAACCAAGGATGGTCGTATAATGTTCGTGCTCGTGGTGAGACAACCTACCGTGGACGATTATGTGCCACTTTATGCTTATGTGGTGTATAGCGATGACGGCGGTAAATCATGGAGCGCGGTGCCTACCCCGGCAAACACCGATGCCGACGAATCAAAGATCGCCGAACTCCCTGACGGCACTTTGCTGATGAGTATCCGCAACCGGCATAAGGGGGCGCGCAAATTCTCACGAAGCACCGATGGAGGTTACACTTGGAGCGAGGCTGTGATAACAGAAACCTTGCCCGAACCGGCATGCAACGGCGATATGATAGCGGCTACGAATCCCGACGGCAAGCCTGTGCTTTACCACACGGTGCCTGCCGATCCGGAGGAGCGTACCAATGTCACGCTTTCCAAGAGTTACGACGAAGGTCTCACATGGCAACCTGTTATTACCCTCTGCCCCACAGGCTCATGTTATTCTTCGATAACCATGCTTCCCGACGGCTCCATGGGATGCCTCACAGAGGAGAATGCGCCCGACGGAGGCTTTAACCTCATTTTCTCGAAAATAGAGCTATGACGCTCCCCACATACATCATGTGCAAACCAGCCGGGGCAATGTGCAATATGGCGTGCGAATATTGCTATTACCTCGGCAAAAAAGATCTTTACACGCAGCAAAAGCGCACATATATGACCGACGAAACTCTCGAGGCATTCACCAAAGCGTATATCGAGGCTCAACCCGGACAGGATGTGCAGTTCACATGGCATGGGGGCGAGGCATCTTTGCGTCCTTTGGATTTTTACAAAAAGGCTGTAAAGCTCCAACATAAATATGGCTCTGGCAGGCATATCGAGAATTGTTTCCAGACCAACGGGTTGCTTATCAATGATGAGTGGGCGCATTTTTTTGCCTCCAACGGATGGCTTGTGGGACTGTCGGTAGACGGGCCGGCTGATTTTCACGATGAGTATAGGCGTATGCCTGCGGGACAGTCATCGCATCACCGCGTGATGCGTGCCGCTAACATCCTTACGCGCAATAAGGTGGAGTGGAATGCCATGGCTGTGGTAAATGATTACAATGCCGACCACCCGGATGAGTTTTACCGTTTTTTCAGGAAGGAACTGGGCACGGAGTTTCTGCAATTCACTCCTATAGTGGAGCGTATTGATGCGCCGGGGCATATTGCCGGATTGGGTGAGAGCGGAGCCTCTTTAGCCCCTTATTCCGTGACTCCTGAACAATGGGGTAGTTTTCTTTGCCGCGTTTTCGATTTGTGGGTCACTCATGATGTAGGCGATTTTTTCGTGCAGCTTTTCGATGCCACTCTTGCCAATACTGTGGGGGTGACTCCGGGGGTGTGCACGCTGGCCCGTGAATGTGGTCATGCCGCCGTGATGGAGCATAACGGTGACGTGTATAGTTGTGATCATTTCGTGTTTCCGGAGTATAAGCTGGGAAATATCCACAATGATTCCATCCATTCGATGATGGGGAGTGAACGCCAACGCGCTTTCGGCGAATCCAAACGCATGGGGTTATCTGATGACTGCAAAGCGTGCCCGGTATTGAACCTGTGCAACGGTGAGTGCCCTAAGAATCGCTTCATGCCCGGCGGCCGTAACTATCTGTGTGCCGGCTACCGCAGATTCTTCGAACATTCCGCACCGGCAATGCAGTACATGAAGCGTCAACTCGATCTCGGTTTGCCTCCATCGGCTATCACAGGCGATGACCAGATGCTGAGGATGTACTGGCCGAGGTAGGGTTTGCATATCTACGGATTAATGTGTATCTTTGTGCGGGAAATTTATTTATTTACAATAAATTAGTGCATGAGCCAAATCAAATACCCTATAGGGATTCAGACGTTCTCTGAAATTATCGGGAAAAATTACATATACATAGACAAGACGGAATACCTGCATAGTATCATAGATTCCGGATCCAAATATGTGTTTTTGAGCCGCCCGCGTCGTTTCGGGAAATCTTTGTTCCTGTCTATGGTTGAGGAATATTTCAAAGGCAATCGGAAGCTTTTCAGAGGTCTTGCCATCGACAAATACGACCATAGATGGGAGCCTCGCCCCGTGCTGCATTTCGATCTATCGGGATGCCCCACCAATAGGGATGACAGTATGCTGGTCTACTTAAACAATTTTTTGGAGAAGTATGAGGCTGAGTATGGCATCGAGTCTGACAGATCCCAGCTCATAGGCCTTAGGTTCAAAGAGATAATAATAAGGGCTCACCAGATTACAGGGAGGCAGGTGGTGATACTTGTCTATGAGTACGACAAGCCTCTGCTCGACACGGTGGATAATCCGGAGCGTCAGGATGAGTATCGCCAACAGCTTCGCTCTTTCTACAGCAATCTTAAAAGCCAGGATGCGCATATAGAGTTTGCGATGCTCACCGGTGTCACCAAATTCGGGCATCTTAGCATATTCAGCTACCTCAACAATCTCGAGGATATCTCAATGGTTGAGGAGTATAGCGGTATTTGCGGTATCACATCGGATGAACTTCACGAATATCTGAATCCGGGTGTTCAGAATCTCGCCGACCGACAGAATGTGTCTTTAAATGAAGCTTATGAATTACTGCGCATCACCTATGATGGGTATCATTTCTCCGCTGAGAATGCATCAGATGTGTATAATCCTTTTAGTATTATCAATGCCCTTAAATTTCGGAGTATCAGCAACTATTGGTTTCAGACAGGTACGCCGACTTTTCTCGTGAAGCTGATAAAAAAGCGCAGCATCTCGCTTGGAAAACTCGACAGAATAGAAGTGGATAAGGATTCTGTGTCGTCCGTGTCGTTTGACTATCATTCAAGTATCTATCCGGTGCTTTACCAATCGGGGTATCTCACCATCAAGGGTTTCCGACCGGAAGTGAACCGTCTGCGTCTCGGATTCCCTAACCGGGAGGTGGAGCAGGGATTCTATACCCAGCTGTTGAAGATTTATTGTTAAGGCTATAAAGATTTGTGCATTTTATGCTATCTCTAATCATGACGATAGATATGGATATGGCGAGGACGCCAGGCGGTATGGAAAGGGGAATTCATTCCCCCACTTAACTCACTGTGGGGGGAATGAATTCCCGCTTCCATGCCGCCTGGTGAAATCCTGCTTGGTTTATTCAGCGGCGACTTTGCCGGAGGCTGTTTCTCCGTTGCCGTAGATTATGGTGAAGATGTAGAGACCATGCGCGAATCGGGGAGAAATGGATACTTGGGCTTCTCCCTCACGCACTCTTTCACGTAATTCTTGACGACCATTCATGTCTGTTATGGTAACAAACGTATGGTCATCGGCTTCGCGAGGCAGTGTGATTTTGAGTGTTTCGCCCGACGGTAGAGGATTCGGGGAAACTATAGCTTTACGAGATATAACAGTTGGCTCTACTGTCTTGCTGCTTGAATCGAATTTCCAGACTGTTATAGTCTTTGTTCTTTCAGATTCTGTATATAATTCATCTTTTGTATAATAGTGAACTTTTTCACCAAATCCAGTGGTAAGAAACTGACCCTTGCCTGCGGTAACGTATGCAGGAGTCATCGTTTCATCCCTGTACATTGATCTTGGGAGTTCAAAAAGCCGTTCTCCATTTGTAGTACATACATACACTTTACTACCGTATTTAATTTCATCATCAAGAGTATACAATAATACATTCCATGACCCATCATTGGTAAACACGTTTCTCGATATGTAAATATTACCGAAAACAATATCTACCGGGTATTCGATGCTCGATATACCTCCTTCGTCCATATACGCACCACTAACTGTGATTAAGTCTATTTCATTGAGATTCTTATCGAATATCGTGATATTAGCATCGGTACCAACTCTCTCAATATAAATCGGTAATAATTCAGAACCATCAAGTGCCATTTCAAATCTTTCACCTGATAGTGTTTGCATTTCTTGCGGCTCGGCATAAGCCTTTACTGTGGCGAGTGTCAACACCACCACCAGCATTGTCAGTAATTTTTTTATCATATTGTTTTTCTCGTTGCCTGGCAGGCCCCATCCCGGCTCTTAGTATTTTACATGAAAACGTGAGACCTGTACCGTTGGCTCGTCCCACGGTTAGAGGCTCTGGCATGTGCCCATCAAAGTAGAACGAGCAAACACGCAGAAGCCTCACGCAGAATATGCATATACTCACACACGATGTTCGCACACCGTGTGGAGGATAATATCAACATATCCGTCAGGGCGTCTACCGTTTGCCTCATCCTTGACTTTGATTTTGAAACTGCCAGATTTCTAACCGTCAAGAAAGAGCGTCGAGTATACGCTTTCGATATTTAACGTCAACCTCTCTCCGCTTTATCCGTGGCAAAGATTGGCTTAGTAAAGCATAGTCTCTGCCTACGGCAATCCGCGGTTGTGGTCAACGCTCGCAAAGTTAGGCATAATTTTTATTTTTTGCAATTTTAAACCATATTTTAAAACCAAACACCGTACGATTAACATATTTTTAGGATAAACGCATTATCTTCAGAGAGAACAGAGAATACTACGTATACGAAAAAGTATATGGCTGGGGAACGTATACAATTGATGATTTGCTCGTCACAAACGAAGATGTATATTACCGCGTAAAATAACAAACTCATCATTCCTCCGTATCATTGACTCTAAAAGTGTTCGGCACTCATAGATTAAGCATAAGTAAATGTGTAAAATATCTCTCCTAAAATGTAGGAATACTTTTCAGCATGTGTGATGAATTTACATATAATTGACTGATATATAAGAACATCTGTTTCATATGCCGAAGGCATATCCCTACAGTGCACAAACATTTATTGCTATAGCTATAATGTTAAGGGGATTCACAGGTATAGATTCTGTGAATCCCCATATTATGTCATTAACCGCCGGTATAGTCATCGACACATATATGTAGCCCTTCTAATCCGGCATGACTGTGTTTCTCAGCTTGTCAATCTGCTGAATTGAGAGACCGGTGGCATCACATATGAAATCGTTGGGCATACCTTTCTTGATAAGGTTTATAGCCACCTCCTCTATTCCCTCGATTCGCCCCTCGGCAAACCCTTCTGCAAGGCCTTCCGCAAGGCCCTCTTCTCTGGCTGTGTCAAGCACGTCGTTTTGCACCATTATATTGTCCATGTGCTCGTCATAGGCCCTGCGCTCGCCGGGGGTCATGTTGAGGATACGCAGCTTCTCCCTCACCTGCCGGAGTCCCGGCGCCGTGGTGTCATCCTTGATGCGCCCGGTCTTAAGATAGTCCATCCACTCGTCAAGGTGGCTGTCGGACAGTTTCGTGTACGAGTTAACCCTGACTATATAGTATTCCGGGAAAACCTCCTTGGGGAGCTGCTGCACTATCACCCCATCCTCCTTGGCGTTGACGAGAAGCTCGCTGCCCGCGTGTATGCCCACGAACCTGGTCTGCCCATGGTACACGTAGTCGTCGCCCTTGCCGTAGTCGCAGTACAGCAGGCTGATGGAGTAGACCTTCTTCACCTGGTCGTACTTGTTGCCTATCTCTATGTGCTCGGTGATGGTCT